>MDTD01171599.1_pt1 | contig 34212 bp, 30 predicted proteins | sample 811221 | NCBI WGS metagenome assembly MDTD01 (sample SAMN05326646, study PRJNA326480) | marine metagenome | isolation source: seawater | place: Pacific Ocean: South West | collected 2011
ACCGGTCCGGGCATCGAGGAGTCCGATCGCGAGTCGATCTTCCATCCCTACGTGTCGCACCGGAAGGGGGGCACCGGACTGGGGCTGCCCACGGCGCGTCGCATCGTCGAGGAGCACGGGGGCAGGCTGCACGTCGATTCGGTGCCGGGAGACGGCAGCGACTTCGTCCTCACGCTTCCCCGCGGGTGAGTTCGCCGTTCATTCGCTGAGCAGGCTGTCGCTCTCGACCACCGCCCGTGCGACCTCGATCAACGACCGGCGGTTGTTCCGGGCCTGCTTCTGGAGCATTTTCATCGCCTCGGGCTCCTCGATCGACTTCCGCTTCACGAGGATCCACTTGGCCTGTTCGATGATCTTGCGGTCCTCGAGGCGTTCCTTGAGCCCCTCGATCTCCTCGAGCTGTTCGCTGGAGTCGAGGAACCTGGCCCAGGCCACTTCGATGCCGACGCGAAGCTGGTCCCGGGTGACGGGCTTGAGGATGTATCCGAAGACGCCGGCATCGTTGCTCGAATCGACGTACTCCCGGTCGGAGTAGGCCGAGAAGATGACGACCGGGATGGACAGGTCCTGGAAGATCTGCTCCGCGGCGGAGAGGCCGTCGAGGCCCGGCATCTGGATGTCCAGCAGGGCCATGTCCGGCTTGAGGGTCTTGCACAGTTCGAGGGCGCTCTTGCCGTCGCCGGCGGGGCCGATGACCTCGTAGCCGAGCTCCTCGAGATTGTTCTTCATGCCCATCGCCACCAGGTGCTCGTCATCGGCAACCAGGAGTCGGCGCGGACCGTCGTGATCGACATCATGCGTCATCGGGGTCGTCCTTCGTGGAACGGGTTCCGCCTTCACACATGGAAGGTCGGACGACCAAGTGTATACCGAATGGGGGTGCGGCGCCGTGGTGCGACGTTCAATCGAGGAAATCGCCGTCCTTGAGCCGCTGGGGGACGTAGACCTCGGACACGTAGGAGATGTCCTTCGTGATCAGCGATTCCACTTCCATCTTGAAGCCGTTGTTGAGCATGGTCTTGATCTCCTTCTTCCACGGACGCTTGTCCGCGAACCAGGGGTAGTCCATGATCTGCTTGGCCCGCGTGATGTCCCGGTCATTCAAAGCAATCTTCACATCACTCGTCAGCTTGCACCGGTCGTAGTCCTCGGCACGGATGCCGATGAACTTGGCGTCCGGGATGGCCATCCGCTGGGATTCGAAGGCGAGATTGATCGATCCCTGCTTGATCACGCTGTAGATGTAGTGCCCCCAGGGATCGCAGTCGAGCAGGCAGTACACCGGAATGTCGAGTTCCTTGTGCATCCGGTGCAGCAGCCTCCGCACCCCGCGGGGCGGCTGGCCGGACCCCTCGGTCAGGATGCAGTTGTGCTTCTCCCAGAATCGATCCTCGTTGAACCGGCTCCAGACGGTGTCCTTCTCGACGTGGAGGATGAAGTCCGCGTTGCAGTCCTTGAACTGGATCACGCTGGGTTCGCAGATGCTCGGGATCGCGTAGCCGCCGGTCCCCATGCGTCGGCAGTCGATCTCGTCGCCGTTGTCGACGACGGTGATGTTGCCGACCATCGTGCCCCGCTTCTTGGCGAAGACGTGGAGTTCCTCGCGAAGCCCGTCGATGGTGACCTCCAGATCCTCCAGGATGCCGTCGGACTCCGTCTGTTCGTTGAACGTCTTCTCGTTCGTGCCCTCGATGGTGTGCAGCGACATGTAGTACATGCCACGCAGGCTGAGGGTCTTCTCGGCTTCGATGAGATCCCGGCATCCCTTGGAGACCAGCAGCATCTGCATGAACTTGCGGGCCTGACCGACATTGAAGAGCTCGCGGTGCTGGGTGCTGGATCCCATCTCCAGGATCCGCTTCCGCGCGTTGTACTTCATGTTGCTGACGCTGCGGATGGGGATCTCGATGCTGGGTTCGCGCTGGGCGAGCCCGTCCTTGGCGACGGACTGGGCCAGCGAGGTGATCTTCCCGATGGTCTCCTTGTCCCGCTGCTTCGAGACCACGCCGCTGCGTCCGGTGGACGCCTTGCGGCTCGACTTCTTCTTGGCCGTCTTCTTGGCCGTCTTCTTGGTTGTCTTCTTCTTGGCCATGGTGGATCGACTCGATTCAGGAGGATCGCCTTGAGGTCTTCCTCGACTTCTTCTTGGTCTTCTTCCGGGTGGTCCGCTTCCGCTTCGCGGGGACGAGATCGTCCTGGAACAGGCCGTCCGGCTCGGGGGCGGCGTTCGGCTGCCGGTCCGCGAGGATGATCACGTCCTCGTCCTGTTCGAGCTTCCGCGCTCCGACGACGTTGCCGTCCAGATCGAGCTTCTGATCGGCCTCCTTCGTCTTGCGGGCGGCCTGCTTGAGCAGCGCGTCGTAGAGCTTCTTCTGATCGGTTCCGGCCAGAGCGTGGCAGCTGGTGGCGATCTCTCCGATGTAGCGTTCGAAGATGCCGCGCCGCTCGGACTGCTTCTTCATCTGCTTGCGACGACGGAGGTACGTTCCGAGCTTGCGGCCGCATTCCTGCAAAGCCAGTTTCATCTCCTTGCGGATCTCGTCGTAGTCGGCGATGGCCTCCTTCGACTCGCTCGTGAAGGGCACCCAGACGCTCGCCATGTGGACCAGCACGACCAGTGGGCCGACCGGCAGGCTGTTGCGGGGCTGGGCGAGCCCGTAGTTCTTCCACGACGTCTCGACCACGGCCTTGAAGGAGCTGCAGGCGGACTGCTGGTAGAGCAGGGGCACCCGGTTGGCGAACCGGAGGATGCGGGCGGATTCGTCCGCACCGAGGTTGCCGCCGAAGGCGATCGCGACCTCCATCTGGAAGGGATTGCCGCGGTACACGGTGGGTGGACGGGTGGCGGCGGCGAAGAACTCGGCCTGGACCTCCTTGAGCAGTCCCGCCAGCAGGGCCCGGGATCCGATCGGAACCAGGCAGTCCGTCGGTGGCGCCATGATGGACGCCTCCTGGATGGCCTTGTAGAGACATTCCGCCTCGGCGTGCCCCAGCTGACTCACGCGGGTACGCGGCGTGATCGTCTTCTCGGACAGCTTGTCGGCGGTCTTGGCCAGTTCGCTGGCCTTGCGTTGGCCGACGCGACTGAACTCGTCCTGCAGGAACGCGCTGAGACTCTTGGACTCAGTGCGTTCGAGCATCTGGATCAGGGTGCCCAGTTCGATGCCCTTGGGATGCGGCTTGATCTCCTTGGCTTCGTCGGGAAGATCCTCGACCGCACGGGGGAACTCGATGGTCTCGTTGGTCGGGGTGACCCAGGTGATCTGGGCGTGCGGATTCGCGATCGCGGTCTGCTCGAGGTACTCGTCGATCGATTGGCGACCCTTCTGGTATCGCCCCTCGAGTTCGATCATGACCTGGGTGCCGGTCCCGCCGGGGAACAGGCTGTCCTTCTTCGGGTCCTCCTTCTCGCTCACCACTTCCGCACGGTTCTTGGAGGTGTCGATCTTGAGGACCACATCCTGGGGTGGCTTGCGACGCGACGTCTTGGAGACGATGTGGACCGGCTTGCCCGTGGTCATCAGGCCGTACATGCCGGCGGCGGAGATGCCGATTCCCTGCTGGCCGCGCGACATCTTCATCCGGTGGAACTTCGAACCGTAGAGCAGCTTGCCGAAGATCGATTCGATCTGGGACCGTACGATGCCCGGCCCGTTGTCGCGGATGGTGAGCTTGAAGCGGGATTCATCCTTCTGCAGCAGCCGCACGTGGATGTCCGGCAGGATGCCTGCTTCCTCGCAGGCATCCAGGGCGTTGTCGACGGCCTCCTTGACCGCGGTCAGCAGCGCCTTGCGGGGATTGTCGAATCCGAGGAGATGGCGGTTCTTGGCGAAGAACTCGCTCACGGAGATCTCGCGCTGACCCTTGGCCAGCGTCTCGGCGGTGACGCGGCCGCTGGTCGACCCCTTCCGTGCGGTCTTTTTCTTGCGAGTGGTGGTGGGCATGAAACGTCCGTGTTTCGCACAAGATAGCGTCGAAACGGGGTTCCGTGCACAACTCGACGGTGGGGGTGGCATCACCGGCGGCTGGTCGGTATGCTTCGCGGCCTGAACCAGGAGGAACTCGCCATGGAAACCACCCTCATCATTCTCAAGCCCGATGCCGTCCAGCGTGGTCTGATGGGCCGGATCATCTCCCGCTTCGAGGAGAAGGGCCTGCAGATCGTCGGAGCCAAACTGATGGTCATCAGCCCGGAGCTCGCTCAGAAGCACTACGAAGCCCATGAAGGCAAGCCCTTCTACGAGGGACTGGTTCGCTTCATGACCTCCTCACCGGTGCTGGTGCTGGGCGTCCGTGGAATCGGAGCCATTGCGATCTGTCGGGCCATGATGGGGGCCACCTTCGGTTCCCAGGCCGATGCCGGTACGATCCGGGGCGACTTCGGCGTCTCCAACAGCTTCAACCTCATCCACGGGTCCGACAGCCCGGAAGCAGCCGAGCGGGAATGCGGCCTCTTCTTCTCCGAAGGAGAGCTTCTGGATTGGGATCGGGCCCAGGAGGGCTGGATCTACGACTGCTCCGGCGAAACCCCGGAATAACGCCCGGCGGGTACCGAAATCCCTCCAGACACGGTTCAGTGCCTCCTGTCCCGTGGAGAGGCCATTTCCGTGGCCTGGAAGGGGTTTGATGGCCCAAACGGACAAAAACTGACCGAAATTTCGGTTCGGCGGCGAACAATTTCGCCTGGCGAGCGTTTGTTCAGTGGGATGTTCCGACAGACCGGGTCGGAACGGGGATGCTCGGGCCGTGCTGCAGGCACGGAAATCGGTCATGGTGGTGGATTCCGCGCGAATCCATCCTCCAGTGGCCCCGAGCGGCGGATTTTGGGCTTCGGCCCGCAGTTCGCATCCCCAGGGGTCCGGGAGAAAGGCCTTCTCCACATGAGTACGGTCCGACGTCGTAATTCCGATTCCAGCCGCACCAAGGCACGTTCTCCTCGCAGGGCCAAGACCAAACGGGCTGCCAAGGCCGATGCGGCATTGGCCCAGACCATTCTCGACACGCCGATGGACTACGTGGACCACGAGCAGTTCCACGTCCGCGATGCCAAACGCAAGATCTTCGATCGTGCCGAGGACGTTCCCTCGCCCGACACCACGTGGTACCGACCGCTGGTCGACGACGTGATCGGTTCGCGACCCAGCGAGTCGTCGACACGGTCCAGTGTCGTGCTCACCGGGGCCCAGGAACAGGTCATCTTCATCCAGTACAACTACAGCCGTTTCCGGGTCGCACGACTCCAGGAACGCATCGGAACGCGGAAGCCGACGCCGAAGCAGACCGAGGAACTCATCCACTGGTATCGACTGTCCAGAACCCTCCGGGATCAGATCGCCGAGACGAACCTGGCGCTGGTGCTGGCCATGGCCAAGCGGTCGCGTTCCAAGGACGTCGACTTCAGCGATCAGATCAGCGAAGGCAACATGGCGCTGCTCCGCGCCGTCGACAAGTTCGATGCCTCCCGTGGATTCAAGTTCTCGACGTACGCCTGCCGGGCCATCCTCAAGTCGTTCTCGCGGCAGGGGATCAAGGCCACGAAGTACCGGCAGCGGTTCCCGACGGAGTTCGATCCGTCCCTCGAGACCAGCAACTATCCGGAGGAGCGTCGGCAGCTCGACGAACGGGAGCGGGCCCAGGAGGTCAAGCAGATCGTGCTGGCCAACGCAGCCGATCTCACCGACGTCGAGCAGGAGGTCCTGCACCATCGATTCGGCTTCGACGCCGGTCGGAACGGTAAGCCGCTGACGCTGGCCCAGGTAGGAACTCTGATCGGCCTGACCAAGGAACGGGTCCGCCAGATCCAGAATCGGGCCCTCCTCAAGCTTCGAGAGGCCGTGGAGTCCCGTTGCCTGCCCCGCAGTGACCGCCGCTCGAACGACATGGGAGGCTGGCGAATCTCACCGAATTGAGCCGGTAGCCCCCGATAAAAGCCGCACCGGGCCCTGTGGGGGGTTCGGTGCGTCCTTTTCAGCGACCAGGGCTCGACCGGCCGATGGTTCTGCTGAATGATGCATATGCGGATTTCAGCACTATGAGCACGAACGGAACAGATCGATCTGGAGCCGGCGGGGAAGGCGTATCGCTTCCCGTGGTCAACGACCGTGCGTCGCTGCCGGTGATGGAACGGTCGCGAATGGGCCGTCGTCGGGCGATCGTGCTGCTCATCGTCCAGCTGCTGATCATCGTTCACGTCGTGATCTGGATTCTCAGTCGGGAGTTCGGCTGGTTCGGCGGGGTGACGGTCACACCCATCGAGCCGTCGGAAAGCATGGAGTTCGTCAAGCGCGGCACCATCAACGCCGGTCTGATCTTCTTCGTGCTCGCACTGCTGTCGACCCTGATCCTCGGCCGTTGGTTCTGCGGATGGGGGTGCCACGTCGTGCTGCTGCAGGACGGCTGCCTCTGGATGCTCCGCAAGATCGGCATTCGCCCGCGTCCGTTCCGTTCCCGACTTCTGATGTGGGCGCCGCTGGTGCTCGCCCTGTACATGTTCGTCTGGCCCGCGGTGCACCGGATGCTTCCGTTCCTGCCCGGCCAGGATGCGCCCTGGGAACTGGGCCTCCATCTGACCACCTCCGACTTCTGGAAGACGTTTCCCGGCGTCTGGATCGGCATCGTCTTCCTGTTCATCTGCGGTTTCATGACCGTCTACTTCCTCGGCGCCAAGGGATTCTGCACCTACGGCTGTCCGTACGGCGGCTTCTTCGCGCCGCTGGACCGGTTCTCGCGGGGGCGGATCCGGGTCACCGACGCCTGCCACCAGTGCGGCGACTGCACGGCGGTATGCACCTCCAACGTGCGGGTGCACGAGGAGGTGGGGACGTGGGGCATGGTGACCGACGCCGGGTGCATGAAGACGATGGACTGCGTCGACACGTGTCCCAACGATGCGCTCTACTTCGGATTCGGCAAGTCGGCGGTCAAGCCGGAGGCCCGGCGGGAGCCGAAGCCGCGCCGGTGGGACGTCTCGATCACGGGTGAGATCATTCTCGGGGTGGTGTTCCTGACCGTCTTCCTCTGCTTCCGGGGTGCGTACGCCTCGGTGCCGCTGCTGATGGCGATGGGCATCGCCTGCGTGCTCACCTTCATCTTCTTCCAGAGTTGGCGGCTGATTACGGACGACAACGTGCATCTGCACCGGCTCCGCATGAAGGTCCAGGGACGATTCCGCTTCTCCGGCGCGGCCTATCTCATCACGGCGGTCCTCCTCGTGGGCTTCACCCTCCAGACCGGAGCCGTGAACTGGATCGGACACATGGGGATTCACTCGGCCCGCGAGGCGATGGCGACGATGGGGCCGTCCGGCCTGAGCGAGTCCGGTCGTACGTACGCGGAATCCGCTCTGGCCCGTTTCGATCTGGCCCGATCGATCGGACTGACCACGGATCCCAACCACGACGTCGATGCCGTTCAGATGCATCTCCTGCTCGGGCATTCCGCGGGCGTCGAGGAGCGCATGCCCCGGTTGCTGAAGCGGTTCCCGTTCAATCTGCAGGTCCGCAATCTGGAATTGGACTATCGACTGGCCACCAACCCGGTCGGAGTCGAGGCCTACGTCGAGGCGTTGGCGGCGGAGGACTCCGAACTGCGGCCGCTGCGGATCCGGATCATGGAATGGCAGGTGGGGCGGGGGGAGATCGCCGCGGCCGAAGACTACGCCCGCATGGCGCTGGTGGCGGACCCCGAGGACGATGAAGTCCGGCTGCGGCTGGCGATGCTGCTGATCCGCACCCAGCGTGTGGCGGAGGGGGAGGAGAACGTCCGCCGCTACCTCGAGACGGTCCAGGCCAACGGCAAGGCCTGGGCCCTGCTGTCGGAGGCGTTGGCCTTCCAGGGCAGGATCTCCGAGGCGGATCGGGCCATCGAGCGGGCGCGGCAGCTGGATCGCAGCGCGATGGTCGCCCAGCAGGCGATCATGCACTATGTGCAGACGGGACGCCCGCAGCTGGCCCAGGCGATCCAGAACGATCTGCGTTCGGAGCGATCCGACTAGTCTTCGCAACGGCAGAGCACGTCGTGCACGCAAGCCGCATCAGGACAGTTGCGAAGTCGTCGGCGTACATCGGGATCGCCGAGTCGACGGCTGATCGCGCCCAGCGCCTGGATGTGCAGTGCGGTGTTCTCGGTTGGGGAGACCAGCAGGACGACGAGGTTGACCGGCTTGCCGTCGCCGGTCTTGAAGTCGAGCGGGGGACTCGCCGTGCCGACGGCGGCCACGATGTGATCGACGTGTCCGCAACGGCCGTGGGGGACGGCGATGCCGTCGCCGATGCCCGTCGAACGCTGCTGTTCCCGCGCCCAGACCGCATCGACGATCGGACCGGCCGCCTCGATGCGTCCGAGGGACTCCAGCCGGTGCACGAGTTCCGTGATCGCCCCCCGGACATCCGTGGCCTGCAGCGGATGCACGATGCAGTCGGCGGTGATGAAGTCGTTTAGTGCAAGCATGGCGTCTCTCGGGGGATTCGGGGAGGGAGTCTAGTGACCTCCCGTCCGGATGAAAAGGGTCGATCGTGGAATCAGGTCCTCAGCAGCGCGACGTAGCCCCCGTCCCGGTAGGCGCTCGGTGGATCGCCGGGCAGGCCGGTGGGAAGGACGGACGTCTCGTGCACCAGTTCGTGACCGTGCCATTTCGTCAACCACCGGTGCATGGCCTCGTTCTCCTGGGCCTCGAGGCTGCAGGTGATGTAGAGGATGTGGGCGTTGGTGTTCAGGGTGGCGATGGCGTCCGCGGTGATCTGGCGCTGCAGATCCACCAGGTCCTGCAGTCGTCCTTCGTTGAAGCGGATTCGGGCTTCCCGTCGTCGGGGGAGCACGCCCGTGTTCGAGCAGGGAACATCGAGCACCAGAAGATCAACTTCACCGCGAAGCCCCCGGGCATCGGAGGGCTCCATGACCTCGATGTTCCCGATGCGTTCGGCGAGTCGGTCCAGATCCTCCATCCTCCGATCATCGGTGTCGGAGACGATCACGCGACTGTCGGGATGGCGACGGGCCAGTTGGAGGGACTTGGTGCCGTGTCCCGCGCACAGATCGAGAATCACCTTCGGATCCAGCCCGTCGGCGACGGGGACGGCCCGGGCGGTGGTTGCATCCTGCACGATGGCGTCCGGATGTCGTTCCAGCACCTCCTCGAGCGAGGCATCGCCGGCCAGCACACCGAACCCCGGGGCCTCGTGCGGCAGCAGCGCGTCGTCCCGGCCCGCTCCGTGCACCACGATGGGCGGTGCGCAGAGTCCGTGCAGGGCGATCCGGAACGCCTCCTCGCGTCCCATGGCCTGCTGCCAGCGCTGCAGAAGAACGGTGGAGTGACCGGTCTGCTCCGCCATGCGGTGGAGCGGATCCTCGTCGAACACGTCTTCGGTGAGTTTCCAGCCGCCGCCGTTGCTTCGCAGCAGCTGGTCACGGGCGGTTCCGTCGGCGTGCTCGATCGGTTCGCCGCGCAGTTCGATGATTCGCCGTAGCACCGCGTTGACGAGGCCGGCCGTGCCGCGTCGACCACCGGAACGCTTGACCCATTCGACGGTCTCGCCCACGACCGCATGGTCGGGGACGCGATCGAGCAGCAGCAGCTGCGCGCCGCCGGACAGCAGAGCGGCCTGCACCATGGGTTCCAGACGGTCCCACGGAGTACGCAGCGCCGAGTCGGCCAGCGTGCGGATCGTGAACCACCGGGCCATGGCTTCGTTGACGATGGCCTCGGCCAGTCGACGGTCGCGCGGCTCGAGACTTCCTGCGGAGATCGGACGGGGGAAGACGGACGGGTACGCGCGGGCCGCGTCCAGCAGGTGTCGGCATGCGACATCCCGGGCCGACGACGTCGGGTGGGCATCGGATTCCGTCATCAGGCGCCGACGGCGGCCTTGAGCGCGTCGGCCTTGTCCGTGCGCTCCCAGCTGAAGGTGCCTTCGCCGCCTTCACCCGGCTCGCGGCCGAAGTGACCGTGGGCTGCGGTGCTGGAGTAGATCGGACGCAGCAGGTCGAGGGTCGAGATGATGCCGGCCGGCGTCAGATCGAAGACGTTGGTGACGGCCTCGGCGAGGGCTGCTTCGTCGACGGTCGCGGTGCCCTGGCAGTCGAGGTGGACCGACGTGGGTTCGGGCACTCCGATCGCGTAGGACAGCTGGACTTCGCATTCCTCCGCGAGTCCCGCCGCCACGACGTTCTTGGCGATGTAGCGGGCCATGTAGGCCGCCGACCGGTCGACCTTCGAGGGGTCCTTGCCGGAGAACGCGCCGCCGCCGTGCCGGCCGCGGCCGCCGTAGGTGTCGACGATGATCTTGCGACCGGTGAGTCCGCAGTCGCCGAGGGGGCCGCCGACCTCGAACTTGCCGGTGGGATTCACGTGGACGGTGATGTCGTCGTTCCACCATGCCTCCAGGACGGGCTTGATGACGTGTTCGGTGATCTCGGCGTGGAGTTCATCCTGGCGGTCGTTCCACTCGGGACCGTGCTGCGTGGAGAGCACCACCGTGTCGATGCTCTTGGGCGTGCGTCCCTCGTACAGGACCGTCACCTGGCTCTTGGCGTCGGGACGAAGGTGGGGGACGGTGCCGGCCTCGCGGACCTCCGCGTGCCGGGCCACGAGCTTGTGGCTCAGATCGATGGGCAGCGGCATCAGCGAGGCGGTCTCGTTGCAGGCGAATCCGAACATGAGCCCCTGATCGCCCGCTCCCTGCTCCTTGTGGAGTCCGGCTCCCTCGTCGACGCCCTGGGCGATGTCGGGCGACTGCTTGTCCAGCGACACGAGCACGGCGCAGCTTTCGGAATCGAAGCCCATGGCGGCATCGATGTAGCCGATGCGTCGCACCGTCTCCCGGACGACCTTGGGAATGTCCACGTAGCCCCCGCAGGTGACCTCGCCGGCGACCACGGTCATGCCGGTCGTGACCATGGTCTCGCAGGCGACACGGGATCCCGGATCCTCGCTCAGCATCGCATCGAGGATGGCGTCGGAGATCTGATCGGCCATCTTGTCGGGATGCCCCATGGAAACGGATTCGGAGGTGAAGAGGTAGCTGCGATTGGACATGGGGGGGCTCGCAAGGGGTTGGAAGACGAGATCCGGAACGGGCCGGAAGGGTGAGACGGCATGGTAGTCGCAGCCATGTGTCGCCTCAACCGAACCCGGTTCGTCGCCCGCCGGCGGGTCCGGTCCGATCGCTTTTTTTTGTTCGACGCTTGCCCGCGGGTGCTCCGGGGGAGAGGATACTGAAGGCCCGATCGGTGCAGGAGAACCATGCATGCCAGTACAGATGGAACTCGCGAGGATCTTCATCCGCGAGATGACGGACATGCAGGTGATCGAGCTGCGCGAACTCGACGGTGATCGATCGTTCCCCATCGTCATCGGACTTCCCGAGGCGTTCGCCATCGAGCGTCGCCTCAAGGGGGTGGACGTGCCGCGTCCGCAGACCCACGATCTGCTCGCCACGACGATCGGGCAGCTCGGCGCCCGGCTCGATCGGATCGTGATCCACGAGCTCCACGAGGGAACCTTCTACGCCATGCTCTGCATCGAGCAGGACGGCCGCGAGATCGAGATCGACTGCCGCCCGTCCGACGCGATCGCACTGGGCGTCGCGGAGGAGGTGCCCATCTACGTCAGCGAGCAGGTGCTCGATGCCATCGAAGAGGAACCGACGGACGACGCGCCCGACTCCGGTGCGAATCCGCTCGACTGGGATTGACGGCCACGACATGTCCGACATCACCCCCATGCCGCCGATGCGGGACCAGGTGCAGTTCGAGGGTTCGATCAAGGATCGCCCCGAGGACTTCCTCGTCTACGAGATTCCGATGTACGAGTCCTGCGGCGAAGGCGAGCATCTGTACGTCCGGATTCGGAAATCGGGCGTCTCCCACGACGAACTGATCTCCATCGTCGCCGCTGCGTGGTCCGTGCCGGTGCGGGCGATCGGCTTTGCCGGCATCAAGGACACCAGGGCGGTGACCGAGCAGACGCTGTCGATCCACCTGCCGGATTCGGACCGTGCTCCGACCATCGACGACGATCGTCTGGAGGTGCTCTGGACGGACCGGCATCGCAACAAGCTGCGTCGCGGCCACCTGGCCGGAAACCGGTTCGTGATCCGGGTGCGGGGCATCGATCCGCTGCAGGTGACGGACACCTGGTCGCGACTGCGCGTCCTGGCCGACCGCGGCGTGCCCAATGCCTTCGGACCCCAGCGGTTCGGACGTGCCGGTGACAACCACCTGCTCGGCCGGCTCCTGCTCCGGGAAGATTGGAGCGCACTGGCCGCCCGGCTGGGCGACGGACGTCCGGGTCGTCTCGAAAGCAGGGTGCGACGAGCGGTCGAAGAGGGCACGAAGCCCGAGCGGGCATGCCGCTTGGTGCCGGGCCGGTTGCGTCGCTTCTGGAACGACGCGCTGCAGTCGGCGCTGTTCAACGCCGTGCTCAGCGAACGCGTCACCCGGGGGGACTGGAACCGGCTCCAGGCCGGTGACGTGGCCTGGAATCACGAGACCCGACGGACCTTCGTGGTGGGGGACGAGGATCTGCAGGACGACGCGACGATGGAGCGGATCGAACGGGGCGTGCTGGTCCCGACGGGTCCGATGTGGGGCCGGGCGATGCGCTCGCCGGGCGAACCGGTCGCAGCTCTCGAACGCGGCGTCGCGGATGCGCTGGATCCCGAACTTGTACCGCTGCTGGTGGATGCCGGACGCTCGCGCGGCGATCGTCGCCCGCTCGTGGTCCCGTTGGCACACGCCTCGGTGCAGTCCGAGATGGACGAGCACAGCGGTTGCATCACGGTCCAGTTCGAACTGCCGCCCGGGGCCTACGCAACCACCGTGCTGCGCGAGCTCTTCGGTGATTCAACGGTTGCGACGGGCCTTGAAGAAGTCTGACAGCAGCTGGGCGCACCGCGGCTCGAGCACGCCGCCCTGCACCTGGACGGCATGGTTGAGCCGTTCGTCCTCCGGAATCATGTAGAGGCTTTCGCACGCTCCGGCCTTCTCGTCCCAGGCGCCGAACAGCAGCCGGCCCAGACGTGCGTTGACCAGCGCGCCGGCGCACATCGGACACGGTTCGAGCGTGACGGCCATGCTGTACCGGTCGAGTCTCCAGCCTCCGATCCGCCGGCCCGCCTCGCGCAGGGCGACGATCTCGGCGTGGGCCGTGGGATCGTGGTCGTGTTCACGGCGGTTGCTGCCGGTGGCGATGATCTCGTCGTCGTCGTAGATCACCGCCGCGACGGGAATCTCACCGTCGCGACCGGCGGCCGCGGCCAGTTCGATCGCGTGCTCCATCATGGCGATGTCCCGGGGGGACGGCCCTGCGTCGGTCACGGTCGCGGCTCCGCATCCCCGGCGAGTCGGGAGGCCGGGATGAACTGGAGGATCACGACGCCCAGTTCGTAGAGGAGGTACAGGGGAATCAGCATCATGAGCATGGACATCACATCCGCGGGCGTGGTGATGGCGGCGACCAGGCCGCACACCAGCAGGGCCCACTTTCGATTCCGCTTCAGCAGTTCGGTATCCACGATTCCCAACCACCCCAGCAGCACGATCACCAGCGGCATCTGGAAGGCCACGGCGATGCCCAGCAGGAGGATCAGCACGAAGTTGATGTAGCTCGTGAGTCGGAAGGCCTGCCAGATCGCGTCCGTCCCCTCCAGCGGAAGCTGCAGGATGCGCAGGGTGTTCTCGACCTCCGGTTCGGAGACCGCGATCTGCAGCGTGCCTTCGGGCATGAGGACCCAGGCGTCGCCGGCGGCGGGAGCCGTGGGCTCCTCGGTCACCAGCGGCAGGCTGCCCAGTCCTTCGGTGGTCGCGGTGTCCGGGGCGACTTCGATCAGGTTCGGCCTCGCTTCCAGCGAGCCGCCGATCACCATCAGGACCTCGAGCATCAGCGGCAGCATGACGAAGTACATCAGCAGGATGCCCGCTGCGGTCAGGACGGCGCTGCCGGGAACCAGGAAATGCACGAACCGGCGTTCGCGCGGATAGAGGCCGGGACCGATGAAGAGCCAGGCTTGCCAGAGCAGCCAGGGAAGCGAACACACCAGGGCGGCGATGATGCTCACCTTGATCTTGAGCAGCAGGAACTCGGGAGGGCTCAGGACCTGCAGCTGCTGCGGGAATCCGTAGGCGAGCTGCACGCTCTGCAGCGGGGCCATGAGCCAGAGCAGCAGCCAGTCGCCCGCGAGGAAGAACAGGATCGCCAGCGGGATCGGGGCCACCAGTGACATGATGATCCGCCGCCGGAGTTCCTCCAGGTGATCGCCGAAGGCCATTCGGTACTCGTCCGGGTTGTGCGGCATGTTCGGCATGGAGGTTCCGGGGTCTGTGCCGGGGTCGGGGTGCGACTTGTCCGGCATCACAGGGTACCAGCCCTGTACCTCCATGGCCCCCGGGGGTAGGCTGGCCCATCATGCCCGGCGGAAAGGACTACTACGCGATCCTGGGTGTCCAGCGAACGGCCTCGGCGGACGAGATTCGCAAGGCCTATCGCTCGCTCGCCCGAAAGTACCATCCCGACGTCTCCACCGAGGCGGACGCCGAGGATCGGTTCAACGAGGCCCAGCAGGCCTACGAAGTGCTCTCCGACGAGGAGAAGCGGCGGGCCTACGACCAGTTCGGCGAAGCCGGCGTCGGGGCCGGAGGCGGAGCCGGGGGCTGGTCGGGCTACGGCGGTGGCGGTGGTGGTGGTGTCGATCCGGACCGGTTCCAGGACATCTTCGAACAGATGTTCGGAGGCGGTGGCCCCTCGCCCGGCGGCAATCCGTTCGGCGGCGGCGGAGCGCCCCGACCGAGACGCGGGGGGGACGTCACGTCGAGCATGACGGTGACCTTCCTGACCGCGGCCCAGGGTGGCGTGGAGGAGATTCGTCCGGACGGCTCGGCGGTCGAGGTGCGCATACCGGCCGGCATCGACGACGGCGGAAAGCTGCGGCTCCGTGGACGCGGACAGCCCGGTCTGCACGGCGGCGAAGCCGGCGATCTCATCGTCACCGTGCACGTGGGCGCTCATCCGGTGCTGCGTCGCGACGGACTGGATCTGATCGTGGACGTCCCCATCACGCTGGCCGAGGCGGGACTGGGGACGGTGGTCCGCGTTCCGCTCCTGAAGGGATCCATCGAACTGAAGATTCCGCCCTGCACCTCCAGCGGAAAGCGGCTGCGGGTTCCCGGCAAGGGGATCGAGGACGATCGCAATCGCACCGGGGATTTCTATGCGCAGGTGCAGGTGGTGTCGCCCGACGAACTCGGGGATGCGGCCCGCTCGTTGCTGCAGCAGCTCGCCGACGAGCTTCCCGATCCCCGCGCCGATCTGCCCGGCATCGAATCGGTGGACGAGTCGTGACATCCGACGGAACCCCGGCTGTGGTGTTGGTCTCCGGCGGCCTCGATTCGGCCACCGTGCTCGCCATCGCCCGTGATCAGGGGTATGCCTGTCACGGCATCAGCTTCGATTACGGACAACGGCATCGGTTCGAGCTCGATGCGGCCGCGGCCGTCTGTCGTGCCGGTGGCGCGGCGTCGCACCGCGTGCTCCGGATCGATCCCGCGCCGTTCTCGGGATCGGCTCTCACGGACGGGGGGGAGGTGCCCACGGGACGCAGCGATCGGGAGATGGCCTCGGGCATTCCCGAGACCTACGTGCCGGCACGCAACCTGGTCTTCCTGTCGATGGCGCTGGGTGTGGCGGAGGGGCTCGGAGCCGTGGATGTGTTCATCGGTGTCAACGCGGTCGACTATTCCGGCTATCCGGACTGCCGCGGGGAGTTCATCGAGTCGTTCCAGCGGACCGCGAATCTGGCCACGCGGGTCGGCGTGGAATCGGAGGCGGTGCGGGTGCACGCGCCGCTGCTGGAGCTCACCAAGGGCGAGGTCATCCGCCGCGGGATCGCGTTGGGGGTGGACTACGGCCTGACCAACACCTGCTACGACCCGGGAGAGGACGGTGCGCCGTGCACGGAGTGCGATGCGTGCCGGCTGCGTGAACGCGGATTCCGGGACGCCGGGCTCGAGGATCCGGTCAGACGTCGATGTTCTTGACGTCGAGCGCGTGGTCCTCGATGTAGGTGCGACGGATCTCGACCTCCTCGCCCATGAGGGTGGCGAAGAGTTCGTCCGCCTTGGACGCGTCGTCGAGCGTGACCTTCAGGAGCGTCCGCTGCATCGGATCCATGGTGGTTTCCCACAGTTCCTCGGGGTTCATCTCACCCAGACCCTTGAACCGCTTGATCTCGATGTTGCGTCGCCCGACGTTGCGGAGCGAGTCGATGATCTCGGGCACGTTGGCGACCTCGACCACGGTCTCCTTGTCGGTGCCCGCATCGACGAGCCAGGCGAACTTCGTGGGCATCACCTCGCCGGTGACCGCCTCCTCGTTCACGAGGCTCCACTGGTCCATCGTCAGGCCGTATTCGGCCAGTCGGTCGATGATGGCGTCGATCTCGCGATTCTCGTGCAGTTCGCGGAGCGTGGCGGGCTGGTGTCCGTTGGTGATGGCGGGTTCGCCCGCATCGAGCACGAGATCGTGCTCGTCCATGAACGCACCGGCCTCCTGCTCGGTCCAGCAGAGATGTTCGCCGTCGATCCAGGACACGCGCCAGGAGGGCAGGGTGCCCCGCTCGGCCCGGAGGGCGAGCAGGTCGGCGAAGTCGAATCCCCGTCGCTGGGAGATGGTCACGAGTTCCAGCATCCGCGTCAGCAGCTGCACGGCCTGCTGGAGTCGGTCTCCGCCGAGTCGGCTGGCCTCTTCGGTGCAGGACTCGTCGCGGATGACGAGCTCCGAGCTCTGGAGGGCGAGTTCGGTCAGCTGGCTGTTCATCTCGCCCTCGTCGATCACGTAGTGGCTCTTGCGACTGCGGGTGATCTGGAAGAGCGGGGGCTGGGCGATGTAGATCTTGCCCTGGCGGAGCAGCTCCGGCATCTTGCGGAAGAAGAACGTCAGCAGCAGCGTCCGGATGTGCGAACCGTCCACGTCGGCGTCGGTCATGATGATGATCCGGCCGTAGCGGAGCTTCTCGATCTCGAAGTCGCTGTCGATGCCGCACTGCAGGGCCTGGATCAGGATGCGGATCTCCTCGAAGGCGAGCACCTTGTCGATGCGTGCCTTCTCCACGTTGAGGATCTTGCCCTTCAGGGGCAGGATGGCCTGCGTGTCGTGGTCGCGTCCGCCCTTGGCGGAGCCGCCGGCGGAGTCGCCTTCGACGATGAAGAGTTCCGAGCGGTCGACGTCGTTGGTCACGCAGTCCGCCAGCTTCTGGGGCATGCCGCCCGATTCGAGGGCTCCCTTGCGCTTGATGAGTTCGCGTGCCTTGCGGGCCGCTTCTCGGGCCTGGGCCGCGAGGATGGCCTTCATGCAGATCTGCTTGGATTCGGTCGGATGCTCCTCGAGCCAGGAGCCCAGATGCTTCGACACCGCCTGGCTGACGAACTTCTCCATCTCCGGGCTCAGCAGCTTCTCCTTGGTCTGGTTGTTGAACTGCGGATCTGGCAGTCGGACCGAGAGCACGCTGGTGAGTCCCTCGCGCAGGTCGTCGCCGGAGGGCGTCAGACCCTTGAGCAGGTTGCGCTTCTTCGCGTAGGAGTTGATCGCCCGGGTGAGCGAGGTCTTGAAGCCGGAGGCGTGGGTGCCGCCGTCCGGGTTCACGATGTTGTTCGCGAACGCGAGCATCGTCTCGTTGGTGGCTTCGGTGTACTGCATCGCGATGCTGCAGCCGATGCCGGTCTCGTCGTCTTCGGCTTCGATGACGATGATCGGACTGACCGACGACTTGGTGCGGTTGAGATGCTCCACGTAGCCGGCGATGCCGTTCTCGTAGCAGAAGGTCTCGTCCTTGGTCTCGCCCGACGAGTCGACGCGTTCGTCGATGAGGCGGATCGAGATGCCGGAGTTGAGGTAGGCGAGTTCGCGGAGCCGGTGCTCCAGGGTCTCGTAGCGGAACTCCGTGTCGGGAAAGATTTCGGGGTCCGGCTTGAAGCTCAACCGGGTGCCCGATTGCCGGTCCGAGCCGCCAGTCGGGGCGTCGATCTCGTGCAGCGGCTTGACGACGTCGCCGCGCTCGAAGCAGATCAGGTGCACCGCGCCGTTCTTGATGATCTCGACTTCCGTCCATTCCGACAGGGCGTTGACGCACTTGACGCCGACCCCGTGGAGACCGCCCGAGACCTTGTACACGCTGGCGTCGAACTTGCCGCCGGCGTGGACCTCGGTGAGGATGACCTCGACCGCGGGTCGTCCGTCGATCTGTGGGTTCTCGTGCTTCATCGGATCCAGCGGCATGCCGCGACCGTCGTCCGTGATCGAGCAGGACCCGTCGACGCCGATGCTGACGGTGATGGTGGTGGCGTGGCCGGCCATCACCTCGTCGATGGCGTTGTCCACGCCCTCGTAGACCAGATGGTGCAGGGCGTTGAGCCCGACGCCACCCACGTACATGCCGGGGCGCTTGCGGATCGCCTCGAGGCCTTCGAGGACCTGGATCGAGTCGGATGTGTAGGCCTGCTGCGGCTCGGTGGGTTGGTTGGCCATGGGTGGTTTTCAGCCTCTGGAGGGAGATCGGGCGTGGCCCTTCATTCTACCAGAAACCACCGGTTTCCACCGCTCCGAAGGCCGTTCTGGGGGCCTTGGAAACGGCGAAATTCGGGTCGAATTTCGGGCCGAATTTCGGGGCGGATCGAGGCCCCCGAACGGCCCCGGATCCTCGTGCGGAATCGAGTGTTTTTCACTCGTTCGTCGACGCCCGCTTCGTCGACTCAGGGGATACTGCAGGAGCGGGTGCTCACGCGTCGATAGGGCTGGTGAGCAGTTAGCAGAGGGAGCCATCACCGTGCAATCAGACGTCACCCCGAGGACCTTGAACCCCCTCGGGATCGATCCGGTCCTTGAAGCCTGCTCGACCCGTCGACTCTTCCTGCTGGGATCGCTGGCCTTCCTCGCCGGCTGCAGCACGACCGGCACATCGTCGAACGATCTTCCGGGAGTGATCTGGTCCGAGCAGGGCCCGGTGGCCATGCCCGCCCCGTCCCGTCCCGCAACGCCCCGGACCGATCCCGGCGTCATTCGACGATCGTCCTGGGCCAAGGGCAATCCCATTCCCGCGAACATGAACCGCATGGTTCCCGTCAAGCGGATCACGATCCACCACGACGGAATGGACGCCTTCACCAGCACCTCGCGGTCCGCGGCCGCGGCCCGGTTGGAGAAGATCCGTCGGTCGCACCTTCGTCGGGGCCCCCAGAAGTGGGGGGACATCGGCTACCACTATGCGATCGCCCCCGCCGGACGCATCTGGGAATGCCGTCCGTTGACCTGGCAGGGAGCCCACGTGAAGGATCAGAATCCGGGCAATCTCGGGATTCTGGTGATGGGCAACTACGACCGCCAGTCGGTCACCACGGCCCAGAAGCAGGCCATCGACCGCTTCGTGACCGTTCAGCTGCGGCAGTACCGTCTGCCGGTCCGCAATCTGCACACGCACCAGGAACTGGCTCCCACCGCGTGTCCGGGGCGGTCCCTGCAGGCCTTCATGGTGCAGTCCCGGGCCAACGGCACATTCGCCTGATCGCGGGTCGCAACGCTCCCGCCGGGCTACCATTGGGACATGACCACCTCGGTCCGAGTCAACTTCAGCCGACCCTTCGCGCTGTTTCCGCTTCCGGAGACGGTGCTGCTGCCCCATACCGTGCAGATGCTCCACGTCAGCGAACCGCGCTACCGCGCAATGGTCGATCGCGTCCTCGATAGCACCGGACAATTCGCCCTCGCGACCTGGGACCGGGCGTCCTCCTCGAGCATCGCGATCCGTGATGCGGTCTGCCTCGTGCAGGTGATGCACCACGAGAAGGTCGACGGCGGTTACGAGATCATGCTGCACGGTATCTGCCGCGCCCGCATCGTCGATCTCGAATCCGAACAGCCCGACCGCGCGTGGTGCGAGGCGCGACTCCAGCCGCTCGAGCAGCTGGGGGAGGATCTTCCGCCCATGCAGGGGCTGCGCGACGAGCTCTACGGCCTGATCACCGGCGGCAACATCGGTTCGCTGAACCGGGTCGAGACCATCGTCGACTGGTTCCAGCGCAAGGATGTCAGCACCCATACGTTGCTGGAACTGATCGGCTTCACCTTCATTCAGGACAGCGAATGCCGCTACCGCCTGCTGGCCGAGCCGACGATCGACGGTCGCACCCGCATCATCCGCAGCGAGCTGTCGCAGCTGGAGCGGATGATCGGTCTGGCGCGGCGACAGCAGCGCGACGATCTCGATCGCGGCATCATGCCCAACTGAATCAGGGTTCGACGGTGGCGCCGGTCAGCCGGCGTCCGGCTTCGTCCGGCCAGCGGACCGCGTGGGCGATCCGTCCGGAGGCGCCGACCTCCGAGACCAGGACGTGCAGCGAGTCGCCCCGGAGGTCGTCGGCGGTTCCATGCAGCTCGAACCAGTGGGTGACGGTGTCGCCGGCGTCGATCTCGAACCGCACGGTCGGCGTGGTGGACACGCCGGTGCCGGCGACGGCGGCTTGGATGCTCCGGCGTCCGGTGCCGCGGTTGGTGGCGCGGAGTTCGACCCGCAGTCCGTCGGGGGTGCTCCATTCCCGGAATGCCAGTTCGATGGAGGGGAGTCCGACCTCGACACGGCAGCGCACCGGCAGCTGGATCGGATCCGGTCCGCCCCGTTCCAGCACGCCGGGGAGCGACAGCGGACCGGGGGGGAGGGGCCCGGTCACGATCACGTCGACGGGCACCCGTCGCGTCTCGCCCGGAGCCAGCACGAGCGGAATGCGTGCCGGGTCGAGCTGGGTCGTCGATTCGTGCTCGAAGCGGAGCACGCCTTCCATCGTCGTGGACCAGGGGTTGGTGATCTGCAGTTCGTGCCGGTGACGCATCGGTCGCGCGATCAGGGCGGGAGGATCGATCACCAGATCGCGCTGGAAGCGGATCCATTCGTTGTCGGCGCCTTCGACGAACTGGAGACGCTCCGGATCGAACGACAGTTCGTGCGTGCCTTCATGCGGAGCCAGTTCCCGTGCGTTGCCGTTGTCGTCGTGGAGGACGATCGGACGGCGACCCAGCGTCGCGGTCGCGGTGCCGATTCCCCCCGCGGGAAGCAGCAGTCCTGCACCGCCGCCGTCGACGGGAGCCAGGTACCACGCCTGTCCGCGGTCGCCGATGGGAACGCCGCCGCCGTAGCGACGCCCGGAGAGGTGCTGCAGCAGCGTGTGCAGTCGCGCGGAGGCCGGCGTGGGTTGGGTGCGTCCCCGTGCGTCGATGGTCCACGGTGGCGCGATGCAGTGCGGTCGTCCGTCCTTCCACGTCTCCAGCAGTTCCGACGGTTCCGCGGCCGCCGGACCGGTCGGTGGCAGCACCGAGGCCTGCGGGGCGAGTCGGGCCAGGCGGGCCTGCAGCCGTTGTGCCGCCCGTTCGTGCATGGTTCCCTCGCCGGGGAGCGTCCAGCGTGACACCGCCTCGCCGAAGGGGATGATGGATCGATCCACCACCGGACCCCAGGTGGCTTCATCCAGCAGGATGAACGCGGCGACCTGATCGTCGTCCAGGGCATGTCGGCCCGCCCACTCCGGGGGGAGGCGATCGAATCGGCAGATGATCGTGCCGCCGCGGTCGAGCAGCCGACCCATCCGGCGTCGATGCTTCGGATGTTCCAGCAGTCCGGTTCCGTCCTCCAGCAGGGCGGGGATGCTCACCATGCCCACGCCCAGCGCCTCGACCAGTTCGAAGTCCCGGTCCGTCGGCGGGCCGGCGAACTCGAGACCGATGGTCGGCGTGGGGGCGGTGGGGGGCGATTCCGGAAGCAGCACGAAGTCGGTCCGGTCGGTCCGAACGACCTCGTCGGAACCGAGCGTGCGTGCCGTGAGCACCGCCCGGTACCAGCCGTTGTTTGGCAGCATCGGCTCGATCCAGGTGTCCAGCGGCTGATCACCCATCGTGCCGTGGATGCGGTCGACGGTCTCGCCCCGATCGTTCTCGATGCGGAGCGACCAGTCGATCGGTTCGGTCGCTGGATCGTCGATGCGCAGACGCAGCATCGGCGTTCCGGGTCGGCGGTGGATTCCGGTTCCGGTCGCTTCGTCGACGCGCACCGTGGGCAGCTGCGTGACGGCGAGATCGTCGAACCAGGCTCGCCCGGTGATGTCGGCGGTGCGTCCGGTCCGGTTCCCGCTCCGGTCGTCGGGCTGGATCACGCGGCACTCCAGCACGAGGTCGCGTGCGGTCCGGTCGAGTCCCGACACGATGACCGAGAGACGTGTCCAGTTCCCCGACGATTCGACGGGACGACTTTCGACCACGGTGCCGGGGATCGGTCGGCCACGCTCGTCGACCAGCCAGGCGGCGAGGGTCGTTTCGGAGCGGAGGAGTTCCTCCGTCCGGACCCATCCGGACACCTCGTATTCCGTGCCGGTCCGGATGGGGATGCGACCGACGTTCGTCCGGGCCGCCATCGAGTGTCCGTCGACGTCGAAGCGGAAGGCGAACCGGCCGGAATGGAACACCGAGTCGTCGGGTCGCATCGTCCCGAAGGAGGTGAAGCGGTCCAGACCCAGTGGGGTGCAGCGTACGAATCCCAGGGGCATCTCCAGCCGCAGGCGGCTGGATTCCTCGAAATCGAATCGGGTGCTGATGCGTTCCAACGAACCGGGTCCGGACGGATGATCCGGGGGGTTCGGAACGCCGGCGGTCGCGCCTTCCAGCACGAGGCCGGCCAGGATCGGCAGCAAGGCGGGCATCAACCATCTTTATCGGTCGATTGGCCGGAGACCTCCACGTTTGCCGATGGGTGATTGTCGATCAGTCGCGAAGAAGGGACCACGGGAAATGCACGAGATCAAGCGTCTGCTGCTGATGACCATCGTTCTCGCCGCCGCCGTCGGCGGCGGCATCTGGTGGGGCTTCAACGATCGCCAGGAGGCGAAGATCCGCGACCTCGAGGCCCGCAACGTCCAGTTGGCGGACCGGCTGGAGGAACGTTCGGAGATGCTGGAGCGTCTGGGTCGGGAACGGCGGCTCGGACTGGTGCGGGTGCTGGACCAGACCCTGGTCGGGGGAGCGGTCGAGTCGACCACCTTCGAACTGATCGAACTGGACGACGACGGCAGCGAACTGGCGCGGCAGTCGTTCTCGGTGCCCGGTGACGTGGTCTTCATCGACGCCCAGACCGTGAAGTTCCGGGCCGACGACGTCGCCGGCGGCCATCCCTTCCGGGGTCGCACGCTGGTGCTGCTGCGGCGGGTCTATTCGGACCGGATGCCTCCGGTGGAGGGTCTGCCGATCGATCTGCCCGGTGCGGTGCCGCCGGGGTACGCCTCGGAGACCGTGGGTCGGTTCGAGCAGGGCATCTGGGAGCAGTTCTGGGGGCTCGCCCGGGATCCGGAGGCCGCCGAATCGCTCGGAATCCGTGTGGCGCAGGGGGAAGCGGCCTACAAGCCGATGCAGCCGGGGGACGTGTTCGAACTCCGCGTTGACGCGCTGGGCGGCATCAGCCTCGTCCCGGTGCCGCCGCCGACGGAGCGGCCCCGGGATCTGCACGACATCGCGTCCGTCTCGGATCGCTGATCCCCGGGCACGGGTGAGGGCTAGAATGGCCTGATGCCCAGCCGTCCTTCACATACTGCGAGTCCGTCGTGCGCGTCCTGATCATCGGTGCGATGGGACTGGTCGGTCGTCGGGTGCTGCTGCAGCGCCTGTCGCTCGGCGATCGCGTCACCGTCATGTCGCGAAACGCCACGCGGGCCCGACGGATGCTGGTGGCCCTCGGTCTGACCGGCATCGACATCGTCGAGGGTGATCCCGCCGTGCCCGGGCCCTGGCAGGATGCGGTCAGCGGACACGACGTCGTGATCATGCTGGCCGGTGCGGGGGTGGCGGATCGACGGTGGACGCGCCGCTACCTGCAGACCATCCGTGACAGTCGCGTGGACGGAACCTACCAGGTGGTGCAGGCGATCGAACGGGCCGAGGTCCGGCCCTCGCTGCTGCTGTCGGCGTCCGCGGTCGGCTACTACGGCGATCGCGGTTCGGTGCTGACCGACGAGCACGGACCGGCGGGGGACGACGTGCTCGCCGACATCTGCACGCACTGGGAGAACCAGGCCATCCGCGCCGAGCCGCTGTGTCGCGTGGTGCGCATGCGCTTCGGGGTCATCCTGGACGCCAGTGGCGGCGCACTCGCCAAACTGCTCCCGATCTTCCGCAAGGGACTGGGGGGTCGTCTCGGATCCGGGCGCCAGTACATGTCGTGGATCACCTGGCACGACGTCGTCGGGTCGATCGATCATCTCATCGCCCATTCGGACGCACGCGGCGCGTTCAACATCGTGGCCCCCAACGCGGTCACCAACCGCGAGTTCACCGCGGCGCTGGCCACGGTGCTCAACCGTCCCGCATTCATGGCGGTGCCGGGGCCGATGCTCCGGCTGCTGGCCGGCGGTTTCGCCGACACCCTGCTCACGGGGCAGCGGGTCTGGCCCGCGAAGCTGATGGAGTCGGGCTACGAATTCAGGCATCCGGCCATCGAGGGTGCCCTCGCCTCGGTGCTGAACATCGATCCGCCGGCGTCCGCGCCCGTCTCACGGGCCCGCACCGCGCTGCGGACCATGCCCGAGGACATCCGGCTGGTGGTGCTGGACATCGACGGCCTGCTTCCTGATTCCATTCCGGTGCGCACCACGCTGACCCAGTACGCGTCCGGTTCGGCGCAGGTGGTGCTGGCCACGAGCGACGGTCTCGAATCGGCCCGCCGGTTCCAGCAGCGGTGCGGCCAATCCTTCCCGATGATCATCGGTGACGGCGGCTGTCTGCTGTCGGCGGACGGGGACGTACTCGGCGCGCGGGTGCTGTCGACGGAGATCACGGAGGAGCTCTGCCGCGCCGCGTGCGCGCAGGACGATCCTCTGGCCCTGACGTTCGAGACGGTCGACGGTGCCGTGCAGCGCAGCGAATCCTCGCCCGGCGGTTCGCTGTCGGCGCCCGAGGGCGTCTTCCGCATCCGGGTGGAAGGGGACGAGGCGCCGCGGGTCCTGTTCGAGTCGGGGATCCGGGATTCGCTCTGGAAGCAGCGTCGCATCGCGCTGCATCGCGCGCCCAACGGCGAGCTCGAGATCATCCATCCGATGGCGGATCGCGGGATCGCGGTGCAGGACATCGCCCGGCGGACGGGAAGTCCGCGTGAAACCGTCATGGGGGTCGTTTCGTGCGACCGGAGTGCGGGTCTGGCGGAGTGGTGCGGGTTTACGGTTGCTCTCGGCGACGCCTCCGCTACCATTCAGGATCTGGCGGACGCCACGACCGAGGCCCACTCGGTGGAGGGCCTCGCCGAAGCACTTCGATCCTGGATCCGACGCGAGGATCCCTGACTGCAGGGGCAGGCATGACCAGTTCCGACCACGAACCGACCGCGACGGCCGCGTCGTCCTCTGCGCCGGCGCCGGCGATCATGACCGGAGACATCTGGATCGACGGTCAGTGGGTGGATGCGTCCGAGGCGACCATCAGCGTCTTCGATCACGGTCTGCTGTACGGCGACGGCTGCTTCGAGGGGATCCGGATCTACAACGGCCGGATCTTCAAGCTGCGTTCGCATCTGGAGCGTCTCTACGCCTCGGCCGACCGCATCCGACTCACCCCCGCCTACGACATCGACACCATCGAGTCCGCCACCCGCGACGCGGTGCGTCGCAACGGCCTGAAGGACGGCTACATCCGCGTAGTCTTCACGCGCGGGGCGGGCACGCTGGGTCTGCATCCCTTCCACTGCCCGCGTTCGTCCGCGATCATCATCGCGGCCGACATCACGCTGTATCCGGAGGAGATGTACGTCGAAGGCATGCCGGTGATCGTCGCCAAGCGGCCGCGCATCCCCATCGCCTGTCTCGATCCCGAGATCAAGAGTCTGAACTACCTCAACAACATCCTCGCCAAGGTCGAGGCGATCGACGCCGGCGTCCTCGAGGCGATCATGCTCAACACGGAGGGACTGGTCGCGGAATGCACGGGGGACAACATCTTCGTGATCAAGGACGGCCGCATCTCGACCCCCGACACGTCCGCGGGCATGCTGCACGGCATCACGCGCCGCTTCGTGATCGAGGAGGTCGCGCCCGCACTGGGCTATGAGATCGAGGAACGGGCCCACCGGCTCGAGGAGCTCAAGGCGGCCGACGAGGTGTTCCTGACCGGGACCGCGGCCGAGGTGATCGGCGTCTCGACCATCGACGGTGATCCCGTCGGCGGCGGCAAGGTCGGTCCCGTGACCACGGCCCTGGTGGCGGAGTTCCGTCGTCTGACCCGCGAGGGCGCCTGCGAAGGTTGAATCGACACTCAGTTGCGCTGCACGGTGAGCTCGACCGCCTGGTCGTTGTCCCCGCCGGTGCCGCAGCCCGCATCGTTCTGCACGTGGAGGCGGTCGGCCCGCTGCGACGACCAGTCGTCGACCATCAGGTCCGGCGACTGCGGCCGCTCGTGCAGCTTCAGCATGCGGTAGGCGTTGTCGCGCTGGGCGGGGGTGAAGCCCGCGGTGCGGATGAGATGGCACAGCAGCGGTTCGCCGAGGCAGTAGGTCGTCCCCGCTGCGCTGACCACGTTCTCCTCCATCATCACGGAGCCCATGTCGTTGGCGCCCCAGGCGAGGGCGGCCTGTCCGATGTGGGGTCCCATGGTCACCCAGCTGGCGCCGATGGAATAGATGTTGTCGAGGTACAACCGGCTCAGCGCCTGGTTGCGCAGGTACTCGGAGGCGCCGGCCATGCGGATCCGCCGTCCGTACTTGGGGTGGTCGCGCTTGTCGCCGGTGCCGTCGAGTCGGGCCACCACGTCGCCGGGGAAGGGGGCGTCCATGTCGTCGCCGCTGCCTTCGCCCCACTCCGCGCAGCGTCCCAGCGGCGTGTTCTCGCGCTGGAAGGGCCAGGAGATGAAGGCCATGTACCGGCCTCCTCCGTCGAGGGCGAAGTCGGAGATGCTCTCGTCCTGCCAACGCCGCACGAGCTCCATGTGGTGGATCCGGTCGGCCACGCCCTCGATGTGTCCGAACATCATCGTGGCGGAGGTATTGAGTCCGAACTCGTGGGCCACCCGCATCACGGTCAACCAGGACTCGGCGTCGCACTTGCCCAGTCCGATCTTGCGGCGGACGGCATCGGCGAAGATCTCGCCGCCGCCTCCGGGGACGGATTGCAGTCCCGCATCGACCAGCGTCTTCATCACGCCGCGCAGCTTGTCGGCGAGCGTCGCGCCCGGCGGATCGAAGAAGTCGATGAATTCGATGAACTCGGGCGGGCTGAACGCATGGACGTGGACCTGCGGGAACCGGTCCGTGATCGAGGACAGGAGCTCCACGTACCAGTCCAGCGGCAGTTCGGGATTCATGCCGCCCTGCATGAGGATCTGGGTGCCGCCGATGTCGACGAGCTCCTGGATCTTCTGCAGGATCTCCTCGTACTCGAGGGTGTAGGCATCGTCCTCGTGTCCGGTGCGTCGGAAGGCGCAGAAGGTGCACTTGGCGGTGCACACGTTGGTGTAGTTGATGTTCCGGTCCACGACGTAGGTGCGGATCCGGTCGCCGTGCAGATGCCGGCAGCGGGCGTCGGCCCAGTGCCCCAGCTCCTGGATCGGCATCTCGCGGTGGATCCGCAGGGCCTGCTCGGGGGTCAGCCGCAGGGAGCCGGTGACCACATCCTCGAGGACGGCGGCATCCAGGACGTCCGCATCGGGTCGGATTGTGGCGATCTGGGCCATCTCCTCAGTGTACCGGGCTGCCGGTTGCGGGGCTCATCGTGCTTCAAAGAAGCGCTGTTCGGACCCGTGGGGATCGATTCCGACCCGGGCCTGGCTGCCGCAGCCGGGGCATCGCCCTTCGTAGGCGGTGCCGGAGGCGTTCCGGTAGAGGCGTCCGTACGCGTGGCAGCACCGGTACCAGATCGACAGGAAGGGACGTTTCGGGCCCTTCTGCGGCCGTGGCCCGGCGGGGGCGGGCAGCCCCCGGATATCGACGATGTCCGGTCTCGGTTCCATCCCGGACAGTATCGGTCGGACGAGGCCGACCGCTTCCGATTGGGGGGTCAGCGGCAGCCGTGCTCGACGCGGTGCACGAGTTCCCGAAGCTGTGCGAGGTGCGCTCCCACCGTGCCCTCGAGTTCCGCGGCCCGGTCGGCGGGAACCAGTGGAAGGTTCGCGTGGACGTTCCAGGCGGCGGTCCGTCCGGCGGCTTCGACCAGCACCGCCGCGGCGGCGAGATCGCTCTTGAGCATGGGGTTGGTGGTTCCCAGCATCGCGACCAGGGTGTCGACCAGGTCCCGGCACAGCGTCAGGGTGTCCATCGGCGGCCGCATCGCGCCGTCGACCGCATCGTCCCACCGGGCGGTGCGGTCGGGATCGTCCTCGGGAAGCTTCATCAGACGGTTCAGCGCTTCGTAGCCGCGGGCGTCCTCGTCGGCGAGTTCCAGGGCCCGCTCCGCGCCCCGCCGCAGGTGGGCGAGCCGGGCGTCATTGTCGGTCTCGTGTTCCGCGAGCGACTTCCGGCCGAGCGACCAGTTGATCACCATGGCGCCGAGTCCGGCGCCGACCGCAGCGGTCACGGAGGCGGCGGCGCCGCCGCCGGGGGCGGGGGTGCGTGCACCGAGTTCCTCGATGAGTCGGGTGAGGGTCGAGTCGCCGAGTGATGACACGGTTCAGCTCCGGATGCGGGCGTCGAGGTTCGTCTGCAGCGACCCGACGGCCAGGTCGATCTGCGGATCGACCTCGTCGTGGGTCAGGGTGCGCTCCGGGTCCCGGAATCGGAGTCGCAGCGTGAGCGACTTGTGTCCAGCATCGATGCCCTTGCCCCGGTACACGGTGACGTACTCGATGGCCTCCAGGCGATCGAGCGCGAGCGACTGCAGCTGGGACTCGACCTGCTGCCAGGTCGTCGCTTCGGGCACGATGACGGAGAGGTCGCGTTCGATGGCGGGGACGTTGGGCAGTTCGTGGGCCTGGTAGTCGGGCGGCCAGGTCGAGAGCAGCACGTCGAGATCGAGTTCGGCGCCCAGCACGCCGTTGTCCAGGTCGAACGACCGTTCGATGTCCGGGGCCAGTCGCCCGGCGGTGCCGAGCACGCGGTCGTCGACGACGATCGTCGCGCCCGGTGCGTACCACGGGTGGGTGTCGTCGGGCCGGAACTCGACGCGGGTGCCGTAGCCTCCGAGCCGTTGCGCGAGAGCCTCGACGATGCCGCGCAGCGGCCGCAGTCCGTCGTCGTCCCCGTCGAGGTCCATGAGGAGACCGATCCGGTTGGTCTCCCGGTGCGCGGCGCCTTCGATCTCGAAGGCGGATCCGATCTCGTAGAGCCGCAGGTCGGATGCACCCCGGTCGCGGTTGGTCCGTCGAACGCGAAGCAGGCTGCCCAGCAGCGACGGCCGCAGCATGCTGTCGCCGAAGTCGCCTTCGTCCTCCAGTCGCAGCAGCTCGGTGCCGGGCACGAGGAAGGGGGTCGCGAGTTCGAGATTCACCAGCGTGTGGGACACCGTCTCGATGAATCCTTCGCCGGTGAGCAGGTCGTTGACGGCCCGCTTGCCGGTGACGCGGGGCTGCGGGGCGGCGAGACGCACCGGAATGGTCTCGTTGACGGGGAGATCGTCGTAGCCCTGCATGCGGGCGACCTCCTCGATGAGATCGATCTCGCGGTGGATGTCGCCGCGGAAGCAGGGGACGGTCGCCTCGATGGTTCCGCCGTCGATCGTGGAGCGGAATCCCAGTGCGTCGAGCAGGGTGAGCATCCGGTCGTCGGCGAGTTCTTGGCCGAGCAGGTCCCGGCAGCGTCCGGTCCGCATGGAGACCGCGTGCAGCGCGGGCAGTTCGGCGCCCGCGGCGATCACGCCCCGGCACAGTTCGCCGCCGGCCGATTCGAGCACGAGTCGGGCCAGCCGTCGGGAGCTTTCGTCGACCTGCAGCGGCGAGACGCCGCGTTCGAAGCGGAAGCTCGAGTCGCTGCTGATGTTGTGCAGGCGGGAGGTGCGCCGGACGAGCACGGGATCGAACGTGGCGGCCTCCAGCAGGATGTTACGGGTCGATTCGGTGACCGCGGAGGCGGCGCCGCCCTTGACGCCGGCGAGGGCCACCGGCTTCTCGGCGTCGGCGATGACCAGTTCGCTGCCGGTGAGGGTGATCGGCTGGGCGCCGTCCCCCAGGGGCAGGAAGGTCTCGCCTTCCCGGGCGAAGCGGATCTCGATGCGTCCGCCGGCGAGGGTGTCGAGGTCGAAGGCGTGCGTGGGTTGTCCGAGTTCGAAGAGCACGAAGTTCGTGGCGTCGACCACGTTGTTGCGGGGGATCTCGCCGCGGGCCTCGATGCGCCGGTGGATCGCGTCGCCGCTGGGGCCCACCTCGATGCCGCGAATCACGCGGGCGGTGTAGAGCGGGCAGGCGTCCGGAGCCTGGTTGTCGATCACGATGTGCGTCTCGACCGGCTCGTCGCCTTCGGCGGCGTCGCAGTCGGGCGCCCGCAGGGTGCGGCCGCTGATGGCGGCGATCTCGCGGGCGAGTCCGAGGTGGCAGGTGCAGTCGCCGCGGTTGGACATCATCTCGAAGTCGAGGGCGACGTCGTCGTCGCGTTCGAGGCGTTCCTCGAGGGGGAATCCGGCGGCGGTCAGCAACTCGCCCTGCTCGGTGTCCGAAGCGGGGGGGTCGAGGTAGTCGTTCATCCAGTTCACGGAGAAGAGCATGAGGGGAATGATAAACGGAACCGGCCGCTGCGGCCCGTGATCAGGTGGCATCGCGTACACTCGGGCCATGCGGTCGTGTGTCCTCTTCTCCCTCGTGCTCCTGCTGGCCGGTGGCTGCGCCTCGTCCGGCGGGGCGGGTGCCCCGGCGAGGATCGACCCCTATTCCGGCGTTCCCGACGACTTTTCCCTCGACGTGACCATCCTGGCCGCCCAGGACGGAGAGCGGGCCCATCTCCGCAGCGCCCGGTACGTCCTGTTTCCCGACGGGACCCTCCTGCACGATGCGGTCCCCGGTCGGGGTCCCAACACGCTGCCGGGCTTCACCCGGCGGCTCAGCAGCAGTCAGATGTCGACCCTGTGGTCCGACATCCGCCAACTGGGCCTGGGCACCCCCGACGGCTCGGACGACGTGAACAACTTCCGCCGCGTCCGCCGTCCGAAGGAGGGGCACGTCTACCTGGTCGCGGTCACCGCGGACGGTGACTACTGGAACTACACCCGTGCGGTCGCCGAGGGCGACCAGCTGGATCCCGCCCTGAAGACCCTGCTGCGTGAACTCGCGGGGTTGGCCTGGGCGGAGGACGATCGCCAGCGGGAGGCGCGGACGACGCCCGTCCGCTACGACTTCGGTCCGGATCCCTACGAGCGGTTCCGGGTCGGCGGAGACGAATGACCATGCATCGGTTCCTGCTTCTTGCCCTGCTCATGGTGTCGGCCGGCTGCAGTTCGTCCGGCGGGTGGTACGCCCCGGTCGCCGGGCCCAGTCCCACCGGCGGCATGGCCCTGCAGCTGGAGCTGCAGGACATCGAGCAGACCCAGTACGCCCGCTTTCGGGTCGAGTCCGACGGCACGCTGGTCTACTGGGGCGGCAAGGACGTCCTGTTCGACAAGGTGACCTGGACGGGTTCCATCGACGACGAGCAGGGGCGGGAGCTGGTCGCACTCGTGCGGCGCGAGAGTCCGCTGGATTCCTTCAGTCCCGCCGGCGACGACGCCCAGCCGACCTGGACGCTGGAACTCGCCGAGCACGGCCGACTCGTCGAGCACACCGTGCACGGCGACGTGCCCTGCATGCGGGTGCTCTACGACACGCTCCAGCGGTACACCTCGGCCCGGTTCGATGCGGTGGTCGATGCGCTGCCCCGTGCCGACGTCGAGGGACTGGTGGTGCCGCGTCGCGAGGCCGACGAGGACGGGACCGACCGGCCATGAGTCGCGTTCGTGGTCTGAGTCTGGTGGGCCTGCTGATCACCATGGCGTGCATCGTGGTCCTGCTTTCGATCACCCTCCCGGCGATCCGCACCGCGACCACCGGCATGTCCGGTGCCGGGGGGCAGTCGACGTCCAGCGCGTGGGCGACCACCGACCGGGTCAACCTGAACGCCCTCGGGCAGAGCATGCTGGCGGGCGGTCTGGGCACGGGCTTCGACGCGGCGTGGATCTCGCCCGCCTCCGTGACGCGGGCCGGTGACATCGGGTGGAACACCACGGCGAACGTCTATTCGCTGCTGATCATGGAGCAGCGGGTGCAGCCGACGCAGCTGGTGTCGCGTGGTGACCGCGGTCTCGTGGAGGTCGACACCGACTACGACTACACGGTCTACGATCCGCGGGGCGGCGTGCATTGGGATCCGGCCTTCACCGCCGACCTGGCCCGGGGGTCCAACGTGTCCTGGGCGCACATGCCGCTGCAGGGCGCCCGCTTCGACAACCACTGGCGCAGTTCGATGTCGGAATCGTTTCCAATCTTCGGTTCGCGTGGCCCCCGCGACGGGATTCCCACCGTCAATTCGGTCACGTGTCCCGAGGGTGCATGGTCGGGGTCGGTGTGGTTTGCCGATGGGAGTGTTGATGGGCTGCAGTCCATCGGGGCCTGGAGCGGGCGGATCAACGGCGTAGAAGACAATCTCTTTCGTGTCGACGACTTGCAGCGTGGTGCGGACGGTGTGCTTGGATTCACGCAATTTCTGGATGAAGACGGCGTCGAACTGCAGTGGGACTGACTTCCGGCCTTCCCGTACCATGACCGCATGAACACCCGCCTTCTTAGCATCCTGTTTCTTGTTGCATTGACTGCTTGCGATGGGGGCGAGTCTCAGCCTGCATCGGAGGACGAGCGCACATCATTCGTTGATTCCGATGTCAAGCCGGCGGCGGACGAACCGCAACGATCCGTCCGCGACGGAGTGCCCGCCTGTCCGGATCGGTCGGATTCTCCGGGCACGGACAACGTGATCGATGAACGAGGATTGTTCGAACTCTCCGGTCCGGTCCGTCGGGTCGAGGAGCATTTCGCCGGCTACACCTTGTCCAGGAGCAATCTGTACGAGCAGGATCCGCTGGAACTTCGTCGGGTATTGGAGTTTGATGCCGACGGCCAGTTGGTCGACTGCCGTACGAATCTCGGACCGGGGGTGATCGGGCGGGATGATCAGGGGCGACTGGCAACGATCTGCATGCCGGTGGGTTCCGGGACCCTGCGTCAGCGGGACATCAAGATCTTCGATGGATGGGGACGGCTTGCGGAGCACTGGACTCTTGGCGCGTCCGGAGAGCCGATCACTCGTTCACTGGCGGTGCACGATGGGTCGGGTCGGATGCGAACCATGCGTACCGATTCCTTCGGCATCATGACGACCTTGACCATCCGGCACTGGACCTACGATGATCAGGGGCGTGTCGATTCGATCCAGATCGTCAACAACGTCGGTGAGCCGATCAACACCACCAGCTACAACTACAACCTCGGAGCCCGGACCTCTGCTCGCCAGCAGGTCCGGGGGCCCGATGGCAGGCGGCTCGAATCCACCGACATGACGCTCGACGATGCAGGCAACTGGACGGTCCGCATTCGCAGCAAGTTCCGCAAGGACAGTGAGGACCGGTGGCAGGAGCAGCAGTATTCGATCCGGCGGCAGACCATCGACTATTTCGACGAGGACGCGGCGGAGTCGAACCGCGACGGAGTCGAGGGCGAGTGACCGGTCCGCTGGTTGGCCCGGCTCGGGCCGAGGCCTTGCTGGAGATGGTCAGCGAGTCGGGATGGGTTGCGGGTGCCCTGTAATCATCTTTTTTGAGGTCGTGAAGGCTGATTGAAATAAATCGATCGGTTCGATGTCTGAACCGATCGTCCTCGTCTTTCTTGGGTGTGCCGCCTGATTGGGGTGGCCTTCCACGCAAGGAGAAGAAGATGAAACACTCGATGAAGACCATGTTGGCGGTCGGCTCCGTGTTGGCGACGACCGTGTCCGCGTTCGGTGGAATCCATGTGCGCTCGGTCTTCTCTGAGGCGTCACTGCGCTACGAGAACGATGGATTCGGGGTTCCGTTCTTCGGGGGAAGCGAGGATGAGCACGAATACGTCGTGGACAGACGCAGCACCCTGGGAGCGGCCCGGGCCGAGGCGGGTGACGATCCCGCCGGCACCGCCTGGAGTTCCGTCGGTCGGTACGACGATGGGATGCGGTACACCGTTTCGCAGGGGCTGTCCTACGGCAGCATGTATTCGGATCCGGTCGACTTCACCGG
>MDTD01181844.1_pt1 | contig 34182 bp, 32 predicted proteins | sample 811221 | NCBI WGS metagenome assembly MDTD01 (sample SAMN05326646, study PRJNA326480) | marine metagenome | isolation source: seawater | place: Pacific Ocean: South West | collected 2011
AGATAAAAACAAGCTTAATTCAGGAACTTCTCTCCAAGGTGTTGACAAGATGACCGATGTTATAAATATAGTGAGGATGGCACAAAAGTCTGGAGATGTTGTTGTAAACATAAATAGTGATGGACGGGTGACAGGGAGGTCTGTGAAAGCGGCGGTATCACTCGCCTTAAAAAAACGCATTTCCAATAAGATTATGATGACAGGCATAAGCATTTCCTCATTAGTTACGGGAATTCTGATTGGATTGATCATCGACAGACTGGTCTTCATCAACCCTGAATTACGTGACATTGAAGATAAAGTTTTGGATACAGTGGAGGAGAAACAACAAGTATATTTCACTGAGTATGAAACTGATACGCTCACAAATCTGGATCCATTGGCCAGACCTGTTGTCAATTTAGGTAGGGATCTTTTTTTGGAGGGAAAAATAGACGAGGCCTATACCGCATGGTGGAACGAGATCTTAGATTTACCCGATCAAACTAAAGTAGTGGTTACTGGTGTTTACACCAACGAAAAGTTGGCATTTAAGGTGTATCAATCGCTAGCTAACGAATTTAACCCAATTTTGGGAAAATTGATTACATCTACCACGACCCAAATATTAATTTTGGTGCCGCAAGTGGATGGTGAGGATTTTGAATCAACCCGCACCAGATTGTCAGAAAAGCTTGTAATTCCTCTTCCGAAATGGAATAGCGCGAAGATTTTGAAAAAGAGACTGCAGAATTAAAATATAATTCTCAGATCAATCTCTCAATTTCAATTTGAATTTTTTTTAAAGTATTTTTTTGTTGTCTGAGAAGATCTTTTTCCTTGTTCACGATTGGAGATGGAGCTTTATTTATAAAATTCTGATTTTCTAACTTAGAAGTAATTCTTCTGATATTACTACTCAATGAATCTGCTTCCTTAAGAAGCTTAGCCCTTTCTTCCTCAATATTGATTTGCTTTTCAGAGCTTAATTTGAAGTCACTCTCTACTACACTGATCAATCTATTGTTGTTAAGTGTGTTCTTATAATCATTAATATCTTTTATATCCTCCAAACCGCACAACTCTTTGAGTGTTTCCCTCCATTCATCGAGTATTTTTTTATCGCTTTCGAAATAAATAGTGACTTTTTCATTGGGTTTGGCAGCCATGACTTTTCTTAATTTTCGACATCCAATCACTAAAGTTTTTAGTTTCTCAACATTTATTCGTGCTTGGTGATTAATATATTTTTCATCATACTGTGGATATTTGGATACAACAATACTTTCACCTTTCAAGCCTGTAAGTTCAGAAATTTTTTGCCATAGTTCCTCTGTTATGAATGGTATTATTGGGTGCGACATCCGAAGTGTTGCATCAAGAACTTTTATGAGAACCTCTTGAGTAGCTCTCCTTTTTTGAGAAGATTGAGACTTTAATTGGGTCTTGGCAATTTCGAGATACCAATCACAAAACTCATCCCAAACAAATCTATAGATCTCATTTGATAACAAATCAAAACGATACTTGTCATATTCTTTTTCAGTTTTTCCAATAGTGAGGTGTAGTTGGCTTATAATCCAGTGATCGGCAAATGAATAGAATTTTTCCAAATGACCAACTTGATCTATGTCCTCCTTTTTACACTGCATTAGCACAAATCGAGTGGCATTCCATAGTTTGTTGCAAAAATTCCGATATCCGTCACAGCGATTCAAATCAAAGTTAAGTGTTCTCGAAAAAGTTGCGAGTGAACAAAAGGTAAAACGTAGAGCATCGGCACCGTAGGCCTTAATACCATCTCCATGGTTCTTATCAATGTAGTTCTGAACTTTATTTTTATGTTCCTGTTTCATAAGATTCGACATTGATTTTTCAAGGAGCTCTTTGTGGCTGATACCATCTATTAAATCTATCGGATCAATTGTATTACCTTTCGATTTTGACATCTTCTGGCCGTCGGCATCTCTTACCAAGGCATTTATGTAAATTTTACGGAATGGTACTTTATTGGTAAATTTTAAAGTCATCATCACCATCCGGGCTACCCAAAAGAAAATAATATCAAAACCAGTGATCAATACGTCTGACGGGAGATATAAATCAGTATCATTATCCTCAGCTGGCCATCCTAGGGAGGTGAATGGGACTAAAGCCGAAGAAAACCATGTGTCCAAAACATCTGGATCTCTAGTTAGAACACCTGTATAACCGTCTTTTTTTGCCATTTTAAAAGCCTCTTCAGAGCTTTCAGCGACATAAATTTTCCCGTCAGCTGTGTGCCAAGCGGGTATTTGATGGCCCCACCATAGTTGTCTTGAAATGCACCAGTCTTTTATGTTGTCTAGCCAATGGAAGTAGGTGTTCTCCCAATTTCTGGGAACAAATTCCACTTTATCTTCTTTGACGACTTTTCTTGCTGAATCGGCGAGTTGTTCCATTTTTAGGAACCACTGATCTGTTAACATGGGCTCAATAACTGTTCCCGTTCGACCTGATCTGGGAATTTTTAGTTGATGTGGTTTTTCAGAGACAAGTGCGCCTTCATGTGCCAGGTGTTCAAGAATCTTCTTTCTACCATCTTCTCGTGATAAATCTCTATATTTTTCCGGACAATTTTTATTTAGCTTTCCGTCTAGTGATAGGATATTAATCATGTCCAAATTGTGTCTAAGACCTATTTCGTAATCATTGAAATCATGACCTGGCGTGATTTTTACGCATCCAGTTCCAAATTCAGGGTCAACATAGTCGTCAGCAATTACCTTGACGGAACGGTTTACTATAGGAACAATTACCTCGCTACCTATCAAGTTTTTGTACCTTTCATCGGACGGCGAAACAGCGATTGCGGTATCACCCAAGAGAGTTTCGGGTCTCGTGGTAGCTATCACTAAGTTTTTTTGAGATCCTTTTAATCGATATTTTATTTCCCATATCATCCCTGATTCTTCTTCTGACTCTACCTCTAAGTCAGATACTGCAGTTTGTAATTCGGGATCCCAGTTCACTAGTCTTTTGCCCCTATATATCAGACCATTTTTGTAAAGTTCAACAAATACCTTTCTGACAGCACTAGACATTTTCTCATCCATGGTAAAGTAGCCGGAGTGGGCGTTGTCGTTACTGGCATAGTTCCAATTAGCAGACGCTCCGATCCGTCGCATCTGCTCTGTTATTCGGGATCCGGATTTTTGCTTCCACTCCCATACTTTGTTTAGAAAATTTTTTCTTCCTAGTGATTCCCTATCTTGACCCATTAGTTCGAGTTGTCGTTCAACCACTATTTGAGTGGCTATCCCGGCATGATCAGTGCCAACAATCCAGTTGGCATTGTACCCTTTCATCCGATGATAGCGGATCAGAATATCCATTAGAGTCTGTTGAAAAGCATGACCCATGTGAAGGTTTCCTGTTACATTAGGAGGAGGAAGTTGAATACAGAAATTTTTCCTTTTTGGATTAACCTCTACGGCAAAAAGACCTTTTTCTTCCCATAATTTGTACCATTTTTGCTCTATCGAGCTTGGGTTATAACTTTTGTCGATTGTCATTGTTTTATTGGTGGTTCATCGCTTGTCTTTTAGATAGTTCTGTACTTTTGGAAGAAGATCGGTTTTTATTCTTTTCAATCTTTCATTCTGATCTGGGTACAATTTTAGAAGGGATATGATTTGTTTCTCAATCGAATTTATAATCCCTATGTTTGTCAATTCAATATTACTCTTGTTCCCGATATTAATTTTTTTACCGGGACCGGCGACAGCTTTAACAAGAGTTGGTATGGCATCTGCCATATTCTATTTTTTTAATGAGAAGCTCTGGATAGGGTAGCCTCTGTCTCGGTAATGCATATACCTTTTTCTCGCTGGAATATTCACGATTGGTTCCTGACATACGATTTCGATCAGTCTTTCAAAAGTGCTAAAGAAAGGGGGGATATCATTCGTTAGGTTTATGAGTAAACCCTCCTTTCGCAAGGCTTTGGCGTCGTAGTCTATTGCTATGGGAGTGAGTGCCACGTTTTGATCATCACTCCGACAGTTAGGTAGAAATGAGGTGTCAGAGGCAGCCCAGAGAGCGTCCGATAGCTGGTTTGATTCCATGTCAGTACATGTCAAAATTGACACCTTCATTTTCCTTTTCACAGCCTTCGCCGCTACCCTAATAGCGATTTGAAATCTATCTAGGGCATGGGAATAAAACGTAATTGATGTCATACTGTGATTCTATAGGAAAATACAGAGTGGTGCTTACCAACCTGACTTTTTCATTAAATATTCGCACAAGAGCGGGACTGGTCTACCAGTTGATCCTTTAGATTTTCCAGAATTCCATGCGGTGCCAGCGATATCAAGATGTGCCCAAGGAAACGTTGCGAATTTTTCAAGAAAGCATGCGGCAGTGACGCTACCTGCCCCTCTGCCTCCAATGTTGGCCATATCAGCGAAATTACTTTCAAGTTGTTCGTGGTATTCCGGCCACGTAGGCAACCTCCACACTCTGTCCCAAGACTCATGCCCTGCTTGTTCAATATCATCGGCTAAAACCTCATTGTTGGAGAATAGTCCAGTGGCGACATGACCTAGAGCCACAACACATGCCCCGGTAAGCGTAGCAACATCAATCACCGCCGAGGGATTAAACCTAGAAGCATATGTTAGGGCGTCACATAACACCAACCTACCCTCAGCATCTGTGTTAAGTATCTCAATGGTTTTACCAGACATGCTTGTTACGATGTCAGAGGGCTTAGTTGCTCCGCCGCCAGGCATATTTTCACTAGCTGGTATTAGAGCGATCACATTCATAGGTAGTTCCATTTTGGCGACCGCTTGCATTGTTCCTATGACACTACCTGCTCCTGACATGTCATATTTCATTTCATCCATACCACTAGAGGGCTTCAATGAAATCCCTCCAGTGTCAAATGTTATGCCTTTCCCAACAAGAACCACCGGACGCTGTGATTTTCTTCCGCCCGAGTATTTTATTATTACCAATTGCGGTGGCTCGTAGCTTCCATTTGATACGGAGAGAAGAGATCCCATACCTAATTTTTCCATTTCTTTTCTACCTAACACCGAAACACTCACATTTTTTTGTCTTCCCAAGCTTTTAGATTTGGATGCTAAAAAACTAGGTGTACAAATGTTTGGCGGTAAATTACCTAGATCTTTTGCTAATTTACATCCCTCTCCAATTGCGCTTCCCCTAGCTAGAGCGTCTTTTATCTCTCCTTTATCCATCTGCGAAGATATGACTGTTAAGCGCTTTACCGAGAATTCTTTGGAAGTTGTTTTTTTTGTATGTGAGTATGTATAGGAATTTTCTGTTAAAACTCTCGATGTGGTTTTTATAATCCAGTCAAGACCAAAATTTGATCCTGAGAAATCATCAACGACTATTGTGGCCTCTGACAAACCAAATTTCTTGAGGGTATCAAATATCGCTGAAGCCATTTTGAAGAAGTTGCCCCTGACAGACGAGGACTTATCTCCTAAGCCGACTAAAATTACTCCTGTACATTTGTCTGTGAAATTTTCTTGTAAAAAAATTGCATCACCTGCTTCACCAGAAAAAGCGGTATCTTTTAAAATTGTTTTAATTTTATTTTTCAGTTGCCTATTAATCTTACTGGCGGTGGGCGAAAGTTTTAGGTCATTATTAAATGGTAAAACAACGCACCCTTTCACTAATTTATTAAGCTCTCCTGATTTTATGCTAAAGTCCACTAATCACTCCAAGTTGTTGGTAAACTTGAATTATGTATTCTGAGGCGGCTAAAAGTCAAAAATACAGATGCTTTTTCGATCATCTTTAATACGTGAATACGCCGAGGCTGGAATAGCAACGTTTCTGGTGCTATGTGGGATAACGCTCACCACCCAGTTCATAAGATTTCTGGGCTATGCAGCTAAAGGCCGAATTGCTACCGATGCGGTTTTCACTTTTCTAGGCTTTGCCACCCTAAGGTACTTACCAGTAGTAATCTTAGTAACGATTTTCATATCGATTCTTTTGGTTTTGACTCGCACTTTTAGAGATTCGGAGATGTTTGTGTGGTTTGTGTCTGGACAATCTCTTAGCAGATGGATAACCCCAACGCTAATTTATGCTTCGCCCTTGATTATATTAGTTGGTTTCCTCAGCCTAGCCTTGTCTCCTTGGGCAACCGGAAAAACGGAAGAGTTCAAACGCCAATTAGAGAGCAGAGATGAAGTGTCAGCCATCTCACCCGGAGTTTTCAAGGAGTCCAAGGAAGGTGATAGAGTTTTTTTTGTCGACAAGCTGGCGGTAGATTTAACCGTGGTTAACAATATTTTCATTTACTCGGAGGAGGAGGGGGAGTCAGGGGTAACTGTAGCCAAACGGGGTTTTCAAGATCAAGAGTCCAATGAGATACGTTATCTAATTTTGGAGAAAGGTCGAAGATATTTTGGGCCACCTGATTCCGCAGCATATAAAGTCATAGAGTTTGATAAATACGCTGTCAAGATCGAGGCGAAGAAATTGGATAAATACATTCCCGACGTAAAGGCAAGATCAACCTTACATTTAGTTCAAAATCTAGATCTATTGTCAAAAGCTGAACTTGTCTGGCGAATTGGTTTTCCAATAAGTGCTATTTTGTTGGCTCTGTTCGCAATACCGTTATCCTTTGTTAATCCCAAAACTGGTCGATCAATTAATTTGTTAATAGCTGTTTTGGTTTACTTGGTTTACAGTAACATTTTGAACATGATGCAGGCTTGGATAGCGAAAGGTTTGATAACGCCACTATTCGGCTTTTTTGCAGTACATGGGTTTGTGCTAACAATAATTATACTTTCATTTAGGTATCGAGCTTTCACCGGGCGCCGATCTTTGATTTTTTAGCAGTGCAAACGTTAAGACGATATATTGCGAGAGAAGTTTATGCTGCCACTGGTTTGGTTTTTTTGGCATTAATTGCACTGTTCGGATTTTTTGACTTTATTCACGAATTAGGGGACATCGATCAAGGTAGGTATCAAATAGGCACGGCACTAATTTATGTGTTTTTCAGCCTTCCCGGGAGAGCTTACGAAATTTTACCCGTTGCCGTTTTAATTGGTGCTCTTTTTTCATTATCTAACTTTGTTCTTAGCTCGGAATACGCGGTTATGAGGGCCTCAGGGTTGTCAATTAAAAAAACTGTGTTGACCCTCATGCAGATAGGCCTGGCTTTGTCGATGCTCACATTCTTTTTTGGCGAATTTATTGCTCCGATCAGTGAGCAGGCCGCTCAAAGGTTGCGATTAAAAGCGACAACTAGCAACGTAATTGCCCAAAATTTTAGGTCAGGTCTTTGGGTAAAAGATGATAACAAATTTGTAAATGTGGAGAGAGTAATGCCTCAGACAGTTATGCACAACATAAAGATTTATGAGTTTGATTCTGAATACAGATTGATATCTTTTAGTAGAGTAGAAAGAGGCAATTACAAAAATGCTAATGTGTGGCTCCTAGAGAACATAACACAAACTACTTTTGGAGAAAATTCAACCAACGTTACAAAAATTAAGACGGCAAGTTGGACCTCAGTGCTGAGTCCGTCTATTTTAAATATGTTAATGGTTGTTCCAGAGCAGATGTCGGTTTCTGACCTTTATGCCTTCATAGGCCACCTGAAGAAAAATAAACAAGATGCATCTCGCTATCAAATTGCTCTTTGGCAAAAAGTTGTTTACCCCTTTGCCGTATTAGTCATGATCATAATAGCACTACCATTTGCTACCCTTGGAGGACGGCAGGTAGGAGTCGGAGCTAAGATTTTTGCCGGAATAATGCTTGGTTTACTCTTTCATTTATCCAATAGACTTTTCGGACATGTCGGTCTCCTAAATGCTTGGCCCCCGGTTTTTAGTGCTGTCTTGCCAACCATAATCTTTTTAGGACTGGCGGTAGCCATGCTGAGGCAGGTAGAGAAACGCTGAGAGAAAGTTTTTTCATTCACAATCTGGAGATCTTCGACTATCTTTAATTCGAGTTCCAATAAGACGGTCGTGCAATAAACAGTTATCTTTGTCAAATAGCATCCAGATTATGCTTACAAATGTCAGAGTGCATGGTATTGCTATTAAGTAACGAAGAATTGCTTTTCTTAAAGTCAAAGGCTTCTGTGATTCTGTTACCACCTTTAAATTCCATGTTCTCAAACCAAGGGTTTGTCCGGACTTCATCCAACACCACACAAAGTATATGCCACAAACTACAATCAAGTATATTTGAAAAATAACGCTGGGTAATGGTGTTATGCCAAGTTGGAGAAGAGCAACATAGGGCAATGTTGCAGCAAGGCAAATGGCTAAAACTAAAAATGATTCGTATGCTAGTGCTGCTAAAACACGGAAGGGCATATTAATTTTTTATTCAGAGAGTCCCTCAGTTAATACAGAAGCTAAATTATTTAACTTTGAATTACAGAGGGTCAAAAGTATATTACAATATCTAAAGTCATAAGTTAGCATGATATAAATGAAAGAACCAACAAATTTAGCAAATCACTTTTTGATAGCAATGCCTGAATTAAAAGGCACGTGTTTCGGCGGAGCTGTAACCTTTATTTGCGAGCATTCCATTGATCGAGGCGCTCTGGGAATTATAATAAACAAACCGATAAATGCCAAAGTAGCATCCTCTATAAATAGTAATGAAATTACACATTCACCATTTGATGCCGGAGATATACCCCTGTACTTTGGCGGTCCGGTTCAAACCGACCAAGGCTTCGTTTTGCATCGTCCGGTAGGAAAATGGGAATCAACGAGTCACATTACCTCTGATATTGGACTAACCACTTCTATGGATATTGTTTCAGAGCTTGGAGAAATAAGTCACGAAAGTACTGAAAGCCCTCGAGATTATTTAGTCTCAGTTGGATACTCCGGCTGGTCGCCCGGACAGTTGGAAAATGAAATACTAAATAATGCATGGCTAATTACCATAGCTGATCCAGAAATAATTTTTCAAAATAATCATCAGGATAAGTTAAAAGCTGCTATGGACATGATCGGAGTCTCAAGTTTGAATCTTGCGACAGGGTATGGTCATGCCTGAAGGAGATGACGATGGTAATAGACGGTAAAAAAAGATGACTACCGTGCTAGCGCTTGATTATGGAACAAAAAGAATCGGGGTAGCGGTAGGTGATTCACAAGTGAAAATTGCCCATCCTATTGAGGTCATTAATCGAAAAACCTCGGCACATACAAAAAAAGAAATCACTCGCATTATCGAGAATTGGAGGCCTTCAAAGCTAGTGGTTGGGATGCCTAAATCGACTGTTAACAATTGTAGACATAAACTTCATGAGGAGATTAAACGATTTTGTAAAAAACTAAAAGCGGATTTCTCGGTTCCGATTGTGTTGATCGATGAGAGTTACACCTCAGTTGAGGCTGAATTAAAATTGAAGGCAACAGGATTGAAGTCTCAAAGCATTTATTCAATTACTGATTCCTTGGCCGCATCCAGTATTTTAGAAGATTTCTTTGAGGGTTATTATGAATGATAATTTACCTGACGCTGAAAAATTAATTTTAAAATTATCTAAAAGTATCAAGGCAAAAATTGTTCAAGAGATTTTCATGATTGGTATTCACACCGGTGGTGTATGGATAGCTAATCGAATAAACACCATATTGGGTTTCAACAAACCAATTGGAGAAATTGACGTTTCATTCCACAGAGATGATTTTGCAAAAAGAGGATTAAAAGACAGGGTTCGGCCAACTGATATACGTTTCGATGTTGAAAATAAAGATATCGTGTTATTTGATGATGTTCTTAACTCTGGAAGAACCGTAAGGGCGGCTATAAATGAAATTTTTGATCATGGAAGGCCAAGAAAAATAATGTTGGCAGTTCTGCTTGACAGAGGCGACAGGGATTTACCAATACATGCCGATTTTGTCGGAGATAAGATTTTACTTAGTGAGGGTAAAAAAATTGCCTTAAAGAGAAGTGAGGATGGCTCATTAGGGTTTTATCAAGCGAAGGTAAGTCTGTGAATCCGCAGGTTGATCGCAATGGTGCGTTACGTCATTTTCTCTCAACAGAGCATCTCTCAAGAGTTACATTGTTAAAGATTCTAGATATCGCTAAATCATTTCTTTTTGCAACTGATAGGCAAGTTAAAAAGGTACCCCTTTTGAGAGGAAAGACAATATTCAATTTGTTTTTTGAGAACAGTACACGGACTCGTACAACTTTCGAAATTGCAGCGAAAAAACTTTCTGCTGATGTAATCAATATGAGTATTCAAACCTCATCACAATCTAAAGGTGAGAGTTTACTTGATACTATCTCAAATCTCTCAGCTATGCATGCGGATATGTTTGTAGTACGGCACTCTCAAAGTGGTGCTCCCTACCTCATTGCAAAACATGTTGCACCTCATATTAGTGTTATAAACGCCGGAGACGGGTCTCATGCTCACCCCACACAGGCACTACTAGACATGTATACCATACGGCACTACAAAGGAAAATTTGAGGGGTTGCGTGTAGCTATAATCGGTGACATCAAGAATTCAAGGGTCGCCCGGTCTCAGATATATGCTTTAAATATTCTAGGTGTCTCCGAGGTCAGGGTGATTGGCCCCAAGACTCTTTTGCCCGTGGCTATAGAGAATTTAGGAGTATCGGTATTTCATGATATTTGCAAGGGTTTAGATAATGTTGACGTTGTTATCGCCCTCAGACTTCAAAAAGAGAGAATGGATGGCCTATCATTACCAAGCTATCAGGAATTTCATAAAACTTATGGGCTCACTACGCAGAGGATAGGCTTTGCCAAAGAAGATGTCATCGTAATGCATCCGGGACCTATAAACAGGGGGGTTGAGATAAATTCATCAGTGGCGGATGGTGAGTCGTCTGTAATTCTGCCTCAGGTTACTTTTGGAATTGCTGTTCGTATGGCGATTATGTCTTTTCTAGCGGGGCAGATAAAATGAGGATCAGCATAGATAATGCAAGAGTTATTGACCCATTTAGCGAGATGGATGAAATTAAAAATTTACAAATAGCAAACGGTCTTGTTACAGATGGATTATGTTCACCCGGTGAATTCAAAGCCGACAGAGTGATTGATGCTACTGGTCTTGTCGTGTGCCCAGGCCTTGTCGATATCTCAGTTCGGCTGGGGGAATCCGCCAAGAGCTCGCCATCATCATTGGAAAAGGAACTAATGGCGGTTGTTGCTGGAGGGGTTACAACTGTCGGGTGTCCTCCGGATATTCATCCTGTCCTTGATGAGCCAGGTCTTGTATCTATGCTCCGGGACAGAGCCCGAGCGGTTAATTTAGCTAAAATTTATCCAATTGGCGCCCTTACAAGATCTCTTTTAGGAGAACATTTGACAGACATGGTTGCATTGAGCGAATCTGGCTGCTTTGCATTTTCGCAAGGTGACGGTAATTTTCCAAGTCCTTTGGTATTGAGGAGAGCCATGGAATATGCCAGTACTTTTGGTCTAAACGTATGGTTGCGACCACAAGAGAATTCACTCAGTGAAGGGGGTGTTGCACATGAGGGGGAGGTTGCGACAAGGCTTGGGTTACCGGGTATACCAAGTATAGCTGAGGCAATAGCGGTATCAACAGTTATCCTAATTGCGCAGGAAACAAAAGCTAGAGTCCATCTTTGTAGACTGTCTAGTGAAATTGCTATTAACCTCGTCAGAAATGCGAAGGATGAAGGAGTCAATGTTACTTCAGATATCTCATTAAATAATCTCCATCTTTCGGAGGTTGATATTGGATTTTTTGACACCAATCATAGATTTGTTCCACCACTAAGGGGTACTCGAGATCGGAAAGCTTTGAGGTCAGGACTCCTTGATAACTCAGTGGATATTATATGTTCGGACCATACTCCTGTAAGTGGTGACGATAAAAATATTCCCTTTGGAGAGGCAGCTCCGGGTGCTTGCGGGGTTGAGATGTTGCTTCCATTAGTTTTAAGATGGGCCAAGCAAGAGGGTATCCCGCTAAAGCATGCACTAAAAAAAGTTACTTGTAACCCTTCCGATTTACTCGTTGGTACTCCGAAGAGGATTACCGGTGGTGAGGTTGCTGATTTGTGTATATTTGATCCCGAAATGCCATGTCTTGTTGATGAAAATTCGCTTGTAAGTAAGACTAAAAACACGCCTTTTATCAACACGGAGTTACTTGGTGTAAACATGTTTACTATCGTTGGGGGTGAAATTTTGTTTGAACGTTTACAAACAAATTAATTATGCAGATAGTTAGTTGGAATGTTAATTCGATTCGAGTTCGTTTAGAGCAATTAACCAGCTGGATATTACAAGAGTCGCCTGATCTCTTGGCAATTCAAGAGACAAAAGTTGAGGATAAGGATTTTCCGGAATCTGCGTTTCAAGATATAGGATATAAGTGTTTTTTTGCTGGGCAAAAATCCTACAATGGTGTGGCGATAATTGTTAGGGATAATACGTCTTGCTATTTATTGACGCCTCCAAAGTTTCCAGATCAACAAAAAAGATTCCTAGGCGTAAATATTAATGGGGTGGATTATGTCAATGTCTATGTTCCAAACGGATCCAGCGTGGGTTCTGATAAATATCTTTACAAGCTTGAGTGGTTGAGGGTTTTTGAAGCGTGGGTCGGTTCAAGGTTAGAAAAAAATCAAAATATGGTTCTAATGGGCGATTTTAATATAGCTCCCAAAGATATTGATGTTCATGATCCTAAGGCTTGGAGGGGAAAAATCCTCTGCACAGACTCGGAGCGGTCAGTGATAAAAAATCTTGAGATGTTGGGTTTTACTGATGCTTTTCGTTTATTTAATCAAAACGGTGGGCAATTTAGTTGGTGGGACTATCGGTTAAACGGGTTTAAAAGAAATTTAGGCTTACGAATTGATTTGGTGCTAACATCCCGAAATGTTACCACTCAGGTCACTGAAGTCCTGATTGATAAAAGACTAAGAGAACTTAGTCGCCCCTCCGATCACGCCATGGTAATTACCCAAATTGAAGATCTGGGAAGTGCTCAATAAGGTAGTATCTTTTCGTCAATATTTAATTCTTTAATTTTTCTTGTAAGGGTATTACGTCCTATCCCCAATCTTTTTGATGCCTCAATTCTTTTGCCTTCGGTGAAATTTAGAGATTGCTGTATCAGTGTTTTTTCAAATTCTTTATCGAGTTTTAATAGAATGTCTTTGTTACCGTTCTTCAACATATCATTAACCCTTTTTACAAGGGCGATAGTCCATAATTCATTTTTCTGGTTATTCTTACTTTTAATTAAATCAGGCGGAAGATCTTTAATTCCAGCAATCTTACCTGGTGTCATCACGGTCAACCAATGACATGTGTTCTCTAGCTGTCGCACATTACCGGGCCAGTCGAGGCTTTGTAGGAAATTAAGGGCCTCGTCAGTTAGAGTTTTTGGCTCGGTAGAAAGTTTGGAGGCACTCTTTTTAAGAAAAAATTCTGTCAAAATATCTATATCTTCCGATCGATCTTTCAGACTTGGAACTTCCAGTCTTATTACATTGAGTCTATGAAAGAGATCCTCGCGAAACAGACCGGCCTCAACCCGCTTTTCAAGATTTTGGTGAGTAGCAGCCACGATACGCACGTCTGCTGTAATTAATTGACGGCCTCCTACTCGGTAGAAATGGTTATCCGAAATTACTCTGAGTAAGCGAGTTTGAAGTTCGGAGGGCATATCACCAATTTCGTCAAGAAAGAGGGTGCCACCCGCAGCCTGCTCGAAACGTCCTTCGCGCATGTTTTGAGCTCCGGTGAACGAGCCTTTTTCGTGACCGAATAGTTCTGATTCAAGTAGGTCTTTTGGAATAGCCGCGGTGTTTATGGCTATGAAGGGACGGCTTGATCTCTGACTGTGCTGATGGAGTGCTTTAGCAACTAGTTCCTTCCCTGTTCCCGATGCTCCTGTAATGAGGACGGTGGTCAAAGACTGTGATAATTTTCCAATGGTACGGAAAAGATTCTGCATAGCAGGAGCTTGCCCCAACATCTCGGGTTGTGTCTCGTTGGTGCTATCATCATGGGAAATCTTAACGCTATCTTCAACCGCTTTTTTTATGAGTTTTACCGCCTTGTTGAGGTCAAAGGGCTTAGGTAAATAGTCATATGCTCCATCCTGAAAAGCAGCCACCGAGCTGTCGAGGTCAGAGAACGCTGTCATAATGATAACTGGTGGTTGAGGCGTTAATTTATTTACATGTCTCAGTAAGTCGAGGCCAGACTTTCCCGGCATCCTAATGTCGCTTACAACTACCTGAGGTTTTGAGGTTTGCAGGGCCGCAATGGCGCCCTCAGCAGATGAAAATAGCTTGACTGAAATGCCCTCACGCAACAGAGCCTCCTTGAGTGTGAACCTAATTGAGGACTCATCATCAATTACCCAAATGGGTTCGATGATCTTTTCAATTTTTGCCATTTTCGGGTCTGCCAAAAATGGGAAGGAGTATAGAAAAAACAGTGTTTCCAGGAGAACTTGTCATATTCACAGTTCCTTGATTTTCATTGATCAGTTTTTGAGCCAAAAAAAGTCCGAGTCCTGTGCCTCCCTCTCTTCCCGATATTAATGGAAAAAAGATTTTGTTTTTAATGTCTTCAGGAATACCCGGGCCATTATCATGAATCTTTAAGTTTATGGCTAGTGGATAAATTTTTTTTAATAATGAAACTTTTCTCTCTATTTGTGTAGATAAGGTTATATCACCACTTTTGCTAATGGCTTGGGCCGAGTTTTGCACGATATTTAATATGGCCTGCATAATCTGTTCTTTATCTCCCTCTAAATGGGGTATGCTCACATCAAACTTTTCGTGGAATTTGATCGCATCTTGGTACTCGGCTAGTACTAAATTTTTCACCCGTCTCAGGATCTGGTGAATATTAAATGACTCAATGGTTGGCAACTTAATTGGTACTAAAAGTCGGTCCAAAAGTTTTTGGAGTCGATCAGCCTCTGAAATAATGATCTCTGTACACTTTTTCGCATGGTTATTAGTGTTGTCTGTAGCTAATAACTGTGCGGCCCCTCGTAGGCCACCAAGAGGATTTCGGATCTCATGAGCCAAATTTCTAATTAGTTCGTGGTTACGTTGGTTTTGGTTGATCATTTGCTCGTCTTGTTGAGCCTTTTTTAATTGGTCGTTTATGATTTGAAACTCAAGCATAAATCCGGAAATACCCAAAACGTCAGTTGGTGTGGCAGTAGTCGACAGCTCGAGATCATCGCTATCATACGAAACTCCTGATAAGCTGCTTTTAGCTTTACATATGGATCTAAAGGTGCAATGGTTGTTTGCCGCAAGATTAATGATTTCGTGAATTGCTCTAGGTTTGGGAAAAACTGTTTCGAGTTGGCTGTCAATAAGAGTTTTACTACTTATATTGAAAAGATTTTCGGTTGAGGGGTTAACGTAGCGAATGGTTCGAGTAATATCCACGATCATTACTGGGGTTGCTACTGCATCAAGGCCAGGAAAGTTCATTTTAAATTAATTAAATGAATAAAGTTAGTTTTTTCAAAATTAAAAAAATCCTGACGCCACTTTTTATGTGTCGCCAGGTAGTTTATAAGTATTACAATCCATAGTACATTTCAAATTCGACTGGGTGTGTGGTGGCCCGAAATCTAGTTACCTCCTCCATTTTTAGTTCAATGTAGGAATCAATCATGCCATCTGAAAAAACGCCACCGGTGGTGAGAAAATCTCTGTCTTTATCCAAATTGTTTAGGGCCTCGCGCAGGGAAAAACAAACTGATGGTAGTTTATCGGCTTCCTCCTTATTTAAATCATAGAGGTTTTTGTCAGTTGCGTCTCCAGGATCGATCTGATTTCTCACCCCGTCCAGACCTGCCATTAAAAGAGCAGAAAAGTAAAGATAAGGATTAGCCATTGGGTCGCCAAATCTGACCTCGATTCTTTTTGCTTTCGGTGATGACACAAATGGAATTCTGCATGCAGCTGAGCGATTACGAGCTGAAAAGCACATATATATGGGCGCTTCAAAACCTGGAACGAGCCTTTTGTATGAATTTGTCGATGGATTTCCTAAAGCGTTTAAAGCTTTTGCATGTTTTATGATACCGCCGATATAGTGAAGGGCAAATTGTGAAAGGCCAGCATATTCGTCACCAGCAAATAAGTTTTCCCCATTTTTCCATATAGATTGATGAACGTGCATTCCGGAGCCATTATCATCTACAACGGGCTTGGGCATGAAAGTAGCGGTTTTGCCGTAGGCTGCTGCTACATTCCAGACCGTGTATTTAAGAGCTTGTGTCCAATCAGCACGTTTTACCAAGCTATTAAATTTTGTGCCAATTTCGCATTGTCCAGCCCCTGCCACCTCGTGGTGATGAACCTCTACCTCCACGCCTTGCTTTTCCAACTCAAGACATATCGCATTTCGGATATCTTGCAGTGAATCTGTGGGAGCCACCGGAAAATAGCCGCCCTTCACGGATGGTCGGTGACCCATGTTACCTCCCTCGAACTCAATTCCCGATGACCAAGGGGCTTCTTCCGAGAATATTTTTACAGAACTACCAGACATGTTTACATCCCAAGTTACTCCATCAAATATGAAAAATTCTGGCTCTGGACCAAAGTAGGCAATATCGCCGAGGCCGCTATCTTTAAGATGTTTTTCCGCTCTTCTAGCTATTGACCTCGGATCTTTCTCGTAACCCTCGCCCGAAATTGGGTCACGAACATCACAAGTTAAATTAAGTACCGATTCATCGGTGAAAGGATCCATTGAAGCGGATTCTGGGTCGGGAAATAGGAGCATATCCGAGGATTGGATGCCTTGCCATCCTGCTATTGACGACCCATCAAAAGGATGTCCATTTTCAAATTTATCCTCATCAAAGGCTTTTACAGGAATGCTTACATGTTGTTCTTTTCCTTTGGTATCGGTAAATCTTAGATCAACAAACTTCACCTCATTATCTTTTATTATTTTAAATACGTCAGCTGATGATGTCATTTTCTTGCTCCTCGTGCGCTTTTAAATTTTTAGTTAATTAACATTACTAAGTACAGCAAAAAACAGGCCTGACAAAAAAAATAATAAATTCAATAGCTTATATTTAAGATAATGCAAAATCCTTTGGTATACGCTCCATTTTAGTGCATTTTTGATAAAAACGCATTATTTTGGTGCGGGCAATGATGTTGACCTATTGCTATAATCAAAAATAAAAATAATTTTATGTAGCACCTAAACAAAAAGATGAAAGAAAATTACGCGGAAGAAATACTAAAAAAAGCTCGGGCAAGAAAAATCTCTAATCATTTACTTTACGAGGGAGAATTATATCCGCTTGAGGTTGCTCGTTTGATCAAGGATAACTCGAAAGCGAAACTGGTGGATGTGAGAACTCGACCAGAGTTGATTTTCGTGGGGCAGATTCCTGGAGCTATTCATCTTGAATGGCAATTTTTCCCATCGGGAGAAATAAATCCGGGTTTTTTCGAATTGCTAGAGCAAGTGATAGCAAAAGAGGATTGTATTATTTTTTTGTGTAGAAGTGGACATAGATCGCATGAGGCGGCAACTGCCTCAAAAAATCGCGGTTTTGAATCGGTTTACAACATGCTAGAGGGATTTGAGGGTAACCCGGATGCTCATGGTCATAGGGGAAAGGTTAGTGGATGGAAATATGCAGGATTGCCTTGGCACCAGTCATGAAAATCAAGGCTAGTTCCAAAGAGGCATATATGTAAAAAACCCAAGATGCCAGAATAAGAGTAGTAAAGAGCCAACAAAAATCCTATACCATCCAAATATCGCAAAGCTTCTTTTGGCTACAAAGCTCACAAACACTCTAACCGTAATCAGCGCAGCGAAGAAAGCCGTAAAAAAGCCTGCTGCTAAAATCAGCCACCCATCACTGTTTAGTAGATGCCAATTTCTAAACGTATCATAAGCAGTTGCCCCAAACATAGTAGGTATTGCTAAGAAAAAAGAAAATTGAGTGGCAGCCGGGCGCGATAGGCCAAAGAACATGCCACCAATAATGGTGGCTCCTGACCTTGATACTCCCGGACACATCGCCAGACACTGAGCTAGCCCTATTTTAAAAGAGTCGAGGTGCGATAGCTCCTCCACAGAGCTAAATCTCGCTAATGGTCTATTTCTTTCAACCACAAGTATAATTATACCGCCAGCCACTAGCGCAACAGCCACTGTCAGTGGTGAAAATAGTACCTCCTTTATAAATTTGTAAAAGATCAACCCGAGAAAGACTGATGGCAGAAAAGCAATTATTATATTTGATACAAACTTGTTTGAGGCACGGCTGTGACCCAAGCCTTTAAGGACTGTTGTCAACTTTTCCTTGAATGCGAATATAACAGCCGATATGGCGCCAAGTTGAATAAATACGGTGAAAAATTTCCACTGTTCTCCCGGAAATTCCAGAAGGCTGGTCGCCAGTATCAAATGCCCAGTGCTTGAGACTGGAATGAATTCGGTGAGGCCTTCTACAAGCCCCAACGTCAAAGCGTGAAAGAGATTCATCCTAGCAATGAATATCTTTTTTTATGAACTTTTGTTACTTTTGATATATATTTTTGTTCCCTTCGATATAAATTCAGTGGCCTTTGCCGCTAAGCCCTCACCGATGGCTTTTCCCTCCGCAATCCCTTTTTTTCTGGCATATTCTCTCACGTCCTGCGTAATCTTCATGGAGCAAAAATGTGGACCACACATAGAACAGAAATGAGCGACTTTTGCTCCCTCTTGGGGAAGAGTCTCGTCATGATATTCTCGTGCGCGTTGCGGATCAAGTCCAATGTCGAACTGATCCTCCCACCGAAATTCGAACCGGGCTTTGGATAGAGCATTGTCTCGAAGTTGGGCACTTGGATGCCCCTTCGCCAAATCGGCTGCGTGAGCGGCGATTTTGTAGGTGATGATACCCTCCTTAACATCATCCTTATTGGGCAAACCTAAATGTTCCTTGGGCGTGACGTAACACAACATGGCTGTTCCAAACCAGCCTATCATGGCGGCACCCATGGCGGATGTAATGTGATCGTAGCCAGGTGCGATATCGGTCACCAGGGGACCCAAGGTGTAAAAGGGTGCTTCATGGCACTCCTTCAACTGAATATCCATATTTTCTTTTATCATGTGCATTGGCACATGGCCGGGGCCCTCGATCATGACTTGAACATCGTGTTTCCACGCCACCTCTGTTAAATGTCCTAAAGTCCTTAACTCCGACAGCTGGGCCTCGTCATTGGCGTCTGCATTTGATCCAGGCCTTAGACCATCCCCCAAGCTAAAGGATACATCGTAAGCTTTCATAATCTCACATATATCCTCAAAGTGTGTGTACAAAAAGTTTTCCTTGTGATGTGCTAAACACCATTTTGCCAATATTGAGCCACCTCGCGATACTATCCCCGTGACTCTGTCTGCTGTCAAAGGAACATATTCGAGCTTGACACCAGCATGAATTGTAAAGTAATCGACTCCTTGCTCCGCTTGCTCTATGAGAGTATCTCGGAATAGCTCCCAGGTAAGCTCTTCCGCTTTCCCATTAACCTTTTCCAAGGCTTGATATATTGGCACTGTGCCTATAGGTACTGGCGAGTTACGGATAATCCACTCCCTAGTTTGGTGGATGTGTTTGCCGGTTGACAGATCCATGACCGTATCGGCACCCCATTTTATCGCCCAAGTCATCTTATCCACCTCTTCCTGGATGCCCGATGACAACGCTGAATTACCGATATTTGCATTGATCTTGACCAGAAAGTTCCGACCGATAATCATTGGTTCTGATTCTGGGTGATTAATATTTGCTGGTATGATCGCTCGTCCTTCTGCCACCTCTTTTCTCACAAATTCAGGTGTGACCAAAGCAGGTAAGTTTGCCCCGAAACCTTCACCGGGGTGGATTTTTGCAAATTTCTTCCGGTCTACCTCTGGCATATTCTCAATAAAATGTTGACGTAAAATATTTTCTCTGACGGCTACAAACTCCATTTCTGGGGTAATTTTTCCTGCTCTTGCATAGTGCATTTGGGTCACGTTTTTCCCCACCATCGCTCGCCTGGGTTGGCGAGTTTGTGGAAATCTAATCTTAGGCGGTATTTTGGAGTTTAGTTGAGCATTACTGTACTCTGACGATAAGCAATCTAATTTCTCCGTGTCATGTCTTTCGGCTATCCAGCGTTCCCTGGAGCCATCTAGACCCTTTTTGATATCTGTGGTTTTAGATGGATCTGTGTAGGGACCAGAAGTATCGTAAAGATAAAAATCTTGTTTGTTGTGTCCAGCTTTTGTCTCATGGACGCCATCAGACAAAGTAACTTTCCGCATTGGAACCAGCATGTCGGATCTGGATCCCTTAACATAGATCTTTCCAGATTTTGGCGATTTATCTAGGGATGGTTCGATTATTACTGGTGACTTCATGAGAAATTTTGGGTTAGCATTCATTTTGATTCGCCTTATTAGCCTGACATTGAATTAAACTAGTTTAATTAGTTTACGGTGGTTATTAAATTCTCTGTTACCTGTTTTGGACATTATTGATGTATTATTCTGACAATTATAAGTTCCATAGTAAATCAGTTGTGTGATAATTGTCATATTTTCATTTGTTAGACGATAAATTTCGTGGATTTTGCCCTTGCAAAATATAATATGATCCAAAGTCAGCTTAGGACTTGGGATATTCTTGACCAAAAAGTGTTGGATACTTTTAGCTTGTTGAATCGCGAGGATTTTGTTCCTGCTAAGTTCAAAGATCTTGCTTATGCTGACGTAGAAATTCCTATTGGTGGGGGACAAATTATGCTAACTCCAAAGTTAGGGGGCAGAATGGTGCAGGAGTTAGAGATTCAAAAGGATGATCTTGTGCTTCAAATTGGAACTGGTACAGGATTTATTACTGCTTTGATAAGTTTTTTGGCTAAAAAGGTAATCAGCTCAGAAATTGATCCTGAGCTTCACAAAATTGCTCGGATTAGCCTCGAAAAATATTCTAGGCACAACATAATGCTTCTTCAGGAGGATGGCTTATCTGATCGAAACGAGACCACGCTTTTTGATAAAATTATATTAACCGGCTCTTTGCCGGTTATTCCCGAAATTCTCAAATCAAAGCTATCAACAGGAGGTCGCATGATAGGGGTTTTTGGACAAAACCCAATCATGAGTGTTGTGTTATTGGTCAAAGGCCCCCAAAGTGAGTTGATTGAAAGTAAGGTATTCGAGACATGTATCCCGTCATTGCTTCAAAAAAATTTCGTACCAGGATTTGATTTTTGAGACCAAAGAGTAAATAAGATTGATTAAATAACCGATGCCTTTAATAAATTACCAGAAGAAATTAATTAGGAGGCTATCCAAAAATCAGAGAAGTCGGTTATCTTGCAGGAAAAGGGTTGATCTAAGCAAAAAAATTTCACGTAGGCTTGCTAATTGGATATTTTTTTCACAGGCCAATCGTATCGCCTCTTTTTCTTCCATAGGCGATGAGGTAGATACATCAGAGGTCATAACTTATATTTTGGGCTCAGGTCGAGAATTGTTATTACCAAAAGTAATATCTCAATCGAGAATTCTGTTGTTTTTCAAGGTTAATGACTTAATCACTGATACCAAAATAGGTTTTCGAGGTATTCTGGAACCAGATCCCGAAAAATGCGAGCAGGTATCGTTAATTGACGCCGATATGGTCTTGGTGCCCGGGCTAGCTTTTTCGTTGAGCGGGGACAGACTGGGTTATGGGGGAGGGTATTACGATGCCACTCTGCGTCTTAAAAGCAATAGAGCTAAATCTGTTGGGTTAAGTTTCCAAAGTTTGGTTTATGAAAAAATTCCGGTCAGTCGTAGCGATGAAAAATTAGATGCTGTTGTAACGGAGTGCGCTATATTTGAGAGGCATTAAGCTTTTTTGCTCAAAAGGCCTAGTACCTCAAGGGTTTTTTTGGTCGCACCTCTTTTTTTCTCTAAGAAATTCGTTCCCAGCTGTATCATACGATCCCTTGTCTTTCTGCTCCGTAAAAGGTTTATTACATAATCTTTTAAGTCGCAATCATTATTGACTCTGCAAATGGCGCCATATTTCTCAGCCTGATTTGCTAATTCTTCAAAGTTGAAGGTGTGTTTGCCAATAATCACTGGAGTTTTTGCAGCGAAAGCTTCAAAGAAGTTTTGTCCCCCCAATGGAACTAAGCTTCCACCCACAAATGCTATGTCAGATGCCCAATAGGATGCGTATAGTTTGCCTAATTCATCTTCGATGAAAACTTCATATTTTTTAGTAAGGTTATCAACGCTGGATAATGTTTGGCAACTGATTGAATGCTTTTCGAGCAGTCTTACAATTTCTTGTAAACGTTTGGGATGACGTGGAGCAATTATCGTAGCAGAATTTTTGAACTCTCGTAGGCTTAGAATAGTAGGAATTAGATATTTTTCCTCGCCGCTGCCAGTGCTTGCTGCTAGGAATATGGTGCAAGAATGGCCAATTTTTTCTCTTATCTTATCGCCTAAAGCTTTATCAGAGTTTTTGATGTCTCTATCAAATTTCATGCTTCCTGCAACTGAAATTATTTTTTTGGATAGAAACCTGAGACGCTTAGCGTCATTTCTTGTCTGTGCGATTATGAGATCAATTTTTTTTATACTTGGCCCAATTAACTTATACCAACTCGCGTAATTTCTCGCTGATTTTTTTGATAACCGTGCGTTAATTAAATATATTGGAATCTTTTTCTTTTTAAGTTTGAGAATTAAATTTGGCCAAATCTCAGTTTCCATCATTATTGCTTTAGATGGTTTAAATTTATCAATAAAACGGTCTATTGCGAAGGATATATCTAGTGGAAAATAAACAACGGTTATAGTGTTGGCAAATAATTTTCTAGCGATTTTCCTTCCAGATGGTGTGCTCGTGGTAAAGGTGATTGGTAGGTCGGGTTTGGTTTTTAAAAGATATTTGATTAAATTCTCAGAAGCGTAAGTTTCCCCTACGGATACAGCATGAATCCAAATGGAATCATATTTTGGTTCGTTTTTAAAATAGAATCCAAATCTCTCAAGAATATTTTTAGCATAATCGGGTTCTTTTATACTTCGAATGATAAATTTGGTTACGGCGAATGGCACTAGCAAAAACACTATTAAATTATAAATCATGTTGTTGTGGGAGTATTTCGTTCAGATGACCAATCACCTGAGAGCAGGTGGGGTAGGACCCTGGTTTACCAACATTAAATGCATTCTTGTTAGTGTATAGTCCGGTTTTTGCTGGATCTGTTGCTGAGAATATTCCAATGGTTGGTTTGCCAATTGCTAAGGCTAAATGGGTGAGGCCGGTATCTACCCCAATTAAAGTAACGCAATTGTTAATTACATCAGTAATCTCGTTTATCTTTGAGATTGGATAAGTTGTGCTGTCCTTAATACGTCTACAAATTTTTTGAGCTTCCCTATGATTCCTCGTATTCCCAACGATGAATAAAACCGAAAGATTCATCTTGTTTAAAAAATTACCAACTGATATCCAATTTTCAAATTTCCAGCGTTTTTTATCGTTGCTGGTAAAAGGAATTAAAATCGCATAAGGAATTCGTTTAAGTGATCTGGGGTAACGATCAGAAGTTATTTTTAGTCCAAATCGTGCTTCTGTATCGATATGGTAGCCTAGTGATTGAGAGACAAGTTGGCGATTTCTCTCAATAGCGTGTGCGTTTTTTGGTACGGAAAAAGTGTAATCGTAGAAATAGGAAACAGGTTCTCGTGAGCTCTTCAAATCAAGTCCGAAAGATTTTCCTCTCGCAATTTTTGCTAATATTGCACTCTTAAACAAGCCTTGGGTATCAACGATTGCAGAGTACTCATTAACCCTCAATTTTCTAAAAAAATCCCTTACCTCTTTGAAAAACTTGACAGGCTTCATTTCCGATCGCCATCTTCTTAGACTGACGGTTAAAACACTGTCGACCCCTTCATGAAGTTTTGCCAAGGAAGCAAATTTTTCCTCAACTAGCCAATCCAGAGTAACATTTGGAAAATTTTTTCTGACGTCAGTTACAGCCGGAAAATTATGCACAATATCTCCAAGAGAGGAAGTTTTAACAATTAAGATTTTTTTCACATTTTTTAAAATTGAATTGACCCATTATGATTAATTGATACATTATATATCGGCTGATAAACATGTGAAACGCATTTAAAAAATTTGCCGTGCAAATCTTTTGGCTCGCCAAAATATGAAGATAATAATAACAGGATCAACTGGCTTTATTGGTCAAAACTTGGCTCTTTATTTTGAAAGAATGGGATATGAGGTTGTCCGTATGACATTCCAGAAAAATAAGTTAAGTAAAAATAGTCAGCTGGAGTTTTATGATTTCACCGCCATTACAGAGCACGCCCGCATTTTTGAGAATGTTGCTGGTGTAGTTTATCTAGCCAATCTTGCTCACATTCCAGAGCGATCGCTTAGTAGAGATTACGCCAGGGAGGTAAATGTGACACAGACTCTTAAGTTTGCAAGCATATCTAAAAAATACGGGGTTGAAAAATTTGTTTACCTAAGCTCGGTAAAAGCCGTAGGTGAAAAACATTTGACTTCAGGGTATTCGAATACTCGTGAGCCTAATCCCCCAACTTTTTATGGATCTTTGAAACTTGAGACGGAAATTGGCTTGAAGAAGATTTTTAAAGATGATGGCAAATATTTAGCAATCCGAGCACCATTGGTTTACGGTGCCGGTGTAAAGGCTAATTTCCTGAAGTTATTAATCTGGATTAACTTAGGATTACCACTACCGCTATCCGGCCTCGAGGTTAGAAGGTCAATGTTATTTGTTGGTAATTTATGTCATGCTATAAATCATTTTTTTTGCGCTGATAAAATAGAAAATGGCGCATATTTTTTGTCTGATGGTAAGCCCGAAGGTCTCATAGCTACTTGTGAATTTTTAGCTCATCTGCTTGGCAAACCGCTACGTTTATATAGAATACCAAAAAAAATCATGTCTATAATTCCTGGATTAAAGGTTTTGACAAAGTCTTTGGTCATAGATGACTCGGAGTTTCGATCATCCTTTAAATGGAGTCCTGCCTACTCTCACGAACACGGTCTAGCGGAGACCGTTAAATGGTTTAAAAGTCGTTGATGTTGCTTACTTTGGTCATATCCATATGCACCTCAGCAACTATTCTTTATTTACTGGAGCGGATTAGGTATAAAAAAATTGGCCTTGATCATCCAAATGAGAGGTCAATGCACACGGTCCCAAGACCTAGAACCGGAGGCTTGTCTATTTTGGCGGGATTGTCAATTTCTCTTTTCTTTTTGTCTGGAGAGGAGGCGACACTGATTTTATTAACTTTATCATTAGGGGCGGTATCGTTTGTTGATGACATGGTGGGTTTGCCCATAATTGTGAGATTTATTAGTCATTTTTTTGTAGTGATAATTTTTTTGTTAAATTCTAAATTTGGATTTAACGCTCCTATATTTATTATCGCCATGGTAATTATGGTTTGGCATATTAATCTTTATAATTTTATGGATGGGATGGATGGTATGGTAGCAACAATGTCGATAGTTGGATTTTTGACTTTTGCGTTCTTTGCGTACTCTGAGGCTTCTTATACTTTATGCTCACTGACTTTATTAGTTTCCACGTCCGTTTTACCCTTCCTCTGCCGAAATTTTCCACCTGCAAGTATTTTTATGGGAGACTCTGGATCAATTTCCTTGGGATTTTGCTCGGTTGCCGTTAGTTTTTTTGGCTGGTTCGAACAAATTTGGTCTCCATTCTTTCCAGTCCTAATATTTTTTCCGTTCTTGTTCGACGCCACCACAACCCTTGTCAAACGGATTATTACGAGGAAAAACATTTTTCAAGCCCACAATATGCACTATTATCAAAGATTGATAAAATTCGGTTGGTCAGTGAGACAGGTCTGGTTCTTATATACAGTAGTAATGTTATTATGTACCGCAATAGCTGTTTTCAGTCAAAGGTTAACGATAGTTTATCAAGGGCTTTTAACTCTAGCTTTATTTTTTACCTTTATGCTGTCAAGTTTTATGTTTGACCGGAACGTTAAATGATACAGATACTGAATCATCCAACTTGAAATTGAAGATAAGTAAAAGACAAGTTTTTATAGCATTGGCGGACATTTTAATGTCTTTGTTGGCATGGGCTGCTGCATACAGCCTCAGATTTAATTTTGAAATACCTGCACAGTATAAGTCTTCGATGTTTAATGCTATGCCTCTTGTTTTAGTAATACAGGGATTGCTTTCTTTTATATTAGGAGTTCAGAGAGCTTTTTGGAGATTCACTGGACTTATAGATTTGCGTAAGCTTTTGGTATCAATACTCCTTTCAACAGCACTTATTTCTTTAATATTGTTTTTTATCCAGCGCGCAGCTTTTGTTCCAAGATCTGTTTTATTACTTTATGCACTCAACTTTGCTTTTTTAACCTGTTTGGCGAGAGTCGGATATCGATATATTAAAGAAAGGAGGTTGATTAACTTTAAGAATGAGCAGAGAAATCCAATATTAATATTGGGTGCAGGAGTGGCAGGTGAAAAACTCGCTCGACAACTTCAGCACAGCCGGACTTGGTATGTAGCCGGATTTTTAGATGATGATAAAACTAAGGTCGGAGGTAGAATTCATGGAGTAAAGGTATTGGGGACTATCGAAAATTTATCGCAAATAGTTAAGTCGTCAGAAATTACGCAGGCGATAATGGCTCTTCCCTCGGTAAACCACGAGGTTAGGAGAAAAGTTGCGAGAAATTGCAAATTGGTTGGTATTGAGGTTTTAACTGTTCCGGCGATTGAAGATCTGGCGTCTGGAAAATTAGCTGTGAGCGAGGTAAGAAAGCTCGAGTTAGACGATTTGTTGGGTCGTAATCCTGTCCACCTGGATAAGGCACAACTGCAAAAATACATCTCAGGCCAGACAATCATGATTACTGGGGCTGGGGGATCAATCGGTGCAGAGTTAAGTCGCCAAGTTGCTAGATTTTCTCCTAAATTGCTGATTTTTTTTGAAATTTCAGAGTATGCACTATATCTTATAGAGACAGAATTCAAGGACACTTATTCAGGGGTCAGTTTCGCGTCAGTGATAGGTGATATTAGATCAAAAGTTAGGGTAGAGGAAATCCTCAGAGAATATCAACCAACAGTTGTTTTTCATGCTGCGGCATATAAGCATGTCCCACTGATGGAAAATCAAAATATAAAAGAGGCGGTTATTAATAATGTTTTTGGTACACTTAATTTGGCAAAATCTTCTGCGAAACACGGTGTGGAAAATTTCGTTCTTATATCGACTGATAAGGCAGTGAATCCGTCCAGTGTAATGGGAGCTACCAAGCGATTGGCGGAAATGATTTGTGAATCGTTTCGGCAAGTCGGCAGTTGCTCTAATCCCAACTTTGTTGTCACGCGATTTGGAAATGTGATTGGATCCACAGGAAGCGTTATACCCCGCTTTCAGAGCCAAATCGCAAGTGGAGGTCCCCTGACTGTGACTCATCCAGATATAAAGCGTTTTTTTATGTCGATTTCTGAGGCTGCTCAATTAGTTTTGCAGGCAGCCGTTTTGGGGGCACGAGGAACTATTTTTGTTCTGGACATGGGAAAACCAATCAGGATTACCGACGTAGCAAAAGAACTCTTAAGGTTATCAGGTAAAACTGAAGAAGAGATCGGAATTATATACACTGGACTGCGCGATGGAGAGAAAATGTCTGAGGAATTACTGGCCGATGGTGAATTGCTTACCGATGTGGGACATCCAAAACTAAAAATTGCCAAATCAAGGCCGTCAGACCCCAATTTTGTCGAGCAACTTGAGAAATGGGAAACAACAATAGATCAAGCATCAGCGTATGAAGTTAGAGCCGAGCTCAAAAAATTTGTACCAGAGTATGATCAAAATTGGGAATAATCTACTATCAATGACAGAAACTATTTTCGACTAATGACACTTACATGCCTTGATGAAATTTATGTGCTTAACGTGAAGAACTTTAAGGAGCGTCGTAAGCATATTCAACAACAGCTATATAGGTTAGGTCTCGAGGCACAATTTATTTTTGATTATGATGTAAGTGATCTAGAGGAGGAGGTTACTGCAAATTTTTTCCACTATAATACGGAGCTGTCTCTCCCACAAAAATCAATAGCGATGAAGCATGTTAGAGCTTTAGAATTAATTGTGGAAAGAGGGCAGAGGAGAGCTCTCGTTCTGGAAGATGACGTGATATTATCAAAGAATTTTAAGGTTGGAATCGAAAAAGCTGTAGTTGAAAGTTATGAACACCCCCAAAACCAAGTAATATTTATAGGCTGTGGTGGTAATTTTTACACTCCGCAGAGCTCTAGGCAATGCGGACAGTCTTTGTATATAAATAAAAGAGGAAGATTTGCTGACTCCTACATTATAGGGACTTCTGCTGCTTCCTTGAGACTAAAGTGGATTACCTCAAACAAAATAGAGAAGCCGATTGATAATCAATTTGAGGAAATCGACAATGAAGTTGGTATTACTATTCTGTGGTTAGAGGATCCGGTGGTTGAGCAGGGAAGTAAAACTGGCATATTTAGCACTCAGCTTGAACCGGCCTTACCTCGTTTTATACAACGATTAAAATTCTTCCTTGAGAAGATTCGAAGGAAATATATTTATCAAATGTGGAGATAATTACGAGAAGTCTTAGAGGAAGAATTAATGCCGATTGTGATCTCTAAAAGATTTATCCGGGTACAAAGTTTGGGTGCTACAGCAATCCGAGTAAGTGCCGTTGGTGCTATTTGCTCCGTTGGTTTTTCTACAGCTTTGACGAGTATTTTTTGCGGTCTAATTCTGATCTTATGGATCTCAACCGGACAAATGATAAGTCAATTTAAAGTGTACTTTGCTCACCCAGTTAGCCGAGCTGTTTTGCTCTTTTTCATAGCCTTAATTTTTGGATGTGGTATCGGTGACGTTGCGATTGATGCAAGATTAGATTCACTTTGGTCTTGGAGGAAACTCGTCTTCATCGTGATACTTATACCCCTCTTTAGTGAGGTAGCTTGGAAAGATAGATTTATAGAGTATTTTTTCTTGTCCTGCTGTGTAGGGCTAGCGATTTCTTTTTTTTCTTATTTCGGAATAATAAAATTTAACATTGATGATGTCCCTGGCGTGGTTCTCCAAAATTGGGCTACTCAAGGAATGATATTTTCCGTTGCCACGTTAGTTGCTTTCAGCCTACAGAGTCAAGCAAAAAAAGGATCTCAAATTTTGCTTATCCTACTAGGCATAGTTTTTATTATTAACATTATTTATGTCACTCCCGGCAGGAGTGGCTATGTAGCTTTATTCGTAACGCTTTTAACGATAGGTTTAATTAAGTTTGGTGTGCGTTGGTTACCTATTACAATAGTTGCACTAAGTTTACTAGCTGGCCTCGCCTATTTTAATTCACCAACGATGAAGTCAAAAATAGAAAGGAGTTGGATTATGGCTGACATATATAGCTCTAATGACGAACCTCCTTTAAACTCTGAGACATTTAGGATTATGGCTTACACTAATACGTGGGAGGTTATAAAGCAAAGGCCTATCTTTGGGGGAGGTACCGGTGGTTTCCCGGTCGTTTTTAATAAACACGTCCGAGATAAGTACTCAGATTGGCGTGCTGAGAAAATCTCAGATCCACACAATCAGTATCTTTTTATTCTTGCGGAAAATGGATTTCTAGGGTTTGTTTTTTTTCTAGGTTTTCTTGTTTCACCAATTTTAGTTGCTTCCTCACGAAATTACCATTATCAAATTGGCACTGGAATATTGTTAATTTGGTCTATTACCAGTCTTTTCAGTTCACATTTTAGAACATTTCCAGAGGGACATTTTGTAGCATTGTTCCTAGGTGTAATGTTCTCAATGCCTTTTGACAGAGACTTGAAAAGGATAAGTGGGTGAGAATATCGGTTGTAATAATTACTCTTAACGAGGAAAAAAACATTGCTCAATGCCTCGATTCAGTAAATTGGGCAGATGAGGTTATTGTCTTTGACAGCGACAGTGTTGATCGGACAGTGGAGATTGCTAGATCATACGGTGCTACAGTACATGTAGAAAGCAAATGGTATGGATTCGGGGTTCAAAAAAACAAAGCTACAGAGCTCGCTCAAGGAGATTGGATACTGTCTCTTGATGCGGACGAGAGAGTCTCTGAGAATCTGGCTGATGAAATTAAAAATGTTACTAGCAATAGTGAGGATCTGGCCGGAATCGAGATACCCCGTCTTTCCAGTTATTGTGGGAGGTTTATGCGTTACGGCGGTTGGTGGCCAGATTACACTTTGAGATTATTTCGCAGGGGATGTGGGAATTTTTCTGAGAATCTGGTACACGAGAAAATGAGAGTTAATGGGAAAATTGGAAGGCTTAAAAACCACATTATTCACCATTCATTTGAGTCAGTTGAGGAAGTTTTGGATAAAGTTAACAAATATTCTTCGTTGGGCGCTGAACAAATGGCTAAAAATGGAATAAAGGCCGGAATTAGTTCTGCGCTACTGCACGGAATAGCAGCTTTCGTCAAAACATATATTCTTAAAGGAGCTTTTTTAGAGGGCAGGTTTGGATTGATGCTTTCCATATCGAACGCTGAGGGATCTTATTACAAATATTTGAAACTCATGTTGCTCAAAAATAAATAGAATGAAAGTTACAGTCATCATCACCACTTATAATAGTCCGGGTATGCTCAAGAGTGTACTGAACGGGTACATGAATCAGACGGAATTAGACTTTGAGTTGATAATTGCGGATGACGGTTCAACTGATGATACAAAAAGACTTATAAGAGAATATATGGCAAAAAAAAAGATCAAAGAACTGATACACTGTTGGCAAAAGGACGAAGGGTTTCGAGCGGGGAAAATTAGAAACAAAGCTGTAATGCAGGCTAAAGGAGATTATCTGATTTTTTCGGACGGTGATTGCGTGCCTCATAGTAATTTAGTCGAGAGACACAAAAGATATGCTGAAACCAATTTTTTCTTGGCTGGAAACCGAATATTATTAGGCAAGGAATTCAGTCGATATATAGTAGAAAATAACAAAATTATAAATAGCTTCACATTTATCGAATTAATGAGAAGTTTTTTTAAACGCGACATAAATAGACTTATTCCTTTGGTCTATTTGCCAAGTAATTTACTCCGTTATCGCCGAAGTAGGGAATGGAGAGGAGTAAAAACTTGTAACCTATCTTTATGGAAAAAGGATTTTGAAAAGATAAACGGATTTGATGAGACATACGAGGGATGGGGGTTGGAAGACTCGGATCTCGCTATTAGGTTGATCAATTCAGGAGTTTTACATAAGAGCCTGAAATTTGCTGCGCCAGTATTTCATTTGTGGCATCCTGAAAATAGTAGGGATCTGTTCAACAAAAATCTCTCGACGCTTGAGGAGGCACTAAGGTCAAAAAGAAAAAGTGCACTTAAGGGTATTTATAAAAATGCGTAAATGTGGAGTCCATGATAAAGATAATATTCTTGTCGTCTGCACACGCCGGATTGGGGATGTAATTCTCTGCTTGCCAGCAATGAAGGAGCTAAGTGACAAATATCCAAACGCACTCATCGACCTTTTATGTTTCGCTGGAACCGAAGATTTACCGAGAAAGATCTCCTACATTAATAAAGTAATTGTTGTAAAGCAAAGACCGACTTTAGTAGATCATTGGGAATTAATTAAAAAAATTTTTAGGCGCTACAACATAGCTATATCGTTTCTTCCTGGCGATAGGCCAGTCCTGTATTCATGGATTGCTTCAGGAAATAACGTTGGTTGCATTGCAAAAAATTGTAAGAATTTTTGGAAGCGGGGTTTCCTCAAGCGTTGGATTGCCCATGATGATATTAATACTCACACGGTTGTGATGAATCTAAGGGTTATTGAGCTATTAAATACGAACAAACCTTGTCAGATCCAAGACGAATTTATTTTGTTTCATGAAGAACCCAAACCTACGAAAGCTCTGTCCAGCAATCACCCCTATGTTATTTTTCATATTTCACCAAAGTATGTTTATAAACGTTGGAGTTTGAGAGGGTGGCAGTTGCTTGCACATTGCCTAAGTAAACATGCCGGTCTTAATATTATCCTCTCTGGTGGAGGCGAGCGATCGGAGAGAATTTATTCTGAAGAACTTATGCTAAAAATGCCAAAAAATACTATTAATCTCGTTGGTATGATGGAGATCACGGAGTTGTCGGTAGGAATACGAAACGCCGCTATCTACGTGGGTTTAGATACAGCCGTAACTCATTTAGCAGCGATGATAGGGACTCCGACAGTTGCTTTGTTTGGTCCGTCAAATCCAAGAAAATGGGGGCCATGGCCAAAAGGTTACAACAGTCAAATAGGGTCAAGTCCTTGGAGCATAAAAGGCTCACAAAGGATTAGAAACGTTTTCCTGATTCAAGGTGAAAGTGATTGTGTTCCCTGCATGTTGGAGGGATGCTTTAATCATAAGGCTAGTGAAAGCAGATGCTTACAGGAGTTGGATTCTCGGAGAGTTTTCAATGCAGCAATGGAGATGCTTCATCCTTAGTTTAAATTACGCTTTGTTTTTGATTAACGCTTTGAGCTTGTATGTCAGCGTGGTAGGAAGAGCGGACTAATGGTCCGCTAGCCACATTGCTAAATCCCAATTTTTCTCCCATCTTTTTGTATTGTTCGAATGTAGAAGGGGAGACGTACCTCTTGACTGGCAAATGTCCATCGGTTGGTTTGAGATATTGACCAATAGTTAATAAATCAACTTTTGAGAATTTTAGGTCGTGCATTACCTCATAAATTTCTCCGTCGGTTTCCCCTAACCCAACCATCAATCCAGATTTTGTTTTTATGTGAGGAAATTGGTCCTTAAATTTACGAAGCAGGTTCAAGGAATTTTCGTAGTCCGCACCGGGCCGAGCCTCTTTGTAAAGACGAGGCACGGTCTCTAGGTTATGATTCATAATATCCGGTAATGCTTCTCTGAAAGTTTTTAGCGCTGGCTCTAACCTCCCGCGGAAATCAGGAGTCAAAATCTCTATAAGGGTTTTCGGAGAAGTTTTACGAATAGCCGCAATGCAAAGTTTAAAATGCCCGGCGCCTCCATCCTTGAGATCGTCCCTATTTACACTTGTAACCACAACATAATTCAGCCCTAACTTCGTTACAGCGTTAGCAAGATTATTGGGTTCATTAACGTTGGGAGGTTTGGGTCTTCCGTGAGCAACATCGCAAAATGGGCATCTTCTGGTGCAGAGGTCACCCAGGATCATGAAAGTTGCCGTCCCGCTACCAAAACATTCTCCAATGTTGGGGCAAGTTGCTTCCTCGCATACCGTATGTAGACGGTCTTGCTTTATTATTTTTTTTACCCTCTGAAAATTTGGGCTGTTAGAAACCTTAACCTTTATCCAATTTGGTTTAGGTATGGTTTTGAATGGAACAATTTTTACTGGATTCCGGGCCGTCTTGTCTGAACCGATTTGTCTTTGGATGTTTTTAATCATAAAGAAATGAAAGAATGTTTTGCACTAAGTTTTTCCCTATTCTCTCTTTATCGTTAGGGATACCCAGACTAGTCATTTGAGTAACCGGTAATCCAACTATGCCACAAGGGTTAATGCTATCAAATGGTGATAGATCCATCGATATGTTAAGTGACAACCCATGGTAACAGCAACCGTTTTTTATCCGTAAGCCGAGTGACGCAATTTTTGCCCCCTCTACATAGACCCCGGGGTTATTTATTGAGCCACTCGCTGTTATGCCGTAGGTATGAAGAAGATCAATCACAGAACGTTCCAGTCCGCGAATAAAATCACGTATAGAAATATTTAACTGGCGTAAGTTTATGAGGGTGTAAACGATCAATTGTCCTGGTCCATGGTAGGTTATGTGGCCGCCTCGGTCACTTTTGACAATATTTATATTTGTGGTTTTATTTCGTAAATGCCTTACATCTCCCGATGAACCCAAGGTAAAAACGCTATGATGCTCAACAAGCCACAGCTCGTCTAGGGTAAATTCGGTCCTGTTGCAGGAGAATGCTTGCATTCTTGTTAATGTATCTCGATAATCCGTC
>MDTD01186321.1_pt1 | contig 34181 bp, 36 predicted proteins | sample 811221 | NCBI WGS metagenome assembly MDTD01 (sample SAMN05326646, study PRJNA326480) | marine metagenome | isolation source: seawater | place: Pacific Ocean: South West | collected 2011
ACCGCAGTTATGCGAAAACTGATCATCCTGGCAAACGCACTGATCCGAGACGACCGAGACTGGTCGCCAGAACGGGCTTGATCAAGACGGATACTCCAAACGCGATCGTCTACCTCGATTGTGAGTATGTCGTTGCCCTTCTTGCCGGGCCGGATCTCAGCAAAAGTCGCAGCTTCAAGATATTGATTGGCGACTTGGTTATACCCACTGCCAGAGAAGGAGACCGGAACCCTTTGCGGCTCCGCGCTCGCGAATGTTGCCACCATGGCGAAAGTTACCGTGAGCGCTAATGTCCGCATGCGATCCTCCAATCTGAGCGAGCAAAAAAGGCCCTCAAGACAGGTTTGGCAAGATGGAAAGTTGACAGAAGCGCGAACTGTCTCGGCTACGCAGGCCGGACCTCCAAGTCCACCAGTCCCATATCCGGGCGCTTCTGTTGATCCGCCGGATTATTGTTCCGGACATCGAACTCAATGAATGCAGGCCCGCCGCTCATGGCATAAACGCCTACACGGAGCCGGAAACGGTGCGGACCGAAAAACATCTGGTGGTATTTTGCTGGGATTGCGTTCAGGGCCTTGCGCTCAAGGTAGGGGGTCATCACGCCGCCTGGCCGGACAGTCAGCACGAAAATTTCGCGCTCTGAGTCCGGCCGCAGCTGCTCGCCATCCTGCGGCGGCTCAGCCTTGATACTCCATGGGAGCTCGATTTCATCCCGGATGAGTAGGTCTTCTGCCGCGCCATCGGGATCGATCCGCTGTGCGCCGATGAGGAACGCCCGAACGCCGGAAAGTGTCTCAGAGGTCAGGTTGCGGCACACAATTCGGACCGCGTAGTCCTCCATCGTAAAGATGGTCTGGATCTGCCCACCCATCGTTGTAACACTGCTGCCAATATCGATCTCTGCCGCCCAGGGCTTCAGCGCCAGACGGACTTTGGGAGTGATGCGCTCCTGCAGTTTCGACACCTCTGCCTCAAGGGATTTGCGCCGGTCCCGTTCCACCCGGTACGGCGACCAAAGGAGATTCCAAAGGAAAATCGTCGCGAACACGATGCCCGTCGCAGCCAGCCCGTAGATCACCCACATATGGATCTCGTCCGCGGCCTGCCTCGCGCCATCGATCGACCAATGAAGCAAGAAGCCGACAGCCGGGATAGCCAACACGGCAAGCGCCACCTGAGGTCCACCCATAAACCGAAGTGTGTCGCGCCAGCTGCGCCTGAAGCATTGTCCCCACATTCGTTCCAGTCTGCATCACGAACGTGCACTTGTGGAGTCCCGATCATGCGGCCCCACGCGCACTGATCACCGGTCGCTGCGCTTCATTTGCGGCCGCCTGCATGCGTGCCTTCGTGCGCTGGTCGGAGATCGTGACGGCAGTGTTCACGGCCTGGCTTGAAGACTCATCGACGTAGGCCGCCCAATGCCCCTTGTCGTCCACGGTCACAACGACATGCAGAGTGCCACCTGTACCGGGTCCTGCATTGTCATTGGCGACGGGCATAATACCGCGGCGCATGGCATCGACATTTTGCCAGCCACCGTAGCGGGCCACATCCTGTTGGCTCCAGACGACTTCTCCGCGGTGGACAAGGCCCGCAACATCGTACTTGCCGCCGGCACCGGTGTACCCGCCTTCAGCGAAGCTACCGGCTAGCGCCTGGATACTCGCGATGATGGTTGCGCCCTCGGATGCGGCCATGCCCATGTAAATGAAGTTTGCTGGAGGAGGGAGTGCCAGAGCTTGCGCCATTGCCTGCTGCATGGCGACCATCGCTGAAGCGAGAGCGAATGCATGCTGCGCGACGAAGAGGGCCTTGTAGACGGCGTTCTGTTCTCCCAAGGAGTCTTTCATCACACCGGCGAGATCGCCGAAGCCCCGGCTCAGTGCGTCGAGGCCTTGGATGGTTTCATCGATATTGGTGCGACTGTTGTCCTGTGCGGTCGCCAGCGCACTCGCAGCATCGAGAATGGCTTGGCCGTACTCGTTCCATGCCTCGGTGCCTTCAACGATCCCCTGACGCTCCAGCTCCTGCATTGCGATGGCACGCGCCCTCTCGGCGGTCGTCATCTGCATCATGTCCAGATGGAACTGGTAGTCTTCAAGCGTCGTTTTCGCGGCCTTGAGGCGTTCGTCGGCATCGACCTGGGCGAGCGTAACTTCGCGCATGTCTCCCAGCAGGCGGATCTGCTCCGCCATCTCCGGAGTCGGAGCCATGGCTGCGGATTTTTCCACCTGCAGGCGGCGATAGGCTTCCTCCGTCATGGACATCTGGAGGATTTCATCCTGCAGGGAGGAAATGAATTGCTCGGAGGCCTGGAGGGCATTGTCATTGGCAGCGCCGCCACCCGCGCCGGCTGGGTCGGTGGGTGCGGTCGGCACTACAGGCACGGTGCCAGTCGCACCGGACGCGCCATTTGTTGCGGATTCCATCAGCTCGTTGAGCTGCTTCCATGCATCCAGTTGCGCAAAGGCATCTCGGGTCATCTGTGCAGCCGCCTCTGCATGCCCGCGAACTACTTCCTGCTGTGCGGCTACATTCGCCTTCATCGCGGCATCAGCATCCTGAGTAACGCGGTTGATCTCGGCGCGTGCAATCTCAAGCCCCGCCACGATAGCTTGCCCTGGTGCGCCCAATCCACGGAACACGCTCTGCATGCCGTTGATGATGTCGTTCGAGAATTCTGCGAACAGTCCGGTCACTGTGGAGAAGGCCTGCTGCCAGAGGAGAACAAAGCCGGCCGTGTAGGCGCGATACGCCTCAACAAGCGCCGAGCCTCCAAGCTTGATCCGATCCCAGACTTCGAGTCCCAGCTCGCCGACGAGCTTCATAGCATTGCCGAAGCCGCCAGCGGCGGTACTCAGTTCCATGAACTTGGCAATCAGGTATCCGGCCCCGACGATGAGGGCACCGATTCCCGTCTTGATGAGCGCGCCCTTCAGCAGGGTGAGCGCGCCGGTAAGGACGCCAACCTGGCCGCCGGCCGTCAGCGCTGAGAGGCCGAGCTTGATCATCAGCCCGGTCGTATAGATCAGCGCTGAAGCGACGACGGTGCCGAGCACGTCCTTGACCGTATCCCCGTGTTCACGCACCCAATCGGCAGCCTTGCCCATGGCTGTGGCCACGTCGAGGATGCCCCTTGCAAGCCCACCGGAGGCGCCTGTGGCGTCATTGAGACCACCAATGAACAGCATCATACTGTCGCTCAGCCGGGACATGGCCTGGCCGATGGTCGGCACCGTATTCGCGAACGCTGCTTCCAGATCATCCGTCTGGGACAGGATCGCCCGGAAGAAGTCCTCCGACGATACCTTGCCTTCGATCACGAGGTTCCGGAGTTTGGACACCGACCCGCCCGCCGCATCGAGGCCCTTGGCGGCTGCAAGTGCGATCGGGTAAGCGCCTTCGAGGATCGAGTTGAATTCTTCAGCTCGGACGACGCCTCCGCCCATGGCCTGTGAGAGCTGCAGGAGTGCGCCAGATGCCTGTGCCGCACCGCCCCCCTGTTGCGCCAGAGCAAGGCCCACATTCTCCGTGAACCGCAAGATTTCCTTCTGGGAGGCCCCTAGCTCATTACCGGCAACGGAAATACGCTGATATAGTCTGGCGGTGGCTTCAAGAGGGGCGCGCGTCCTCTCCGCAATCCCGTTAAGATCATCGAGGATCGAATTGACATTCCCTTGCGCGCCAGCGACCACGCGCAACGTGTTGATTAACGAAGTGTACTCGTCGCTCATCCGGACAATACCGGCAACGCTGAAGCCGACTGCTAGGCCGGCTAACGCGCCCTTCGCCGCCTTGGCGAGCCGCAGGGCTGCGCCCTCGGTTTTGCCCGATTGGCGCTCCATGCGCTTCATGCTTCTGGTGGCCTTGTCGACGCGGCTGCTGTCAACCTCAAGACCTAATTTGGCGACATCCATGGCCTATTCCTCGCTCTCTGTGGCCGGAGGCCTGTTTTGCGAATAGTCGAGCATTGATCCTTCGACGCCGGGGTCGATGAACTCCTTCCACAGAAGGAAAAGCAGCTGTTCCGGATCGGGTGGAAACTGCTTGTCGGTGAGAGGGTGCATGGTGATTTTTGTCCGACACGGAGACATGCGCGCAATCGTGTAGGGATGCTCAAGATGCCCGTTCGGTCCCCAATCAGGGAATTGGAAGGGGAGCGAGTGCCGCAACATGAAGCTCTCATCAGGGTACTTGGCAAAGCCGTCCCGGAATGAGGTCTCGGCCTCCTTCATGGCGCGCTGATGGCGATGCCAATCTAGACTTTCAGTGTCGGCCATGATTGGGCTCCATGTTCGCTTCAGGGGTGATGTGAGCGGCAGGTGTTGGGGGAAGCCACCTGCCGCTCATAGCCGCGCGCCCCTCCCTCCGAGGAAGCGGGAAAATCCTTGGAAGTGGGCGCATCAGCATCTCATGCAGACCCGACAAACTGGCCGAGCTGAATTTCTTCTGCCGTCGCCTTCCGGGCAATGAGTTCACCCTTTCCGTTTTCGGTCAACACCCGAATTTCGTCGCCATAGCGCTGCAGTTTGGGAGCCTCGGCTTTCGGGTCCTTCACGCCCTCCAGCATCTTTGCAAAGGCTGCCGGGGTAACGCTCAGTTCACCCCGGATTTCGGCGCCCGTCGCCTTCACAGCCCGCTCCAGCGTTTCGATGGCCTTCTCAAGTTCAACCACTGTTTCCAGTTCGCCGGGATGTAGGGCCTCGATGGCCTTGTCTGTCAGGCGCTTGTGGGTGGCGGGGGTGACGCCGCTCAGCATGGCCGGCGCCTCAGTCACCGCGAGCGCAACCACTGGATCGGGATCGCTCAGCAAGGCAGTCCGCTTCTGTGCGCTCAGCTCACGGATATGGGCGCGCAGTTCCTGCCGCATGATCGCCCCGGCAAGATCGGTCTTGTCGGGGGCGGCAGCCGTCAGATTTGCACGGCGCGATTCAGCATCCCGCTTGGCTGCCGGCAAGATCACGCGCTCCGCTTGCGCAATTGAGCTGAGGCCGCTTTGCCGAAACCACTTTTCCAGTTCTTCAGCCTGGCCCTGCGCCGTCAGTCGTGCATCCTTGGTGACCTCATCACGCTTCTTCACGAAGCCAGAGGCTGTCTGGAGCACCGCGTCATAAGACCCCCGAAGGCGCTTGAAGGTATCGCCCTCCCGGCTGTCCCAAGCCCAGGCGCCGACATAGTGATTGCCGACCTTCATTCGGCCGTAGTCATGTACTTTCATGGGTTTTTCCTTTCCCGGATTGTTTCATCATTGCGAGCGATACGCTCGGTGGAATGGGTTTTTATCCATGCGGCCATAAGTGCCGAACACGGCCATCGGCTGTTCAGCTTTCTTGGCGCATAGCGAGATGGCGCCAGCGACAGCATTCGCGATGTCGTCATGGCCGTTGGGCGCGTGATCGATGCTCTCCCGACCGCCGCGAGCGACACGCCGCTCCAGTCCGACGAGTTGGTTCACCATCCGGTCATTGTCGAGGAGGTCGGCCTTGCCAGAGTTCAGTACCGGCAGCATGTCGCGATATAGATCCGAGCGGGGCTTTTCAGCGAGGCGGTAAGCGATGCCGTGAGCCCGGAAGCGCTCTCGTGGCCACTCGCCGGCATAGCGGTCGCCCGTCACTTCGGAGATGCCGTAAGACTTCAGCAGCGTACAGAACTCTTCAACCACCGACTCCGGGCTGAAGGGCGGCTTGCGCTCGCGGATGGCATCCAGCACAGCCTTGTTCCCATCGGGGTGAGCAATCGCGAGGGTCATGCTGTCGTTGCTGCCGCCGGACGGGTCGACAAACGCCCTGTAGCTGGCGTTCGAAACCCGTGGACGCTCGCGCGCTCCGGAGGTGACACATGCCTCCACAACTTCCCGGGTGACGAACGCTTCAATGTCGGTCCGGAATTGGGCGCCGTATTCGGCCGCTGCCGAGGCCGGGTCATCTTCGAATGCCTGGCTCAGGAATTCACCGTCCCGCGGCAGGGTCGGGTTCATCACCCATGTTGGGGCCTGCACGACGAGCACCTTGCCGGGCTTGCCGTAGTGCTTCCGGTACTGCCGATAGAGCAGGCCCTTGCGAGCATGCGGGCTGGAGATGCCGATTAGCATCGCGTTCGGAATGGTCGCCATGGCTGGCAGAACAGCCCGGTAGACATCCTCGTCTGGGGAGACGCTGTTCTCCGAGCTCCAGAATGCCACCTCGTCAAACACCGCCGCGATCACGGTGCGCCCCCGCACGCGGCGCTGATTGTTGGTGGTGATCTCGATGCCGAGCCCGTTGGTCAGTTCGATGCCATCCGCCACTGCGTTGGAGACCATCTGCTCAAGGAGCGGCTGTTCAAACATGGCCCTGAGATAGCCGAGGCAGACGCGGGCCTGGTCACGGTCGACGGCCAGCAACTGCACCACGCCCCGCTCACCCCGGGTGAGGAACTGGCGGAAGTTGAAGATCTCTTCTCCGATGGTCGCGAGGTATGCGGCGATCGATGCGGCCTTGACGTCCTTGCCAGAGCGCCGGCCGCAAATGAGCCACGCTTCCGATACGGGCTGTTCGGGGGCCTCGCCACGCCCTGTCAGCGCCTTGAAGGTGGCAAGCTCAGCCTCATCCAGCGGTTCACCGAACAGGGCCTTGTCCAGCACGCGCCATGTGCCCCAGGACTCTTCCGCGAACCATGGGCCGAACAGGTTGGGATCTCTGCAGGATTCCGAATAGGAGATCATGGCCCGGCATCCTCGGCAGGGGGGATCGGCTGGGCGCTATCTGCGTTTTTATCGCAGATAGGATAGGCAGCCCGCACTTCACCGGCTTCGCGGCGCTCGCACTCCCTGCGGGCTGAGCAGGCTTCCGGCCGGGGGCATTGGGTGCAGGGGCCACTCATGCTGAAGCCTCTGAGGCTTTGCTGCTCACGTAATCGCTCAGTCTGGGCGTCACGTTCCGGGGCACACGGTCGAGGCCGATGGTTTCCAGCAGGCGGCGCAGGCTGTTCGTCAGAGTGCTGTAGCCGCTGACGTCCACCGCCTCACCCTGAAGGAAGCGGGCTGCCTGGTCTTCGGCCATGGCGTGCAGGACAGCCGCATGCTGAGCCAGCAAGCGCCGGGAGGTCGACAGGTGCTGTTCTCCGCCAAGGTCCTCCACAAGCGATGAGAGGGCGGCATCGGCCTGCTTGCGGGCCTTCGTCCGGCCATCGATGTCGGAGATGGTCAGCAGCCGAAGCTTTCCGCCAGCTTTCTCAGCTGCTTCGGGTGCGCTATCCCGTTCCATCTCTTGAGCTTCTCCGGACAAATCAGGCCTCCTGGTGCGGACAATGTGCGGACACAAGATTGTTATTCGAAGAGAAAAACAAGCAAAAACAAGTGTTTTGTCATCACATGTCCACTGATAACAAATCAGTGTCTGCATTTGTCATGGGTGCTGTCGGGGAACAGGCTTCCGACCCGCAACACTTCGACCCGCAACAGAAAAAGCGACATGCTCTCGGTTTTGAATGGAATACCCAATCCATCCTTTGGCTCGCTTTCATGCGTTGCGCCCCCACCCCAAAGGGGGCGTTCCAACGCAGGGGGTTATAGGGGGTGGAAGGAACAGGGGGTGGAACGGGGGTGGAACGGGGTTGGAAGGCACTTTGGAACCGGTTGGAATTGGGGGTTGGAAGGGGGTTGGAACTACTCTGCGACCTCAAGAAACGTGCGCCGTTTCGAGGGTGGGCCATCTTCTGTGATCTTGATTTTCCTGTCAGTGAGGAGGGCCTCCATTGCGGTGCGGAAGGCGCGCTTGTTCACGCCCTCAGCCTCGGGATGCTCTGCGAAAAGCTTGGGCGCGTAGGATGTGCCGCCGGCATGATTGACCCGTCTGCCCTGGTCAGTGAGCGTGCGCAGGAGCTTGAGGAAGACGCGTTCGGCTTTGGCGCCTGCGGCCATCCGGTCGATCCCGCTTTCAGGTGCATCATCGTGAAAAACGCCTGCGCGCCATGTCAGGGTGATTTCGGTTCCGGTGCGTCCGTAATTGAGCTTCTTGTTGGTGAGTGTCCGAACATCCGGGTTTGGCTCATACCCTTCCTGAACGACCCTCTGCATGTAGAGGCGAGAGCGGACTTTGCCGTGCCATGCTGTCGACCCGCCATCTCCGCTGCCAGATGTCATGCCGCTGCGGGATGGGTGCGCGAGCAGCAGCACGCCGCATTCGTGCCGGACTGCGAGGCCAATCAGCAGGCCAACGAATTGCGTGACCTGGGCCCTGTTGTTCTCGTCTCCGGGGAATAGATCGGCGAGCGTGTCGAGGACCAGCAGTTCCGGTGCCTCATCGTGCAGCCTTTGGTCCAGCTCATTGAACAATGGCGACGGGGTGATAACGCCGGTCGACCTGTTGAGCGTTGCCAGCAGAGCATCCTCACCGGCGAGGCTCCGAAGCGTGAGGCGGTCGAGCTCTGAAAAATCGCCGCCTTCGTTGCGGATGATGTCTGAGAGGCGCCGGTGCAGTTCGTGCTCATCATCTTCGGCTGACACGAAGACCACATTCCCGCCGGTTACGTCGCGGCCTGCCCACTTTCCTTCAGTGGCCACTGCGTGCGCCAGCTGGAGCGCGTAAAGGCTTTTGCCGACGCCGCCATCGCCATACAGGGAGGTGACGACCCGCTTGGGCACAAGGCCATCAACGACCCATTCGCGTGACGGGATGGGTGCGCCCTCAAGGCTTGCTGCTGAATAGAAGGTAGATGCTCTACCAGTTTCCGCCGGGTCTATGGGCGATAGCGTTTCGTGCTGGCACAGGACTGCTTGTGCCCGGCCGTCCTGGCTATCGGGGTAGAACCAAAGACCCTCGCGATCGATGCGCACGAGCGTGCCATCGCAGCCCCGGACTTCATCGTGAACCCGGTCACCCACTCTGAAAGTGAGTTGGGGCGTCGATTGAGAGATGAGTTGTGCTGTGTCGTTCATGCTGACCTTCTCGCTGCACGGGCCACGCGTTGTTCCGGACTGGCGCTCAGAAGTCCCAGCTCAGCATCCATCATCTGCTCACGGAGCGCGCTTGCCATGCGGCCGCAAAGGATCGACTGGCGGGGATACCAGGCCTCAAGATCAAAGCGGGCCGCGAGAAGCGATCTGTAGAGGGGGTAGAGCAGGGGCCACAATGCTATGGCATCGGGGTGGGTCGGAGGATCCGAAAATTCGTGCCGACCTTTGCCACCTTGATTCTCATCTGTGGCGCCCGTATCTTCTGGTTTATCGAATTCGCCCGCCCGGCTCTTTTCGATATTGACGAGACCCGTCGCTTCGCCCGCGGCGGGTCTTCGCTGTTCAGGGAATGACATTGGCAGCCCCCCAACGTGCAATCAGGGCAGCTTCGGCCCGGCCATGGTCTTTCTTACGTTGGAAGTGCGTGCTGGCTGGCCATAGGCGCATGGCCATGGCTCTTGCAGCCTCCTTTTCGGAAGGCAGACCAAAATGCCGTTTCCATTTCGCTGGCGTCACGAACACACACGGAATTTCGAGTGCAGCGATTACGCCAATAGCGGTTCCGTAGGATCGGCCGAACCGGAACGTTGATGCCACGCCCTGGCCGGGGCGGCTGGCAACTTGTTCGACTACGGCAAGCTGCGGATCAAACCGGCGGACAATTCGTGCCAGCGTGGCGCCATGAACATCGCGTCCGGACGCCGGCATATCCTCAATGCCGATCTTGTCGGGAACGCTCGGGTAGTAGAAGCCAAGAGCCCCGCTAATGCCAGGGTCTACGCCAAGAATGCAGTAAGGAACCGCCATTCAAAAAGATCTCGCCCAACGGAGATTGGCCTCGAGAACCACGGCTTGCGCCTGCTCATAGTTGAGCCCGAACGTCTCTCGGAGGTGAGGTATGAGAGGTTGAGCGATCTGCGCGTGTGATGGTCGATTGCGCCATGTGCTCACGGCGTCGATCATTTCCGGGGTAACGGTGAAGTCGTCCATGGCCATGCGTCACCCTTTCCGCCGAGGGTTTGGCTGTTGCTCATGGCGCTGAATCCAATCAGCGACCGACTGGCGCCGGTAGAGTACCCTGTCTCCGAGCTTCACAAATGGAAGGCCGTCTGGCTGTTGCTGCCAACGGATGATTGTGCGGGGAGTTACCCGCAGCTCAGCGGCGATTTCGGCGCGCGTGAGGTATTCGGCTAGAAGTGTCGTCATTTGCTGTCGTCTCCATGTCGAGAAGTGACAGCAAATGAAATTCACTATGTTGCGGGGTATAACGAGAAGGGGTTTTACCCTTTGTGCGGAACCGCGAAGATTTCCGATACCATGATGAGAAGCGACTTGCGCTTTCCGGCGTGGTCAAGCGCAGAGGTCAATGACTCTGGACTGGTCCATTGATGAATGAGCTGGTGGTAGTAATCCTTCGCCTCAGATCTGGCTCGCCCTTTGGAGATGTTCTTCCGGAGCTCGATCAATTGCTTCGCGGTCAGGGCGCCACCAGTCGCCCGCGAGATAGCAGCGCCGGCATCCTGCATGGAATCGCCGCCGAGCATCAGCACGTGAACGGCTGCAGCCGCTGAGGCCCCTTTGATGCTTTCGTCCAGCGGCTTACGGGAATCGGCCTCCACGTGCTTGGCGATATCGCTGGCAATTGAAACAAGCGGTGCCCTCAGATGCGGTTCAATGCCCGCCTTCGATAGGAACTCATTGATCGCAGCGATTGTCGCAATCTGGACGTGTTGCTTGCTAATGCGATTGAGCTTTTGGGCTTCTTCAAGGCTGGTGGTCAGCACCTGAATTCCCGCTTCTACATCGGTCAGGAGGTTTGCGACGTCCTTCATCGCGCGGACCTGTTGAGGTCGACTACTTCGGCGCCGTTTGCCTTGTTGGGCATGACCACCGCGCCGACGCGATCCGTCGCCCGGCGCAGCGGGTCGTCCATGAGGTGGCTGTAGCGCGCTGTCGTAGCGGGTTGGCTATGACCAAGCAGGGCCCCGATGATCGGCAGCGACATTCCCGCGCTCGCCAAAAGGCTGGCATAGGTGTGCCGCAGATCGTGAAGGCGTGCGCTCGGCCGCACCACAGTGCGCTCTCGGCCTTTGGCGTCCTTTTCGACGGTCACGGAAACAATCTCGGCTGCAAGGCAGGCTTCCGTCCAGGCGCGCTTGATTTCCTGCCTGTGCCCGTCTCCGCGACCGGGGAAGACATACTCACTGTCTTCCGAGGACGCCTGCATGCCGGCGAGTAGCTGCCGGGCCGGAGCGGAAAGGGGGACTCGGTGGATGGTCTTTTGCTTCGTAGTGGATCCGGGCTTCGTCCAAACACCCTCTGCCAAGTCGATCTGATCCCAGCGCGCGGCCAGGACCTCACTTTTGCGCGCTCCAGTAAGCAGCAGCATGCGAATGATATTGGCGGCCTGTTGATCTTCCAGGTCCGAAAGCGCGTCCGTCAGTTTGGCGAGCTCGGAGGGGGAGAGGTAGCGGTGCCGCTTATCTTCCTGATTCCGTTCAATCCCTTTCGTCGGGTTGTCTGTGCGCCACTTCCATTTGATGGCGAGGCCGAACATTTTCGATAGCACCGCGACCGTGCGGTTCGCGAGGTAGGGCGCCCGCCGGCTGATCTTGCGGTGAAGGCTGTCGATATCTGAGAATTCGACTTCGGTCACTTTCATGTGCTTCAGAGCGGGCAGGATCTCTCTCTCGATCAGCGATTTGTAGTCTCGCTGAGTGGCGGGCCGCTTCTTTGTGAGGTGCTCTTCTTCGAACCGCAGGCACAGATCGGCCACGGTTTTCGCCTGGCGGTCTGCCTCGACCACAGCCAATGGATCTTCGCCCAGATCAATTCTCTTTTTGAGGGTCGCGGCCTCTTCCCGGGCGACTGCCGTGCGCCAGTCCGGAAATGATCCGATCGTGTAGCGGCGCTCGCGGCCGGTACGTGTGCGGTAGTTCAGAACGAAGGCGCGAGCGCCGCCCGCTGTGACGCGAACACCGAACCCTTTGATCTCGCTATCGTAGGTGATCCGGTTGCCTTTGTCGGGACCTGGCAGGGTCTTCACGAGTGTGTCCGTGAGTTTTCTAGACATGGCCAATTCCTTCGTGTCCGCACTGTGTCCGTCAATTCGGCGGTGCTTCTTGGAACTGATTTGTCATCAGGTGGCGTACAAAGTCAACATAAAAGCAAGTGAAAACATCTAGATAATGGCATGCATCGGCGGATTTCCCGCTTTATCAATGACTTGCAAAATGTGCTTGAAAAGAACTTTTAATCAGTAGGTCGCAGGTTCGAAACCTGCAGGGCACACCATCTCTTCCTCGGTCCATTCTGGCCACATGGTTTACATTTGATACCGGACAGATGGTTTACACATCAGCCGGTGCGAATGGGTTGGTTGTGGGTTCGACGCGATCCTCCTGACTGTCGAAGAAGCCCAAATCATAGTTGAGGAATGAGACGAGCCAAAGCTGGTCGTCGACTTCGCGCAAGCCCAGGATCTGGCCTGCGAAGACCTGGCTGAGATTGATCTTGCGCTTTCCGATGCAGATCCGCCCACAGCGTGTGACGCGGACCGTCCTGTCATGGAAGGGATATTCGGGGTCGCCAGGCGGCTCATAGATTCGCGCCGAGGGTGTATAGAGATCGCCGGGGCAAGCCCCTCCCAGCGCTTGGTGCGGACGCTCATTGTTGTAAACATCGACGAAGCGATCGAAGCGTTCCTGCTGCTGAAGGAAGTTGAAGGCGGGCGGCTTGGTGGTCTCCTGCTTGAGGGTCAGGTGCATGCGCTCATGCCGGCCGTTCTGTTGAGGGCATCCGGGACGGATACGTTCCAGTCGAATGCCGAGTCTCAGCCACCAGACGGAGAGTTTGCTCAATCCGAACATGGCGTGGGAACTGGCAAAAGGGGTCCCATTGTCTGTTCTTATGGCGGCTGGCAGACCGAACTCCTTGAAAACACTTTCAAATACCGAAAAGGCAAAGTCTGCCTTCGTCGATACGCCCCCTTCACAAGCAAGCAGATAGCGTGAGCGATAGTCGGAGATCGTCAGCGGGTAGCAGTACTGCCGATTGCCGAGCAGGAACTCCCCTTTGTAATCGGCACACCACAGTCCATTTGGCTCCTTGGCCGCATTAAGGGGGGTGCCTTCGGCCTTGTAGCGACGGCGCTTGCGGCGGGTCACCAGTCCGTGCCGATCAAGGACGGCATGGACCGTCGACACAGCTGGCGGCTTGAACATTGAGAACTCGCGCAGAAGCTTGTCGCGGATCTTTGGCGCCCCCCAGGAGGGATACTCCTGCTTGATCCTGAGGATGCTGCGCTCGATTTGAAACGGCAGCTTGCCGGCCTGCCGGTACGGACGCCGGCTGCGGTCGTTCAGGCCGTCCAGACCACAGTCCTTGTAGCGCTGGTAAATCTTGTAGCCGGTGACCCGCGAAATGCCGAACTCTCGGCAAAGCGGCGCCATCTTCTCTCCTTCAAGAAGTCTCGCGATGAATCTCAGACGTTCGTCCATTGGATTGCACTCTTTCCAGGGCATCCGGGGGCCTCCCCAAATGCGAAAAAGTGTAAACCATGTGATCAGAATGAACTGTCAGCTATGTCTCGAGAAGGACACTCTCAGTCTCCCTTCGCATGGTTATCGTGCGCGCCAGCATAGCGCTGGTATCGGTCTGCGACAAAGCTTCGATATGCCCCGGATTAGCTGCACGAGACCGGGTTGGTATCCACGTTGTTTGGTCGTAAGAGGCCGATATGGACAGCGCCGTTCGAAATACCGTCAGGGAAGACTTCCTACACCGGCTTTCCGAAGGGCGCGGCCTGTTGATGGGCATCCTCAACGTGACCCCCGATTCCTTTTCCGACGGGGGTGAGCATTACGGCCTTGCGGACGCGATCCAGCATGCCGAGCAGATGCGCCTCGATGGCGCCGACATTATCGACATCGGCGGGGAATCGACCCGTCCCGGCGGCGAAGAGGTCGAGGCCGGCGAGGAGTGGCGGCGCGTCTCGGGCACGATCGCCTCACTGGCACGCTCAGGCGCGTTGCCGCTGTCGATCGACACATACAAGGCCTATGTCGCGCGCCAGGCAGCTGAGGCGGGCGCTGTGGTCATCAATGACGTCTGGGGCATGACCCGTGACCCGGACATGGCCCGCACCGTGGCAGAGACCCACAGCCTGATTGTGGTGACTTACAATCGGGGTGAAGCGGATGCGGCCATCGATTTGCGCAATGATATGGCGGCGTTCTTCCAGGACAGTTTCGAACTGGCCGGCGCACACGGCATTCCGCGCGAGCATATGATCCTCGACCCCGGGGTGGGCTTCGGGAAGACTTATGAGCAGAATTTCGGCGTACTCGCCAATCTGGATGTGCTGGTCGATACCGGCTGCCCCGTTCTGGTGGGTGTGTCCCGCAAATCCTTTATTGGGCGCCTGACGGGAAATCCTGTCGGCGATCGCCTGATCGGAACATTGGCCGCCAATCTGGACAGTATCAGCCGGGGCGCCTCTATCCTGCGCGTGCACGATGTTGCCGAGCACCGCGAAGCCCTCAACATGCTTGCAGCAATCGGAAAAGCAAAATGACCGACCACGTATTCGTTACCAATCTCTGCCTTCACGGCTTTCACGGTCTGCACAAGGCTGAAAACTCCCTGGGACAGAAGTTCTATATCGATCTCGACTGTGAGCTGATGCCGCAGGCGGCACACAAGGACGAAATGTCCGAGACAGTTCATTATGGTGAGCTGTGTGACCTGGCAGAGCGCTTGTCGGGCGAAACGGTGTTCAACCTCATCGAAACTTTCGCCGAACGGATTGCGTTTGCCATCTTGGAAGACCAGCCGCTGGTGCAACGGGTCACGGTCACCGTACGTAAGCCGTCTGCCCCAATCCGTCATTTCGTGGATCATGTCGGAGTGGTTGTAATCCGTAGCCGCGATGGCTGAAGCGTATCTGGAACTGGGCACAAACCTGGGAGACCGGGAAGACTATCTGGCGCGCGCGCTGGCGCAGCTGGAAGGCACAAAAGGGATTCGCCTCGGCAAACGCTCCCGCGTTTACGTGTCCAAGGCCTGGGGTGTCACGGACCAGCCCGATTTCTTGAACATCTGTGTACAGATCGAAACGGAGCGGTCGCCTGAAGGCTTGCTGGACATCTGCAAAGGTATCGAGCAGGCGCTGGGCCGTCAGGCTCGCCAGCGCTGGGGGCCGCGCGAGATCGACATCGACATCCTGATGATGGACGGCGTGGATATGGAGACGGCGCGGCTGACCCTTCCGCATCCGCGCATGCTGGAGCGGCGCTTCGTGATGGAGCCGCTGACCGAGATCGCGGCGGACCGGGAGATCGACGGGATCAGCGTGGCGGACCTTGCGCGGCATCTGCGGGTTGATGCAGTCGCTCAGGCGTGCGTCCCGGATGCAGCCGCGACGGAACGTGTCAGGGTGCTGCTGGCGCGGGACTGAAGACAGCGTCGGTTATATCGGAACGGAGGTGCGGGCCTGCACGTTGGTTTCCTGAAAGGAGAACCGACATGACCCGCTATACAACCGATATGGACCCCACAACCAGGGAAACAGAAGGCAATCACGGCGTCTTGGGCGATGATGGCCAGAAGGACCGCCCGAAGGATGAGGGCGTGAGCGAACGCATCGACGAAGGCAACAACCCGGTCCTGATGCCGCGCGATGAGCGGTTTCCGAATGCGCCTGATACGCTGAACGCTGACAAGGGGCCGCGGCCGGCCGAGGAAACGGCCAACCGCGAAACCCTGAATACGCAGGAACTCGAAGACGCCTACGCGCAGACGGATCCGGGCGTTACGCCAAAGGACTGATGCCCTAGAGCGATTTGACGATGTCCTCGACCATCTTCTTGGCGTCTGACAACAGCATCATCGTATTGTCGTTGAAGAAGAGCGGGTTATCGACGCCGGCATAACCGGAGCCCATCGAGCGCTTCACGAACAGCACGGTGCGGGCGTTTTCAACGTCCAGAACCGGCATGCCGTAGATCGGCGATGTCTTGTCCGTCTTGGCTGACGGGTTGGTGACATCGTTCGCGCCAATCACGAAGGCGACATCCGCGGTCGAGAATTCGGAGTTGATATCCTCCAGCTCGAACACTTCGTCATAAGGTACCTGCGCTTCGGCCAGCAGCACGTTCATGTGCCCCGGCATCCGGCCGGCGACCGGGTGGATGGCGTACTTCACTTCGACGCCTTCTTCCTTCAGCAGCTCAGCCATTTCCTTCAGGGCGTGCTGGGCCTGCGCCACAGCCATGCCGTAGCCCGGCACGATGATGACCTTGGAGGCGTTCTTCATGATGAAGGCGGCGTCGTCTGCCGAACCTTTCTTGAACGGACGGTCAACGGCCGGACCGCCTGCGCCTGCTGCGGAATCGTCTGCGCCGAAGCCACCGAGGATCACCGAGATGAAACTGCGGTTCATGCCCTTACACATGATGTAGGACAGGATCGCCCCCGAGGAGCCGACAAGGGCGCCGGTGATGATCAGGGCGAAATTGCCGAGCGTGAAACCGAGCGCCGCAGCAGCCCACCCCGAATAGGAGTTAAGCATCGACACGACGACCGGCATGTCCGCGCCGCCGATCGGAATGATCAGCGTGATCCCGAGGATCAGCGCCAGCACGGTGACGCCCCAGAAGGCCCACTGCGCCTCACCGCCGGTCGTTATCAGGTAGCCCAGCAGGCCGACAATGCCGGCGGCGATCAGGATGTTCAGCAGGTGGCGGGCAGGCAGCATGATCGGGGAGCCCGACATGTTGCCGTTGAGCTTCGCGAAAGCGATGATCGAGCCGGTGAAGGTGAGCGCGCCGATGGCAGACCCGAGGCCCAGCTCGATCAGCGAGTTCACATGAATGCCTTCGGTGCCCATGATCCCGAACTGGATCGGCGAGTAGAGCGCGGCGGCCGCAACCAGCACGGCGGCGAGGCCGACGAGGCTGTGGAACGCAGCGACCAGCTGCGGCATGGCGGTCATCGGGATGCGGCGGGCAATGATGGCGCCGATCACGCCGCCCACGGCAACGCCGCCAAGGATCAGGCCCCAGGTCGTGGGATCAAGATCGCCCCAGAGCAGGGCGAGCGTCGTGCCCACAGCGATGGCCATGCCGATCATGCCATTGCGGTTACCCGCACGGCTGGTGGCAGGGCTGGAAAGGCCACGCAGGGCCAGGATGAAGAGGATGCCGGCGACGAGATAGAGCAGCGGCGCCCATGTGGTCTGGAAGGAGTCCATGAGTTAGTCCCCCTTCTTCTTGTACATGGCCAGCATGCGCTGGGTGACGAGGAAGCCGCCGAAAATGTTCACGCTGGCGAGCGCGACGGCGACCGTGCCGAGGATCTTCGAGGTCCAGTTGTCGGAGTTGAGGCCCACCGTGGCCGCGGCCACAAGCGCACCGACGATGATCACGGACGAAATCGCGTTCGTCACGGCCATCAACGGCGTGTGCAGGGCGGGGGTCACGCTCCACACGACATAATAGCCGACGAAGCAGGCCATGGCGAAGATCGCCGCGAGGAAGACCGTCGGACTGACGGCGCCACCTTCGGCGAGGGCGGGCAGCGCAAAGCTGGCCGCGACAAGGGTCAGGAGTGCGCGTTTCATGATTGAATCCTTTCGTTCACCGTTTCGCCGCCCCGTGTGAGGAGCATGGCGGTGACGACTTCGTCATCGGTGTCGAGATTGAGGCTGCTGTCTTCAGCTGTCACGAGGGGCAGGAAGGCGAGCAGGTTCTTGGAGTAGAGCGAGGAGGAGTCCGCTGGCAGGCGGGCGGGCAGGTTGGAGAACCCGGCCACTTTCACGCCGCCGACATCGACGATCTCGTCCGGCGCCGAGAGCGGGCAGTTGCCGCCCTGGGCCACCGCCATGTCGACGATGACCGATCCCGGCTTCATGCTCTTCACCATTTCCTCGGTGATCAGGACAGGCGCAGCGCGGCCCGGGATAAGGGCCGTGGTGACCACGATGTCCTGCTTGGCGATATGGCTGGCCGTCAATTCAGCCTGTTTGGCCTGGTATTCGGCCGACATTTGCTTGGCGTAGCCGCCTGCGGTTTCTGCCGCCTTGAACTCATCATCCTCTACCGCAATGAACTTCGCGCCGAGCGAGGCGACCTGTTCCTTGGCGGCAGGGCGGACGTCTGTTGCCGTGACCACGCCGCCAAGGCGGCGGGCAGTGGCGATGGCTTGCAGGCCGGCAACGCCGGCCCCCATGACAAACACTTTTGCCGGGGCGACCGTGCCGGCGGCGGTCATCATCATCGGCATGGCGCGTCCATAGATCTGCGCGCCTTCAATTACGGCACGATAGCCGGAGAGGTTTGACTGGGACGAGAGCGCATCCATGCTCTGCGCCCGCGTGATACGAGGCGTAAACTCCATTGAGAGCGCCGCGATCTTTTTCGCGTTCAGCCCGGCAATGACCTTCGGGTCCATCGCAAAGGGCTCCATGAGGGCGATCAGGGCCGCCCCGTCCGGCAGGGTCGCGATCTCGCCCTCTTCAGGTCCGCGGACCTTGAAGACGATATCTGCCCCCTGGACGGTTCCGGCAGCATCCTTCGCAATGGATGCACCTGCCTCCTCATAGGCGGAATCCAGGAAGCCGGCAGTCTTGCCGGCATCGGACTCAATTGTAACCAAGTGGCCGGAGGCCACTAACTTCTTGACCGTTTCTGGTGTAGCCGCCACACGGGTCTCACCAGAACGTCGTTCCCTCAGCACTGATATTTTCATGAAGGTAGGAGTAGCGATAGAATCTTGCGTTGTGCAAGTGCGAAATGAGGAGTTTGGGGCATGGAATTGTTTAGTCTTACTGACAGGACAGCTTTGGTGACCGGCGCGTCGAGCGGTTTGGGGCGCCATTTTGCAAAGGTTCTGTCAAAGGCTGGGGCGGATGTCGTGTTGGCCGCGCGCCGGATGGATCGACTGGAAGCACTGGCCGAAGAGATCAGCAAGTCTGGCGGCCGTGCACTGCCAGTGGAGATGGACGTCACGTCTGATGACAGCGTCAGTGGCGCGTTCGCAACGATCAAGGAAGCGCTCGGCCGCCCCTGCGACATTATTGTGAGCAATTCCGGAATGTCGCGCGATACCTGGTTCCGCGAGCAAAGCGAAGACGATTGGAACGTCGTGATCGACACCAATCTCAATGGCGTCTGGCGAGTCGGCAAGCATGCCACCAACGCCATGATCGATGCCGGTGTCCCTGGTTCGATCATCAACATCGCCTCGATCACCGGCTTGCAGCCGCAGATGATGACCACGGCCTATTGTGTCTCCAAGGCCGGCGTCGAGCACCTGACAAAGCAGATGGCGCTGGAGAATGCCCGTTACGGCATCCGCGTGAACGCGATTTCACCGGGCTACTACAAGACAGACATCAATTCCGAATATCTCGACTCCGACGCGGGCGACAAAATGCGCAAGCGGATCGCGATGAAGCGTTTCGGCGAGCATCAGGAACTGGATGGCGCGTTGCTGCTGCTGTCGTCAAAAGCGGGCAGCTACATGACCGGTTCGAACATCGTCGTTGATGGCGGTCATTTGCTTCTGCCGCTGTGATTCGGAATTTCCATTCTTTAAAGCGGCGTTAGCCAAGCCTTAGTGACTGGTGTGGCAGAAGAGCGGTAATCTGCAGGAGATTGCCGTGTCTGCCCTCAAAGTCTCTAAACCCTCTCATCCGGAAGCCGATGCCGAGCCTGCGGCAAATCCCGAAGGATCGGCGCAGGATGCGCATGGCTGGCACATTGGTGACCTGAAGGCGCATGGGGACGGGTCACCGGCCCGGAAGCTGCAGTCACTGCTGGCTGAACGCCTTCACCACGCAGACAGGATTCCGGTGCGCGGAACGCTGGCTATGCTGGCGGTGGTGTGCCTGTCCTTGTCGGTTGCAGGCCTCTATCTGATGACAATCGCCTGACACATTGCCTGAATAGACTGTGAACTGCTGCCTCGGGTGACCTTGGCAGGCAATTTGCTTATCAAATAGAGCAATATTCACCTGATACACGAGAATGGGATTTGAAATGCGCGTAAAAAAGGCTGTCCTTCCAGTCGCCGGATTTGGCACACGTGTTCTGCCGGCAACGAAAGCGATCCCGAAGGAAATGCTTCCGGTCGTTGACCGTCCGGCGATCCAGTATGTGGTCGATGAGGCGCTTGAGGCGGGAATCGAGCACATCGTTTTTGTCACAGGGCGCAACAAAGGCGCCATCGAAGACTATTTCGACCATTCCTATGAACTGGAAGAAGCACTGGTCGCCAAGAAGAAAGACGCCATTCTCGAACAAGTGGAGCAGAGCCGCCTGCCGGCCGGCGGCGCGAGCTTTACCCGCCAGCAGAAGCCGCTCGGCCTTGGCCATGCGGTGTGGTGTGCGCGCGACATCATCGGAAACGAGCCATTCGCCGTGCTGCTGCCGGATGTCATCGTAAAGGGCAAGCCGTCCTGCCTGGCGCAGATGGTTGAGGCCTATGACAAGGTCGGCGGAAACATTGTTGCCGTAGACCCGGTGCCGGAAGAGCGTGTGTCCTCATATGGCGTGATCGCGCCGATCGAGCGGGACGGCCGCCTGATCCGCATGTCGGCGATGGTCGAGAAGCCGCCGGTCGAATCGGCGCCGTCAAACCTGGCCATTACCGGCCGCTACATCCTGCAGCCGGAAATCTTCGACCTCTTGGAAACCCAGGGCAAGGGCGCCGGCGGCGAGATCCAGTTGACGGACTCCATGGCGAGCCTGATGGAGACGCAGGCCTTCTACGCCTATGAATTCGAAGGGGCACCGTATGACTGCGGGTCCAAGGCGGGGTATTTTGAAGCGGTCCTCGCACATGCGCTCGATCATGAGGAAACCTCTGCCAGCGCGCGTGAACTGGTGAAGAAATTCGCCGCAGGCCTTTAATCCGATTTTCCCGGAGGTCATGGCGCGCTATGGAGCGCCATGACCTCCGATTCGCTCCCAACACATTCCGATGTCGCCGCGGCGGCTCAACGGCTGAATGGCCTTGTCCGCAAAACGCCCGTCTTGCGGCATGACGCGCTGGATGCCTTCGCTGGCGCCCGTGTCTTCGTAAAGGCGGAATGCCTTCAGGAAACGGGCAGCTTCAAGATACGCGGGGCGACGAACCGCCTGTTGCAGATCCCGGAAGACCGGCGCGCGGCAGGGGTCGTGGCCTTTTCCTCCGGCAATCATGCACAGGGTGTTGCGCGGGCAGCGCGCCTGCTCGGTATGCCTGCGCTGATCGTGATGCCATCCGATGCGCCCGCAGTGAAAGTGGAGGGCGTAGAGGCCGATGGCGGCGAAGTGCATCTCTACGATCGCAACACAGAGAACCGCGAAGAGATCGCAGGCCAGATCGCGGCGGAACGCGGGGCTGTTCTGGTGCCGAGTTTCGAGGATCCGCATATCATAAGCGGGCAGGGCACGGCGGGGCTGGAGTTTGTTGCTCAGATGGAAGAGGCGGGCGGAAAGCTCGATCATCTCGTCACCCCGGCCGGTGGCGGCGGGCTCGCGTCGGGTCTTGCGCTCGCCCTGGAAGGCACGTCGCCGGATACGGGCATCTGGGTCGCAGAGCCAGAGGGGCATGATGACTGGACCCGTTCGCTGAAGAGCGGACGGATCGAGCGGAACGCGCCCGGGACCCGCTCCATCTGTGATGCGATCCTCACCCCGGCGCCGGGCGAGATGACGTTCGCCATTGGCCACAGACTGTTCTCCGGTGGCCTGGTGATCACCGATGCGCAGGCGAAAGAGGCGATGCGCGTTGCGTTCCGCTATCTCAGGATTGTTGCCGAGCCGGGCGGTGCGGCCGCCCTGGCTGCTGCGCTTGCCTGTCTGCCTGAAGACATGAAAGGCAAGGCTGTCGGTGTCGTTGTCAGCGGCGGCAATGTGGATGCGGCTGAGTATGCCAAAATCCTGACAGGCAGCTGAACCGTAGAAAATTGATGCGCCAACGGATTGAATGACCTGTCACCCTATGCGTGACGGGGACGGACGGCGTGTGGGTACGTCAAACTCAATATTTATGGTTTGCGGCAGGTTAATTGACCTTGCCTCTTGGTTAACGCGCCCTTCCGGCAGATTCCGAGATTTTTCTGCACGTCTTCAAGAGACCTTACCGTCTACGTCGTAACCATGACAGTCGGAGCATCGCGCCAGAAAGGCGCTGTGAGGGAGCAATGAAAACAACACCCTTAATCAGTCTTGGCTTGTCTGTGGTGCTAGGCGCTGGCGCCATCCTGCTTGGACGGTACTACATGTCGGACGCGCGGACACGGGCAGAAGCCCAGACCGGCGCACCTGTTGTCTCAATGGCGGGCGTCATGGTCGCCGCACGGACCATCGAGACCGGAGAACAGCTGGATGCATCCATGCTGAAACGGGTGGAATGGCCAGAAAACATCATACCTGAAGGCACGCTGAGCGAGCCGGAAGCCCTTCCTGAAAAGGCCTATTCGCGTGGCCTGATCATTGAGGGCGAACCCGTGAATGTCAGCAAGCTGGACATGAGTGGCGCCACATTGACCCTGGCGGGATCCATCAAACCCGGCATGCGGGCTGTTTCGATCGTGGTGCGCAGCGACACAGGCGTTTCCGGATTTGTATTACCGGGCGACCGGGTGGATGTGAACGAATTCATTTCCCGGGAAGGGCGCGGCAGTTCCTATGCACGCGGCGATGAAGACATGCGCATTTCCGGCGATCTGATCGCACGGCCCGTGCTGAAGAACGTGTCTGTCCTCGCGGTCGACCAGACATTCGAACCAAACCTGGAAGGTGCGATGCCGTCGAACACGGTGACGCTGGAAGTAACGCCGGAAGGGTCACTCGCTCTCGGCGCAGCGAGCCAGCGCGGCGCGCTCGGCCTTGCCCTTATCGGACGGGATGAAGAAGCCGAACTGGTGGTCGCCACGCGGAAGGAAGTCAAAAAGCCTGCCGTCGTCAGGACGGCTGTGCGCCGCAGGTCGCCTTTTACAACGCAGGTGCGCGTTATCAACGGTAATCAGGAGACGGAGGTCTCGGCGCCGGTCAGCCCGGGTAATCCTCCGAAGAAGGTGACAGACTGATGGGACGTTTGAATCGCATGATGCTGGCCGGTTGTCTGGCCATGATGTTTACAACATTGCAGGCGGCGGCGTGGACACAGCGCACGGCAGCGGCGACCGACGAGATGCTGGTTGTCGAAAAGGGACGCTCGGCTGTCGTGGAGGCGAATGCACCGTTCACGACCCTGGTCGTGGCCGATCCGGATATCGCAGAAGCCATGGCCACGTCGAACCAGTCCTTCTTCCTGCGTGGCAAGATGCCGGGATCGACCACGGTGCTGATCTATGGTGCCAGCGGTCAGATTGCGGAGCTGATCAATGTGGAAGTCGAGCTTGGCCTTGATGAGCTGCGTACAGATCTTTCCAACCTGCTGCCGGGCGAAGACATCCAGGTCTATCCCGTTCACGACGGAATCTTCCTTGATGGCAAGCTGACGACCGCGGCGGCTGCGGACATGGCCCTGCAGGTGGCTGAGCGGTACGTGCCGGGCGGCGTCGCCAATGGCCTGTCCATCGGGCAAAGCCAGCAGGTGCTTCTGGAGGTTCGCTTCCTTGAGGCCAGCCGCAGCGCGGTCAAGGAAATCGGCTTCGGCAACACCATTGACGCCAATGACGTGCTCGCCTCCACCGAATCCGGGACAGTCTCGGGCCTCGCTGAGAAAACGGTCGCGCTTTTCACCAACCTCGGAAACGAAAACATCGATGTCCGTTTGCGCGCGCTTGAAGAGAAGGGCGTCATTCGTACCCTGGCGGAACCGAACCTTGTTGCCCTGTCTGGTGATACGGCGAGCTTCCTGGCAGGCGGCGAATTCCCGATTCCGGTGGGACAGCGCAATGGAGAGATTACGGTCGAGTTCAAGAAATTCGGTGTTGGCCTGGATTTTACTCCGACGGTCCTCGGCGATGGTCTGGTCAATCTGCGTGTCCGGCCGGAAGTGTCGGCACTTGATCGCAACAATGGCATCCGGGCGTCCAACATAGAAATTCCCGGCATCTCGGTTCGCCGTGCTGATACGACCATCGAGTTGCGGGACGGGCAGGCCTTTGCGGTCGCCGGTCTCCTGCAGAATGACTATTCCAACGATGTCCGGCAGACCCCTTGGCTCAGCAATGTGCCGGTCCTAGGCGCGCTGTTCTCGTCCAAGCGATATCAGCGCAATGAGAGCGAACTGGTCATCATCGTGACCCCGCGCCTTGTTCAGCCGGCAGCCCATCCGGACATGCTGGCTTCTCCGCTGGATGCATTCGCGGAGCCGTCGGAATCTGAATTTTTCCTCACCGACAAGACGGCGATCCCGCCGGACGGATATTGAGAAGATGGGAATGAGCAAGATGAAACATTTCAGACACGGCCTGCCTTTCCTTCTGCTGGGTATTCTGCCCGCCTGTGCTTCGCACGACTATCAGGACCAATACCTGTTGGGTGGAGCGAATGCGGCGAACATCGCCGAGCAGTCCATCCGTGATGTGACTGTGCCGAATTCCGAAGCGACCCAGTCATCATCCGGTGTGCGGGCGGCAAATGCTGTCCGGGCCCTGAATGAAGGAAAGCGCAAAGAGTTGAAATCTTCGGGAACGAGCGGGAATGGGGAGTCTTCGTAACATGACCCAACCAGCACCAGCCAATAACGCAGCGGCAGACGCTAGTCGTATCGTGCCCCACCTTGCCGCGCTTGTCAGCGACACGCGTCTCGGCGCTCTCAAGCCGCATTGCGTGGAGCTGGCGGACCTGAGCAAGGTCTCCGCTTCCGAAGCGGCCATGAAATTCGGCGGTGGGGTCATGCTGCTGGAGCAAGGTGTGCCGGGGTGGGACGAGCTCCTGCTCAAGCTCGCCGTCGACCGGCCATCTACCGCCGTCATTGTCCTGTCTGACCAGATTCCCGGCAACATGGTTCGGGCCCTCATGAAGCTGGACGCGTCTGACGTTCTGCCGGTTTCGTCCAGTCCGGAAGACATCACGGAAGCCGTGGAGAAGTTTCGCGATACGGCCAATGGCGGTGTCGGCGGGTCCAGTGTTTGCTGGGCGTTCCGGGGCGCTGTTGGCGGTGCAGGCGTGACGACCATAGCCATTGAGAGCGCTTTCGAGCTTGCGCGCCGGTTTGGTCCTGGCCGGACCTGCCTTGTCGATCTCAACGTTGCCGATGGCATGACGACTTCTTTCCTTGAAGCAGTGCCGAAGCTTGACCTGTCAGCCTTGTCGGCAGCGCCGGAACGACTCGATCCGCGCCTGCTCGCGGCCTGGTGTTACCAGCATGAAAGCGGCGTTTCGATTATTGCCGCTCCGCGCAATCCGGACGGCGACGTGCTGGCGACGGAACCGGCAGTCCTGCGCCTGCTGGATGTGGCCTGCGGCATGTTCGAATACACAATCGTCGACATGCCCCGTCACATGATGCCCTGGACCAAATCTGTCCTGAGCGCCGTTGATGAGGCGATCGTGATCAGTGAGCTGACGGTGCCCAGCCTTCATGCTGCGGCAGACATGGCCCGCGAAACCGATGTCCTGCGCCAGGACCGGACGCCGACAAAGCTTGTCCTGAACCGGATGTTCCAGAAAAAACGCCTCCGGGCCGAATTTGCCCTCGACAAAGCCGAAGGCGCAATCGACCGGAAGATTGATTCGACCATTACGTCCGACTGGGATGCGGCGCGAACCGCGGTCAATCTGGGGCGGCCGATTGCGGAGGTTGTCCAGAAGAGCCCGTTGGTCACTGATATTGGCAAACTGGTTCAAATGATGCTGCCGGAAGAAGCCCAGGCGGCTGTGCCGGCCGAAGGCAAGCGGAGGCGCCGCGGATGAGCCGTTTCGGATTTTCTACCCCCGCACCGGTTGCTCCGGAGCCGGAGACGAAGCCGTCAACGCCGGCGGCTCCCCCTGCGCCCCCACAGGCCAAACCGGAGTCCGGCGGGTTCGACCAGCTGGAAGCCAAGCTGAAGATCCATGCCAAGCTGATTGACGAGCTGGACCTGTCAAAGTTGGAAAAGCTGGACGACGAGACGCTTCGGCGGCGTGTGCGCGGTATCATCGCGGACATCATCCGCAAGGAAGACATGGCCTTGTCTTCAGCGGAAGAGGCCAGCTTTGCGGACGCCGTTATGGACGAGATGACCGGCCTCGGTCCGATTGAGCCATTGCTCAAGGACGACTCCATCGCGGATATCCTGATCAATGGCTGTGACCAGGTGTATGTTGAGCGTCACGGTAAGCTGCAGGTCGCACCGGTCCGGTTTGCGGACAATGAACACCTCTTGCGGATCGTGCAGCGGATCGTGTCGGCTGTTGGCCGGCGTGTGGATGAAAGCCAGCCCCTCGTTGATGCGCGCCTGGCCGACGGCAGCCGTGTGAACGCTGCGGTCATGCCGATTGCCATCGACGGGCCACTGGTCTCGATCCGGAAATTTTCGAAGTCACCGCTGACCATCGACAAACTGGTCGAGTTTGGCGCCATTCCCCGTCCGGTGGCAGATTTCATTCTTGGGGCTGTGAAGTGCCGCGCCTCGACCGTCATCTCCGGCGGAACAGGATCGGGTAAAACAACGCTGCTGAATGCATTGTCGTCTGCGATCAGTCCCGACGAGCGCATGATCACCATCGAAGATGCCGCCGAACTGCAGTTGCAGCAACCGCACGTCGCCCGGATGGAGACCCGACCGCCGAATATCGAAGGCAAGGGTGAGATCCGCCAGCGCGAGCTTGTGAAAAACGCCCTGCGTATGCGGCCGGACCGGGTGATCCTGGGTGAGGTTCGCGGCGAGGAGGCATTCGACATGCTTCAGGCCATGAATACGGGCCACGAAGGGTCCATGGCGACGATCCACGCCAACAACCCCCGGGATGCCCTGACGCGCCTTGAGCAGATGGTGATGATCGGCGGGATGAAGATCTCCGAACATGCCATCCGTGGACAGATTGCTTCGGCTGTGAATTTCATCGTCCAGGCGTCACGTCTCTCGGACGGGTCGCGCCGGGTGATGTCCATCGCCGAAGTCACCGGAATGGAAGGGTCTGTGGTTCAGTTGCAGGAGATCTTCCAGTTCGTCCGAACGGGCACAACGGATGAGGGCAAGGTTGAAGGGCATTTCGCTGCGACCGGCCTGCGGCCGAAATTTCTGGACGAGATGGAACGCCGCGGCGTGCACATGCCGCCGGGCATGTTCGATCCGTCAACGCGATTCTAGGAGGTCAGCGTGTTCGGCCTGCCGGATATTTCCAGTATCAGCCTGACCATCATGATCCCCATGATCATGGCGATCGGCGCCATATTCCTGGCGCTGCAGGCCGTGATGGGCCTGTTCTCAACGGCGCAGACGCAACGGATCGTGAACCAGCGTCTTCAGTTCAAGGAGCGCTTCGAAAGTACGAGCGAAGCCATGGTCGAGCTGCGCAAGAGCCGTGGCCTCGACGAATTCGGCAATTTCGCGATGCCGCTGGAGTGGTTCAACCAGCTTGTTGTGCGCTCAGGCCTGCCTTACCAGCCGGCCCGCTGGTTCGCCATGTCGGGCGGCGCGGGCTTGCTTGCGGGTTTCGTTTACCTGAAAATGGTTGGAGGCCTTCTGACGACTTTCGGTATCGCGTTCGCCATCTTTGCACTGGCCCCGATCATCGCGCTGAAAATGATTGCCGGGAAGCGAATGAAGAAGCTCGCCCAACAGCTGCCGGATGCGATGCAGATCGCCTGCCGCAGCCTGGAGGCAGGGCACCCGGTCGCGACGGCCATCGCGCTTGTCGCGCGTGAGATGCCAGACCCGATCGGAACTGAATTCGGTATGGCTGCTGATGAAGTCTCCTACGGCATGTCACTGACCAATGCGGTTCAGCGGATGGCCGAGCGGGCAGGGGATCCGGACATCGAACTGTTTGCGGCAACGGTCCGCCTTCAGGAAAAGACCGGAGGCAACCTGACCGAACTTCTCAAAGCGCTGGCCTCAACCATCCGTGAGCGGCAGACCATGCGCCTGAAGGTGCGGGCTGCCTCGTCTGAAGGGCGGACATCAGCGATGATCCTGACGGCTGCGCCGTTTATCGTGATGCTGGCCATTCACCTATTGCGTCCGGAATTCTATGGCGACGTGATCGGCAAGCCGCTGGTCCGCAATACGTTCGCAGGACTGTTCGTCTGGATGTTCATTGGCAACTTGGTCATGCGCAAAATGATCAACTTCAAAATGTGATGACGGGCATGTTCGATCGTCTTCCCCTCTCAGAAATCTGGTTGCCGGCAGCCATGCTTGCCGTCGCGGTTGCCGTCGCTGTGCCCGGCCTTCTTTCAGTCTGGCGGAATGCAAAGGCGAAGGAAGAAGTCGAGCGCCGCCTGGAACGCCGTGGCACCCAGTTCATGGAACCGCACAAACATGTCAGCCCGGTCGACAATCTGGTGCTGCAGGTTTCCAACAAGGTGGCGCCGACTGACGAAGAGAAGGTCAGCGAGGTTCGGGCGCGTCTGGCGCTCGCCGGGCTCACGCATTCCAGCGCGGTCGGGCAATACTACCTCGCGCGGATCGTTTGCGTGATCGTTCCGCAAATCGCCTTACTGATCGCATTGCCCTATCTCGGTGGTTTTCCACCAACTGTGCCGCTGTTCGGCAGCGTCGGCCTGCTGATCATTGGCCTTGTCGGGCCATCTTTCTATGTGGACCACCTGATCTCTGCCCGGCAAAGCCTGTGCTCGCTCGGCTTTCCCGACATGATGGACCTGATGGTGGCGTGCGTTGAAGCCGGGCTGAGCCTTGATGCGTCGGTCCAGCGCGTGGGCGAGGAACTGGAAACACGCCATCCAATTATCGCCGGGCATATGAAAACCCTGTCACTGGAGCTGCGGGCAGGTAAATCACGGAAAAAGGCCTGGCGGTCCTTTGCGGATCGGATGAACCTCGAAGAGGCCGGATCACTGGCGACGATGCTGCGCCAGGCAGAGGAAATGGGGACAAGTCTGGGCGCCACTTTGCGGATCTTCTCTGCAGATATGCGCCAGCGGCGGATCCTGATGGCAGAAGAAAAGGCCATGGCTTTGCCTGCGAAGCTTACGCTTCCTTTGATTTTGTTCGTTTTTCCGGTGCTTCTGGGCGTTCTGATCCTGCCGGCGATTGCGAAAATGCAAGGCGTTCTCTTCTGATCTCGGCACTAGGCGAGTCAGTCTGCGATTGCTAGTTTGCACCCATGAAAGTTTCATATCTCGAATTCGAAAAACCGCTGGCGGAATTGGAATCCAAGATCGCCGAGTTGGAAACGCTGTCGGGCCGCAAGGACGGACCGTCCCTTTCGGACGAACTCACCAAGCTGAAAGCCAAGTCTCAGAAGATGCTGAAAGACACCTATTCGGATCTCAGCGCCTGGCAGAAGACGCAGGTGGCGCGCCATCCGGACCGGCCGCATTTCAGTGACTTTATCGAGAACGTCTTCGAAGACTTCGAGGAACTCGCGGGTGACCGGGTCTACGGGAACGACGAGGCCGTGATCGGCGGGCTGGCCCGCTTCAAGGGTCGCCCTGTGGTCGTTATGGGCCATGAAAAAGGGCGTACGACCGAGACGCGCCTGCGGCACAATTTCGGCATGGCTCACCCGGAAGGATACCGGAAGGCTGTGCGCCTGATGGACCTGGCCGAGAAGTTTAATCTGCCGGTCCTGAGCTTTCCGGATACGGCCGGCGCTTATCCAGGCAAGGGCGGTGAGGAACGCGGGCAGGCGGAAGCCATCGCCCGGGGCACGCAGCGCGGGCTGACGCTGGGCGTGCCATTCGTGACGCTGATCATCGGTGAAGGCATGTCGGGCGGCGCGATCGGTATCGCGGCGGCCAACAAGGTTCTGATGATGGAACATGCCATCTATTCGGTGATCTCGCCGGAAGGCTGCGCGTCCATTCTGTATCGCGACGCAGGCAAGGCCAAGGATGCGGCAGACGCGATGAAGATCACCGCGCCGGACCTGCTCCGGACCAAGGTGATCGACGATGTCGTGAAAGAGCCGGTTGGCGGCGCCCATCGCGATCCGCAACGTGCCATGGCAACAGCGTCCAAAGCGCTGGAGAAAGCGTTGAAGGAACTGGATGGCCTGACTCCGGCGGAGCTGCGCCGGCAGCGAGCGGACCGTTTCTATGCCATCGGCCGGGAAGGCCTCTAATCGCGCTTGCATTCAGTACAGGCGCACGCCACGCTTCTCTGTATCAGACAGGGAGGAGGGCCCCATGAAACGCATGATGCTGGCTGCAGCGGCAATGGCCGCTGCGTGCGCTGCGCCGTCATCGCCAGATCCGGATGCGGGTGAAGGCGTTGTGATCTATCCGGCAGAGGCAGTGGTCACCATGGCCGCTGAGGGCGGCGTGGCGGAAGCCGTTGCTGTTTCCGGTGACCGGATCATCGCCACCGGAACCGTGGCGAACCTGAAAGGCGCCATGCCGGCAGCGAATGTGGATCCGGAGTTCCGGGATGCGGTCATCGTTCCGGGGCTGATCGACCCGCATGTTCATGTCGTGCTGGGGGCACTTCAGTACAATCTGCCGATTACGCCGCCCTGGCCGATGGCGACGCCGCATGGAATGAAAGCCGGCTTGCCAAACCGGGAGGCATTTCTTGCCGCGTTGTCTGACATCGTGGCGGCGGCCGATCCGGACGCGCCGGTCGTTGTGTACGGCTACCACAATCTTGTGCATGGAGACCTGACTAGGGCGGATCTCGACGCGATTACGTCGGATCAGCCATTGATCGTGTGGCACTATTCTTCGCACGACTTTTACCTGAACAGTGCCGCGATCGAGACCGCAGGCTTTACGCCCGCCCTCGCGCAGAAATTCCATGGTGTTGACCTCGACGAAAACGGCGAGCTGACCGGCCGGATTTATGAGGATGCTGCTCTGCTGGTGATCCAGGCTTTTGCCGGGGTGATCCTGGCGCCGGACAATGTGACAGCGGGCTTTCACGGGTTCTCATCCATGTTGCGACAGGCGGGCGTTACGACGACCGCCGAGATGGCTTACGGTCTGTTCGGTTGGGACATGGAGGATGCGAATATCTGCGCCAATTGGGGCAGCGCGCAGGAGGCGGGGTATCATCTCTATCTCGTACCGGAATACCGGGCCCTGGAGCGGACCTTTGGGGATGGAAGAGTTCAGGCGGTCCTCGACATGGTCAGCGGCGCCCGCGACACGCCAGCGCCCGTCCTGCCGCGCGTGAAGTTCTTCACCGACGGCGCGTTCTATAGCCAGACCATGCGGCTTTCACCGCCGGGCTATCTGACAGGCCAGTCCAAGGGCACTGAAGGCCTCTGGGTTGCCGGGCCGGACGGGATTGTTCCGGCAATTGAACCTTATTGGGCCGCCGGTCTCGGCGTGAACATCCATTCCAATGGCGATGCCGCCCAGGGCGCGACGCTGAAAGCGCTTCAAATCCTGCGCGAAGGTGACGGATCCGATAATAGTTTCGTCATCGAGCATGGCGGCCTGTTCTCGCCGGAACAGGTGGAAGCTGCCGGTCGGCTGAATGCTAGCCTCTCGGCCGCCAGCCACTATGTTTTCTACATGGCGAATGAATATGCCGGACCACTTGGCGATGTCCGGGCGAAGTGGATTTCCCCATTGGGGGCTTTGACCGCCGCAGGTGTCCCCGTTGCGGTGCACAGCGATGCGCCCCTGGCGCCGCCATACCCTCTGCGTGCTGCGGGTGTGCACATCACCCGTGCGACCCGGGAAGGCAGCGCTTATGAAGCGGAGATGGCATTAACACCCTACGAGGCGCTGGACGCGATCACGCTGGATGCGGCCCGGGTGCTCGGCCTGGAGGCCGAAATCGGCTCCATCGAACCCGGCAAGCGCGCGGATTTCACCGTGCTTGGCGCCAATCCGCTGGAAACCGCAGGCGCCGATTGGGAGTCCATTCCGGTATGGGGTGTGGTGCTGGATGGTGTGAAACATCCTTTGGAAGAACAGGTAACCGAATAGGCGTGGGTGAACGCGACTGGATCTCCCGATACTTTGCCCCGCTGGCCACAGCGCAGGGCGCTGATGCCTTGCGCGATGATGTGGCGGAGCTGTCGATGGGAGACGGGCGCCTCATTGCCACCGTCGATGCGCTGGTCGAGGGCGTGCACTTCTTCCCTGACGATCCGGTTGAGAGCGTGGCCCGCAAGCTCGTCCGGACAAACGTGTCAGACATCATCGCCAAAGGCGCGCGGCCGCTTGAGGCCCTGTTGACGCTGGGCTGGCCGCACGGGCGGCCAGAAGAGGACCTCGCCCGGTTCGCCGGGGCGCTGGGCACCGAACTGACGGACTGGGGCGCGCGGCTTGTGGGGGGCGATACGACAGCGAGCCCTCAGGGCCTGTTCCTGTCCCTCATGCTTACCGGCCAGTGCGGTCCGGACGGCCCTCTCAGGCGCAGCGGGGCGCAAGCTGGAGATGCCCTGTGGGTCACCGGAGAGATCGGTGCGGCCTGCCGGGGCTACCGGGCGCTCAGGGAAGGCCGCGCGGACGACCCGCATATTGCTGCCTACAGAGAGCCAGCGCTGGCGCCTCTGCGGATTACCGACATGCTGCAGGCATACGCGACCGGATCTATGGATGTCTCTGACGGACTATTGGGGGACGCCAGCATGTTTGCGGCGGCATCGCGCCTGTCCGTAAGGGTGGATCTGGACGCCGTACCTTTCGCGGGCGGGGCGCCAGACCTTGAAGAACGCCTGGCGCTTGCTTCCTGGGGAGACGACTATCAGGTCCTGTTTTCAGCGCCTGAGGCGGCCACCCCCAAGATTCTGGCTGACGCCACGGAAGGTAGCCTTCGGATAACGCGCATCGGAACTTTCGCGCCAGGAACTGGCCTGACGGCGTTGATGGACGGTACCGCCGTTAACTTACCGGAAACTCTCGGCTTCGAGCATGGCTGAACCGGGTCCTGCCTGACTCGCTCGAAACGTGAGGCATCTTGCACCTGACGTCAGGGGGTGGCAGCAAAGTACCCATAACAAAGGAAGCTCAGGGAGAAACCGGGCAAACCGGTTCGAATTGGCTAGGGAAGGAAACAAGGTTCATGTGGTATTATCTCGCTCTCGCAGCGGGCGTAATCTCGGTTTTGTTCGGGTTTATTCAGGCTCGTTCGATTCAGTCCGCCCCCGCGGGTGACGCGCGAATGCGCGAAATCGCTGCGGCTATCCAGGAAGGCGCAAACGCCTATCTTGGCCGCCAGTATCGCACCATCGCAATTGTTGGTGTCGTGGTCGTTGTCTTGCTGGGATTGGCATTCCAGAGCTGGCAGCAGCCGCTAGGCTTCGTCATTGGCGCCGTATTGTCGGGCGCTGCCGGCTTCATAGGCATGAAAGTGTCGGTGCAAGCTAACGTTCGCACAACGGAAGCAGCAAAGTCCGGTCTCAATGCCGGCCTCAAACTGGCGTTCAAGTCGGGCGCCGTCACGGGCATGCTCGTGGTCGGTCTCGCGCTGCTTGGTATCGTTCTCTACTACGGCTTCCTGACAATGGTCATGGGTCTCAGCCTGACCGATGAACTCGAGAAGCGGGAAGTCATCGATTCGCTCGTAGCGCTCGGCTTCGGTGCCTCGCTCATCTCGATCTTCGCGCGTCTTGGCGGCGGTATCTTCACCAAGGGGGCCGATGTCGGCGGTGACATGGTCGGCAAGGTGGAAGCCGGTATCCCGGAAGACGATCCTCGGAATGCCGCCACGATTGCGGACAATGTGGGCGATAATGTCGGCGACTGTGCCGGCATGGCAGCTGACCTGTTCGAAACCTATGCGGTGACTCTGGTGGCGACCATGGTACTCGGAGCGATCTTCTTCGCTGACAGTGCCTATATCAGCGACATTATGCTGTTGCCGCTCGCCATTGGTGGCGTCTGTATCATCACGTCGATCATCGGCACCTATTTCGTCAATCTCGGACCCGGCAAAACCGACGTCATGGGGGCGCTCTACAAGGGCCTCATCGTGACAGGTGTCCTGTCTGTTGGTGCGCTGGCGCTGGTAATCAGCCAGGTGCTTCCGGCAGGGTTCGGTGTGCTGGACGGCGCTGCGGCAGCGATGGGCCTTTCGGGTGAAATCACCGGCATGGACCTGTTCCTGTGCGGTATTCTGGGCCTGGTCGTGACGGGTCTGATCGTCGTTATCACGGCGTACTACACCGAAACGAAGTACCGGCCGGTTCGCTCCATCGCCAAGGCGTCGGAGTCTGGTCACGGCACGAACGTGATC
>MDTD01188568.1_pt1 | contig 34175 bp, 25 predicted proteins | sample 811221 | NCBI WGS metagenome assembly MDTD01 (sample SAMN05326646, study PRJNA326480) | marine metagenome | isolation source: seawater | place: Pacific Ocean: South West | collected 2011
GAATGGGGCATTCGCGTTGACGGCTGCAAGCCTGTCGGCTCCTCTGTTGCCCGTGGTGGCGCCGCCAACGGCCCTGCTGCCAAGTACGCCCTGCGCAAGTACATGGAATGGCTCCGTCTGTATGCTCCTCCGGGCGCATTGGGCATGGACTTCTACCAGTCCCTCCCGTCCCTGGCCAAGGGTAACGTTGCTCAGCAGATCTTCTGGTACACCGCCTTCACATCTTCCATGGTCGAATCCCGCTCCAAGGGTAATATGACCGTTGACGATCAGGGCTTCCCCCTGTGGCGCATGGCTCCGTCCCCGCACGGTCCCTACTGGGAAGAAGGCCAGAAGCTCGGTTATCAGGACTGCGGTTCCTGGACCCTGTTGAAGTCCACTCCGGTCCAACGCCGTAAGGCTGCATGGTTGTTCGCACAGTTCTGCGTCGCCAAGACCGTTTCGCTGAAGAAGACCCACGTTGGTCTGACTCCGATCCGTGACTCCGACATCCGTCACCAGTCCTTTACCGATCGCGCTCCCAAGCTTGGCGGTCTGGTGGAATTCTACCGTTCCCCGGCCCGTGTTGCATGGACCCCGACCGGCACCAACGTTCCTGACTACCCCAAGCTCTCCCAGCTGTGGTGGCAGAACATCGGTGAAGCTGTTGCCGGTGAAGTTACCGTCGACACCGCCATGGACAACCTCGCCGAAGAACAGGATAAGATCCTGATGCGTCTTGAACGCGCTAATATCCTTGGCGAATGCGGACCGAAGCTGAACAAGCCTCGCGACGAATCCTACTGGTTGAAGCAGCCCGGTTCCCCGAAGGCAAAGCTCGACAACGAGAAGCCCCAGGGTGAAACCGTCAACTACGACCAACTGCTGAAGGCATGGAAGGATGGCCGAGTTAAGTAATCGGCATTGATAATTAAAAGTCGGGGGCACGGATTTCCGTGTCCCCTTTTTTTGACCGTGCAACACATGTAGATCATGTAAAAAATGTAAAAAAAACCTGAAAGATACCCAGATTTGATCTCCCCATGCTTGACTCATTTTCCTGATTATTTTAGTCAATTACAATCTGTGTAGGAGGCAAGCAATCCTGCAGGCCCGACAACTGATACCATACCGAGTACAATGAAATTATCCGCACGATCCCGCTACGCAACAAGGCTTCTGTTGGACCTTGCCCTGCGTGAGACCGATTCACCGCAGCGTACAACCATCCTCTCCGAATCGACCGGGATAACCGTACAATTTATAGAACAAATCCTTCGCCCCCTGAAAAAAGCCGGATTGATCACATCAGTTCGTGGTGCAGCCGGTGGACACATTCTCAATCAGGACCCAGCAAAAATCACCGTTGGTGAAATCGTCAGAATCATGGAAGGCGGTATCAGCCTTACCGACTGTGTGACCGATGACGGACTCTGCAAACGGTCCCCAATCTGTCTGACTCGCAAGGTGTGGCAGCGAGCATCACGGGTTCTGGAGCAGGAACTCGACTCGATCACCTTGGCCGACCTTATGAAAGACCCTGATGGGATCAAACTCGACGATTAAGACACGCGCTTTTTCCCCCTTTCACTTCCTTTCACCGACTACTTTTTTTCTATCAAAACACGCATCCTTTGCGTGCATTCTATGCCTGTATTCTGTGATTTTTGTGACAAGCAAAAACGCGATCAACACAAGCACCTAAAATACCTACCGTAAATTTTTTCAGATTGACTTGACACTCAATATTTTTTCGGGCTAATTCGTACTTACTCAATCTTGATTGATTTGGTACGAATTAATTTAATCTGGATTAATTCAATCTAGATTAAAACAATCAAGAAGAGTGCGGACCTCTGGTCCGGTCGCGGAAATGGGACCAAAAGTCCCGACAATTCAGGCGGTAGCCGATGATTAGCTCCATACAGCCCGCACTCCGCAAGGAGCCGGGTTACATAGCCCACCAAGGGGCAGTAGATGCATTCTGCAAGACTACTCCCTTTAATAGAGCCGGATGGCTAATGGTGTCGACGGAGACCTTTCTCCAGCCCCTCAGCGAGATAACCCTCGACGTCGACCCCAATCATCCCGGCGCATATGACGGTATGCGCGGAGATGGTGAAGCGTTGCCCCGCTTCACCCTCCGCTTCCGTCGAAATTTCGCAGCTTGTGATTCCAGGCACAATACACTTCCCCTCTCACACGGCGTTGAGACACAGCTCACTCAAACAGCCGTTGCATTCGAACTCACAGAACGCACGAAGGAATCCGCATGTCAGAACGCATAGTCCTCATAGGCGCCGATGAAGCAGCGCTCAATGGTGTCATGGAATACCAACGCAAACATCCGGACACCGAAGCCATCGTTATTTACCCTGAATTCAATCCAGTTCCTGAATTCTCCTGCGACGTGCTTGAACGGTATCTGGGCCGCGGCATCGAATTTTCCGAAGACCTGCGCGCTTCCGGAGTCGACACTGAAGCCAAGCGAGTGATCATCCGAGATCACGCCAGTGGTGCTGAAGGTTCCATCACGTACGACAAGCTTATTTTCGCAGCGTGCGCAGCACCGGAAGAATTTGACGTCCTGGGCGACCATATTGCCAGGATAGTCCGTGTCGGGTCCCACGTTGACACTACCCGTCTGCGCCCCATGGATGGCACCACTCTCGTTATCGGGAGCGGCCTGAACCTTCTCATGACCGTTTCCGTGCTCCTCAAGCACAAGAAAGGTTCGATCGAAGTCATCCTTCAGAACACCGGGCATCTCGGCAAGCCCATGTCAGAAGATCTGTTCGCCATGGTGCTCCACCACCTGCGCGAATCAGGTGTCACCATCCATGAAGATCACACTCTGAAACAGATCGAAGAAGTCGGCAGCGAACTGAAAGTCACTACCGACAAGGGCGAATTCACAGCAAGCCGGGTCATCAACGCCAAAACAAGTCTGGCTGTTTCCTACCTTGCCCAGGAAGCAGGTTTTGAAACAGACAAGGTCGGCGGCATCATTGTGGACGGCCAGTTGCGAACCAATATCAACGATGTATACGCATGCGGCGGTTGCGCATCCTTCATCAGCGACATGTGCAAGAAGCCCATTCCCGGCACATGCATCAAATTTACCGAGCATCGCCAGTCCACAGCTCTCGCCAAAGCGCTGGAAGGCACAAAAGCCCGTCTGTTCAATCCGATCTGCACGTACTCTATTACACTAGGAGACAGGACTGTTGCCGGTGCAGGATTGACAGTCGATGCCGCACGCGAATGCGGATTCACCCCCATGAGCGCCACTGCCATTCAGTTTGATCGGGCCCACTTCATGCCCGAGGCAGACCTCATGACGCTGGAACTGGTTTTCGACGCTCCCACACGCCGAGTCCTCGGTATTCAGGGAATGAGCAAATCCGGTGAAGCGCTTCGCGGTCGAATCAGCTCTGTCTCGGCCATCCTTGCCAAGCGCCCGAGCATTGACGACATCGCCAATCTCGAACTCGCCTACTCCCCGCCATTTGCCTCGGCAATGGACGTGATCAACACCGTTGCCAACGTGGCGGACAACATGCTGGCCGGGATTAACGAAGGAATCAGCGCTACCGAATTTGAAGCTCTTTGGCAGGAGCGCGAAAACGGCGACAGCTTTTTCCTCGATTGCCGAGAGCTTGGCAACGCAAAGCCTTTTATCGAGGCCCACCCAGCTCATTGGAATCACATCCCCCAGGGGGAGATCGCTCGTCGGCTCAGCGAGATACCCGAAGGCAAAAAAATAGTTTTGATGTGCAACACCGGCACTCGTTCATACGAGGCGCAGGTGACGCTCAAGCACGCTGGTTTCAACGATGTAGCCAACGTGGATGGCGGCATGACGGCCGTCAAACAGACCGGGGTGAAGATTTAACCCCACCAACAATGGATATAAACCGTCCCCTCGGTTCCGGGATGGTTGAAGATTGTAAGTTTAATACACTTTTAAAGGAGTCCTAGCATGAAAAAACTGGTTATTCTCGGCGCCGGTGCCGGCGGAACCATGGTCGCGACGAAGATGCGCGAGAAATTGGATCCGAAAGAATGGAAAATCACTGTCATCGATCGTGATTGGAAGCATCACTACCAGGCCGGTTGGCTGTTCGTTCCTTTCGGAATCTACACTCTGGATGATTGCGAAAAGCCCAAGGCCGACTTCCTGCACGGCGTCGACTTTGTCCAGGACACCATCACCAACGTCGACCCTGAGAAGAAAGTCGTCACCTGCTCCGGTGGCAAGTACGAATACGACTGGTGCGTAGTTGGTACCGGTTGCCGCATCATGCCCGACGAAATCGACGGTATGATGGACGACTGGCGTGGTGACATCCACGACTTCTACACCCCTGACGGAGCAGAAGCTCTCTTCAAGAAGTGGAAGTACATGAAGGAAGGCCGCGTTGTTCTGAACATCGCTGAAATGCCTATCAAGTGCCCGGTTGCTCCGCTGGAATTCGTGTACCTCGCTGACTGGTTCTTCACCGTCAACGGCGTTCGTGACAACATCGAAATCGAACTGGTCACCCCACTGACCGGTGCATTCACCAAGCCGGTGGCTGCAGAGATCCTCGGCCGTGTCTGCGATGAGAAGAACATCAAAGTCACCCCGAACTTCACCATCGACAACGTCAACGTTGGCAAGAAAGTCATCGAAGACGTCATGGGCGAAGAAATCCCCTACGACCTGCTCGTCGCCATTCCGCCGAACTTCGGCGCCCAGGTGCTCATCGATTCCGGCATTGCCGATCCCATGGGCTACATGGACACCGACAAGCACACCCTGAAGTCCGCTCAGTTCGAGAACATGTACATCATCGGTGACGCCACCAACTGCCCGACCTCCAAGGCCGGTTCCGTTGCTCACTACGAGGCCGACATCGTTGTCGACAACCTCCTGCGCGAAATCGATGGCGAAGAGCCCCGTCCCGAATACGACGGTCACTCCACCTGCTTCATCGTTTCCGGTTACGAGAAAGCCTACCTCATCGACTTCAACTACGATGTTGAGCCGCTGCCTGGTAAGTACCCGTTCCCCGGTCTCGGACCCTTCGCCCTGCTGGGTGAAAACCACCAGAACTACTGGGGCAAGATGATGTTCAAATGGGCGTACTTCAACCTGATGCTGAAGGGACACGAGCTGCCGCTGGAACCGCAGATGTTCATGGCTGGTAAGATGCGCCACATGGCAGGCAAATAACCAGGCGGAGGCAATATTATGACAAACGAAGCCATTATGGAACGCCTCGATAAAATCGAGGAAAATATCGCGTTCCTGACGGAACGCGCCAAAGCTACCGAAGAGTTGAAGAACGACCTGTCGCCGATCGTACATGACGGCTTCAAAGTTCTGATGCACGAGTTCGGCAGCATTGAGCACGGTTTCCAGCTTGAGGATCTCACTGAGTTCATCAAGAAGGCCATGGTCTCCTTCAAGAACATGACCTACATGCTGGACAAGATGGAAGACGCCATCGACCTGTGGAAGACCATTGAACCGCTGATGCACTCTTCCGTGCCCCAGTTGATTCAGTACATGGACTCCCTGGAACAGCGCGGCGTTTTCGACACCTACCGTGCAATGATTGAAATCCGTGCTCAGGTCGCTGAGACCTACGGCCCGGAAAACCTCAGAAACATGGGCGACTCCTTCGTCTTCCTCATCGGTATGCTCGAGAAGCTCGGTGATCCGAAGGTCCGCATGATGATCGAAGGCGCAGCCAATGCGTTCTCCGAACTGGATCTCACGGAAGTCAAGCCCACCGGTCCCATCGGCATGGTCTCCGGTATGGCCTCCAAGGACGCCAAGCGCGGCCTGGGTGTCATGCTCGAAATGACCAAGACCCTTGGCAAGATCGGTCTGGAAGTCCCCAAAGTAGATGAAAAGGCTGCTGAAAAAGCTGCAATGGCCGCGGAAGCTGCCGAGGCTAAAAAAGCATCCAAGTAATCTGACAACCTGCGCGGGCGGTTCCACGCGAACCGCCCGCACATTGAAATACGACCGAAATTGTTCTGGCCTTGCCAGGACTCCGCGACGGCCCATGCTGCGTCTTTGCTTGCAAAGGAAGCGTGGAGCTGGCTTCAGCGGCATGGGCCCCTCGCGGGCGCGGGTTGGTCATGGCCGAGCGAACGGTACAGTTCGTTCATCCCTGACCAGCTCGCGCAAGTTACTTGCTTTTTGAAACAGCACCAGCTCCGGAAAATGACATTCATGAGTCACGGCCCCGTTCATCAAGGCTAGGTTTCATACTCAGCCGCGGCTCCAATTCATACGAGGTTTGATATGGCTAAGAAAGTTTTGATCATCGACGATGATCCCGCAATCGTGGAGTTCCTGGAAGATTTTCTGCAGGATAACGACTTTGAAACTGTCTCTGCATTCAATGGTGCCGAGGGGTTGGAAAAGCTGGAATCCGAAAAACCTGATCTTGTGACCCTGGACATGGACATGCCTGAAAAAGGCGGCACCCTGTTCTACGCGGGTCTCCGTAAAAACGAATCTCTCAAAGATACTCCCGTGGTGGTGATCAGCGGCGTAGGGCCGCGTCCTCCGGCATTGCACAAATCCGTGCCGGTCATCACCAAACCCATCGACGGCGATGCATTGCTGGGCCACCTCAGCACCCTGCTTGCCTAACTGATGAGAAGTGGCAGCAAGCTGCCCACAATATGCCGCACGCAGGCCACGCACCTGCCTGCGTGCGGCTTTAAAAACGGGACGTCTTCATGCACGCAGCTTCCAACGATACCTCCCCCTTTACCATCCTGCTCGTGGATGACGAGGAAGACATTCGTGAATTGCTCGGAATGCTTCTGAGCGATCTCGGTTATCTGGTGCGTACAGCCGAAAACGGCGAAACAGCGCTTGATTCCTTCCGCGAACAACGCCCCGACATCGTCCTGACCGACATCAAGATGCCAGTCATGAACGGCATTGAACTGCTGCGCGCCCTCAAAGCGGAAGACGATGACGTCGAAGTGATCATGATCTCCGGTCACGGCGACATGAAACTCGCCATTGAGTCCCTCAAATACCGGGCAGCCGACTTCATCACCAAGCCCATCGACGACGACATCCTTGCCATATCACTCGAAAAAGTAACCGAAAAGTTGCGGCTGAAGCGACAGGTTCGTGATTACACCGAGCATCTTGAGCGGTTGGTTGAGGAAAAAACGGCTCGTGTTATCGAGCTGGAACGCCAGACAGCTGCCGAGCAGATCGTGGACGGTCTGACCAGCGCCATGTCCATCATCTCTGAGGATGTCGACGAATCCGGCCTGTTCAACGAGTTGCCCTGTTTCATTTCCATCCACTCTTCCGATCTCAAGATCGTCACCGCTAACGGTTTGTTCGAGAAACGATTTGGTGACCTTGTGGGCCAGTCCAGCCGTACCGTTTACAGTCACTTTTCCGGGCAGGGCAGTTGTCCCGCCTACGAAGCTATTGCCACCAAAACCGGGGGACGAGGTTCTGCCACATTGATAGGGGAGGACGGGACCGAGTTCCCCGCGGTGGTATACACCGCTCCCATCAAAGGACATGATGGCAAGGTTTCGCTGATTCTGGAAGTGGCTGTTGATATTTCCGAAGTGAATCGGCTGCAAAAAGAGCTGACATTTGCACAGCGCAAATACCAGCACCTGTTCAATCAGGTCCCCTGCTACATCACCCTTCAGGATCGGGACATGCGCATTGTGGAGGCCAACGAACACTTCATGCGCGATTTTGGTTTTGACCGGGGCAGGACCTGCCATCAGGCGTACAAAAATCGTGACGCGATTTGCGAAGAATGTCCGGTTCAGAAAACCTTTGCCGACGGAGAGCGTCACCAACGTGAAACCGTAGTGACCTCCAAATCCGGCGAGCAGTACAACATCCTCGTCTGGACAGCCCCTGTCTACAATGAATCCGGTGAGATAGAGCACGTACTCGAAGTTTCCACCAACATTACCACTATCCGAAAGCTCCAAGACCAGCTCACAAGTCTCGGTATCATGCTTGGTTCCATGTCACATGGTGTGAAAGGTTTGCTGACTGCCCTTGATGGCGGTGTCTATCGTGTGGATTCCGGCTTGAAAAAAGGCGACCCGGAACGCGTTGAAAAGGGATGGAAGGTCGTCAAGCACCGCCTTGGGCACATGAAGAAGATGGTCATGGACATCCTTTATTATACGAAGTCCAGAGAGATGGAACTACAGGAAACCACCCTTGGCACATTTGCCGATGACCTTGCTGCAATAGTCGAGGCCAAGGCTGACCAACATGGCATCGCCTTCATCAAGGATTTCAACCAGAAAGACACTCGTTTTGTAGCGGATACAGGAGCCCTGTCGTCCGCTCTGGTCAATTTCGCGGAGAACGCCGTTGATGCCTGCACCTTTGACCGATCCAAGGAAGAGCACTGCGTACGATTCAAGGTGCATGCCGATGAAACCACCGTCCATTTTGAAATAACGGACAACGGTACGGGGATGGATGACGACACGAGAGAAAACATGTTCACCCTCTTCTTTTCATCCAAAGGCGCCAACGGCACAGGCATCGGTCTGTTCATCTCGAACCAGATCATCGAGCGCCACTATGGGACCATCACCGTCGATTCCACCGTGGGCAAAGGAACACATTTTCATGTTTGCCTGCCAGTCTCGCAACCCGAGACAGGTAGTGCCAATGATGCCATAACCGGCTGACATCCGAGGCCGTTCAGTCGGTTGTGGCGTCAGTGAGAGGTGATACCATGTTCAGCAGGATCATACAGCGACTGCGAAAGCTCCACATCTCTCTGGCGCTCAAGATCGTCATCTCGCTCATCGTTTTGATGGCGGCGTTGATGGTCGGCCTGTTTCTGGTCAACATCAAGAAATACGAAGAGACCGCTGTTCGCAATGCCGCCATCCAGGCCGACGAAATTGCCGCAGTGGTCAAGGCCGGCCTGCGCACTTCCATGCGCCTGTCTCCACGTCAGGACACCATCAATTTGATCAATGATTTTGGTCAACTGGCCCACATCAAATCGATCACCATATACGATAAGATCGGCAACCCCCGATTTTCCAGCGATAAGCAGATTGCCGGCGACCAGCTACCGGAAGATCATCCTCTGTGCGTCATGTGCCATGCCCAGGAACCACCAGAAGTCTATGCAGGCATCAACGAGCGTTTCTCACTCATAACAGATGAGAATAACAACCGCCTGGTGCGCATTGTCAGCCCCATTCCCAACGAGCCCGGCTGTTCCACAAGCGGATGCCATGCGGACCGAAGCGAAAAGCAGTTTCTGGGGGTTATGGAGCTGACTGCCTCCATGGAAAACATCGAGGGCAACATCTCTCTGCTGGTGATGGACAATGCCCAGTACGTCATTTTCAGTCTGGTTGCGATTTTCGTTACGCTATTTGCAGTCACCTACCGTCTGGTAGATCGACCCATCGACAACATCATCGAAGGTACGCGACGCATCGCACTCGGCAACTACGATGCCCGCGTGGATGAGAGCGGAAACGATGAACTGGGGCTGCTTGCCCGGGCCATCAACCGCATGGCCAAGGATGTCGGGGACCATCATGATGAGTTGTCCAAACAGCGTATTCTGTACCAATCGCTTTTCGAGGGGGTTCCATGCCTGATCACCGTGCAGGACAGAGACTACCGGTTGTTGAACTACAACCAGACCTTTGCCGAGCACTTTCAGGTGAAGCATGGCGACTACTGCTACCGCGCTTACAAGGGGCGTGATTGCAAATGTGAAGTATGTCCCGTGGAAAAAACGTTTGAGGACGGCAAGTCGCACACCACCGAAGAGATTGGGTATTACAAGGACGGCAGCAAAGCGCACTGGATCGTCAACACAGCACCCATATACAATGAGAAAGGCGAGATCATCGCTGCCATGGAGATGAGCCTCGACATCACCCAGCGCAAACGGCTGGAGGAAGACCTGAAAGCATCGGAACAGAAATACTGCGCCATCTTCAACAATATCCCCAGCGCGGTACTGGCCATTGATGCCGACACCATGGATATCGTCGATTGCAACCAAACAGCACTGACACTCTACGGCTGCAAAAAGGGTCGTCTGCTGCGGCATCCGATTACTGATTTCATAGCGAACGACGAAATCGATGCGCATATCCAGGCCTTCAGCGAGGCCAAGGGGCTGAAGCGTACCAAGCATGTCAAAGCGAACGGCGACGAGTTCTGGGCATCGGTCAACACCACCCGGACCCAGTTCGAAGACAAAGAAGTCCTTCTGACAGCCATTACCGACATCTCCGAACGCATCAGTTCGGAAGAGCAACTTATCCAGACCAGTAAAATGGCGACACTTGGTGAGATGGCAACAGGCGTTGCCCACGAGTTGAATCAGCCTTTGGCCGTGCTGCAAATGGTTGCCAATCTTTTCCGGCGCAAGCTCAAGGCGCAAAAGCCCATTGATCACCACACAGCGCAGAACATGTCGGAGAAAATCAGCAACAACGTGGAACGGGCTACCAAAATCATCAACCACATGCGCGAATTCGGACGCAAATCGGACATTGAAACCGAAGCAGTCCGCATCAATGATATCATCCGCCGGTCCTTCGACTTTTTCAGTCAGCAACTGGCACTGCATGATATCGAAGTACAGTGGCAGTTAACGCCCGATCTTCCCATTGTGCAGGCTGACCCCAACCGCCTGGAACAGGTATTCATCAACCTCATGCTTAACGCCCGGGACGCCATAGACGACCGATGCGCCAACCAGCCCTGCTCGCAGCCGGATCGCATTATCACTCTCCGCACCCGAGCCACCCGTCGCACGGTCATAGCCGAAGTCATCGACACGGGAACCGGCATAGACAAGCATATCCTTCCGCGGTTGTTCGAGCCATTCTTCACCACCAAGGAAGTCAACAAGGGAACCGGCCTTGGCCTTTCCATCAGTTACGGCATCATCCGAGATTGCGGCGGCACGATCCGCGCCTCTTCGCCCTCGGACGGTGGCTCCCGATTTGTAATCACCCTCCCCCGAGAGATGGGGAAATAAACCGACCCAACTTTCACACCCCAATAAAGAACCGGTCTGAACGTCATTCAGACCGGTTCTTTATTGTTGAGCAATAATCCGACTATGAAAGGCTGATACCGGAAGCATTCGCTTTCAGATGATCAACATATTCCATATCCACACCCTTGATATGATTCTGGAGCCAGTCCTTCAGGAGCATCAGGATTTCGCGACTCATGGTCACTCTACCGGACTTGAAGTCCGACTCAAGCTCCATAACCTTTTCCAACAGGTTCGCGTGAATCTGTTTGTGCTGTTCGGCACCCGGATACCCTGTCTCGTCAAACAGTTTTTCTTCCGTTCCAAAATGACTGATGGTGTAGGCTTTCAACTCGTCAAAGATATTACCAAGAACACTGGCCCCTTCACCATGTGCCATGGCTCCATTCAATCGATTGAGCATATCCACCAGTTGGCGATGCTGGTCGTCTATCTCCACGATACCGGTATTGAAAGAGGCATCCCACTCCATGAGCATCTTTCCGCCATGATCTGACGGAGGACTACTCACAGGCGCTTGCGGTCTCTCCAACCTGGGAGGCGGAGGAGCACTCGCAGTCACCGGACGCCGAACGGGTTCCGACCTGACCACATTGGGGTTGTACTCCACTTCGCTCGAATATGAGGAGGGAGAATACGATTGCTCTTCGTCTTCACATGTTCTGAAAAACTGCATCTCGTTTCTCAATTGTGAAGCCTGGTCACTGAGGTTTTCCGTCGTGGCAGCCAACTCTTCACTGATGGAAGCATTTTGCTGGATGGTCGATTCAAGGCGGCTTACGGCGTTTTCCACATCAATGACGCTCTGATGCTGCTCCTTGCTTGACGCAGATATCTCCTCGATCATTTCTGCGGTATCCTCAATGCCGGGAACAAGGGAACGCAGCAGTTCCTCGGCCTCATCCGACATCCTGATCGTATTGGATGACAGCTCGCCGATCTCACTGGCAGCCTGCCCACTGCGTTCTGCGAGCTTGCGAACCTCGGCAGCAACCACGGCAAAACCCTTGCCATGCTCACCGGCCCGGGCCGCTTCAATGGCGGCATTCAAGGCGAGCAGATTGGTTTGCCGGGCGATCTCTTCAATCACGGTAATCCTGTCTGCGATGGTTTTGACCGCCTCAAGGGCCGAAGAAACCGACTCACCACCACGCTTGGCATCCACCGCAGCTTTAAGAGCTGTTTCCTTTGTACTTTCTGATGTCCTTGACGTTCTGGAGATAGAATCGAGCATTCCCTTCATCAAATCCGCGATGTGTTCGATGGCAGAAGCCTGATGCGACGTTCCGGATGCGAGCATGTTGGTCGTGTCCGTAAGCTCAGAACTACCAGAAGCCACATTGCCCGCCGACTGCTTTACATCATCAACAATCTGAGCAAGACGTGCACTCATATCATTAAGAGCCTGATTCACTTCACCAATTTCATCTCTGCTTTGCATTTCACAAAGGTGAGTCAGATCACCGCCACTCATCTTTTCCATTGCATCCTTGAACTTATTCATAGGAGCAATAATCTTCCGACTGATCACTAGTAGTGCAATCACCACGATCAAAGCCATGACAATGATGCCAATAATCTGGCTGACGATGAGTCCCTGGACACGCTCCTCGGACTCGGCCTGCATCATGCCGACCGCTTTGTTCATCTCTTTGAGAACATTCAGGCTGTTGCTTAAAAAATCCTTGTTCAACTCATGCTTTTCGAGAATCAAACGGATATCACTTTGATATGCTGCCCAAAATGATTCGACTGTTGCCAGTTGCTTTCCCACTTCCTCGGAAGCAGCGGGGATCATCTTTGCCGGTCCAGCTGGGTCAACCGTGACCGGGGCTTGTCCGGAGTTGGCGAGCGCCTTGAGTGTCTTGTCGAATAGTTCCATGGTGGACAGGACCTGCGTTTTCATCGCGCTGCCATCTTGCTCGGATGCAACCGCCTGATGATAAAGGAGGACTTCTTTCGCCATCTTCTGACTCAGCATGCGCTGCCGACCTGCCAGGTTGATGACCAGACCGTCGTCTTTTTGTGCTGATGAAATAAAGAAGGTAGCCAGGAACATTGCCAGCCCGATACCAAATAACGTGCCGACAGATGCATAGAGAACGAATTTCAGCCTCACAACTCCTCCCGATTATTTTCCGCCAAAACAAGGCATTCAATTTAATGCGTGTATGAAATACGCTATAGCCTAGTACCCACCTTGCACACTTTGACGGGGGGGAAGAATTATAAATCGATTTAGTCGGGATAATCGAAAAAAGAGGAAACGTTATTCAACCATGGCAGACTGGACATCATCCCTGATTCTGGTCATGAATAGAATGAGTTGAGAATCAGGATACCAACGAGGACACACCAGGCAATGACAAATGCCCACTTGATCGAAGACCATGCAAAAAGAACGAGGAACGTCCTTTACTTCGTCACCTTTCTCGTATGCCTGGGTATAGGGTCATTTGCCTATACGATACCCTTGATCTCACTTGACCAACGCATGGACTTCACGTGGCTGGGCAGTGCGTTTGCAGGGTTTTATCTGGCCAGGCTGATAGCCGCACCGATTTTCGGACTTGTCGCCGACACTTTCGGCACCCGACGCACGCTTATTTCGGCCATGATAATCGGATGCCTCGTTCCTTTCGTATATTTTCTCATCCCCACGATAACAACGTTGTACTTTGTCCAGTTCTGTATCGGGATAACTGCCGGGGCAATTCGCCCTGTGGGCATGGCGGCCTTGGGGGATGCAAGCTCCCAATCCGTACTCCCCAGACAGTTTGCAACATACGCATCCATTTTCAGTGCGGCAGCAGTTGCCGGTCCCATTCTTGGTAGTCTTCTCTATGCAGATAAATCCGTACCCCATGTGCTGATAACGCTTTCCACCTGTATGGGGCTTGCGGTCGCAACAGCGTTCCTGTTTCTGCCCGACAGTGCTGCCCGCCCCTCCAAAGCTGCCAATGAACCAAAAACGAAACTCAGCCGCCATACAATCATGGGGCTTCTTATTGCCATATGCGGCAGAACAATGGGGCTGGGATTTCTTGCCGCATTCTACCCAATAATATTATCCACTATCATAGGAAAAAACGGCCTTCAGATTGGCTTCATCTTTGCCATCCCCGGGGCGGCAACTTTTCTCGGGTTGCTGATAACGAGTCGATTCTCACATCAAAAACCGCATTTGATTCAAGTCCTGACAGGCTTGCTGATCAGTGCCTGTAGTCTGTATCTGTTGGCCGACTGCACACAAGCATGGCAGTTTGCCATTCTCGGCATGACCATGGGACTGGGTGCAGCATGGTCAATCCCGCCATCCATGGCTCTGGCTTCCAGTGTCACCGATAAAAAGGGAACGGTTTTCGGGGTTGCGAATATGGCAGCCGGTGTGGGTTTCCTGGCGGGCCCGCTGCTTGGTGGTATGATCATACAGAATTATCACTCACCACTTCCAGCCATGCAGGTCTTGGGCTTATTGGGTGCCGCATCCACGATCCCGATTTGTGCCATCATTCTACGCGACCGACTCCACTGGGGCATCAGAACAGCCTATGTGCTAACCGGATCACTGGCTGCCATTCTGTTGCTTACGGCCGGAGTGAGGATGTCCCACGACACCAACTCCCCCACCGACACCCTCCACCGATTCACTGATGTCGCCATGGGAACTATTGTCAATCTGACCCTTGAGGCAGACAGTCGGGAACAAGCCTCCATGGCCGCAAAACGAACCATCACGGCAATGCGCTCCATCCAACAGGATTTCGACTTTCGTAACCCCGAGGGTTCCATCGGACGCATCAATACACATGCCGGCACATCTTGGGTTCAACCATCACTTCGCACCTACACCCTGCTGAAGCGATCCGTCGATATCAGCCACAAGAGTAACGGCGTTTTCGATCCCACCATCGGGGCTTTGACGAGCATGCCTGTCTACTATGCCATCGACCCGACCATAGCCCGTGAAAAAACCGATCTCGTGAACTTTCGGCAGGTCCTCTTTGACCATGAGGGGAAACGGGTACGACTTGAACAAAAAGGCATGGTCCTTGATCTTGGAGGAATCGCCAAAGGGACTATCGTGGATATGGCCGTCAACCTGCTGCGGGAACAAGGAATCCGTACCGGAATAGTCGAAGCAGGCGGCGATTTTTACTGTTTCGGTGACCGCGACTGGACTGTCGGCATTCGCCACCCAAGAAACGCTTCAGTGTACCAGACAATCACCGTCCGCGAGAAAGGCGTGTGCGGCTCCGGCGATTACCAGCAGTTCATTACAACTGAAACGACCACAACACCTTCCATTCGTCATCACATCATCAATCCATCGACAATGGAACCTGCGACCGAATCCATAGGTGTATCCGTTATTGCCGACACAACAGAAACAGCCGATGCGCTGGCAACCACACTATTCATAATGGGACCGGCCAAAGGGACCGCCTTTCTGGACTCTCATTACCCGGACAGTGCCTCCATCTGGTTTCTCCCCAACGACACAGTTACCACTTCAAGCAACTTCCCCCGCTAGTTAGCTCCCTTTTTTCGACCACCCATATCATTATACTATGGGAGGACACTTTTTGACGTACCAAGCCTTGATTATCAAGCGCTGACGGTCGTTCAAAACTGTATGAAAAGCGACGAATAAAGATTGCCATTATAACAATGATGGAATAATCACCCACAATGGAAAACCATCAACACATGGTTTTAACATATTTGTAATATATTAAATACTTTTTTGTCGATTTTTGCTGACACTTGACAAAGAATACGTTAAAACGGCTCCGCCTTAACCAAATCTTACAGATGTAATTTAAAAATAATTTTGGAGATGAGATGAACAATTGGCCTAAAAGTAATGATGTTTTGGGATGTGTGAACCGAGGAAATACCATTGAGTCCGGCCTGTGTACCTTGTGCCGCGCCGACTGCCAGGGCAAATGTGAGACCTTCCTGTCCTCCCTGCGCGGCCGCGAAAAGCTGTACCCCCGCGACTTCGGCCTTGTTACCGCAGGCAGCGGCAACACCACGCACGTCGGTGTTTCCTACAACTCCCTGCGCATCCAGGGCCTGAACTACGGTGCCACGGGTTCCACCAGCGCCGATCAGGACCTGTTGTTCACCGACGTTTCTCTCGAAACATCATTCGGTACCAAAGAAAAGACCAAGTGTAAGGTTCCTTTCATGACCGGCGCACTCGGCTCCACTTTCATCGCAGCCAAGTACTGGGATTCCTTTGCCGCGGGTTGTGCTCTGGTTGGCGCGCCCATCGTTGTCGGCGAAAACGTCGTCGGCGTTGACCGCGAAGCCGAACTCAAGAACGGACGCATCACCAAGGCTCCCGAGCTGGAACGCCGCATCGACACCTACATGCGCTACTACGATGGCTACGGTGCAATCATCGTTCAGCTCAACGTCGAAGACACCCGTAACGGTGTTGCCGAGTACGTTGCTGAGAAGTACGGCGACAAGGTCATCATCGAGCTGAAATGGGGCCAGGGCGCCAAGAACATCGGTGGCGAGATCGAAGTCACCAGCCTTGATTACGCTCTGTTCCTGAAGAAGCGTGGCTACCTCGTCGATCCCGATCCTGAAAAGCAGGAAGTACAGGATGGCTACAAGGCCGGTGCGGTCAAGCATTTCGCCCGTCACAGCCGTCTGGGTTACACCGATCTGTCCTCCTACGAGCAGGTTCGCGACGACTTCATGAATGCAGTCAAATACCTCCGCGAACTCGGCTTCAAGCGCATTTCCCTCAAAACCGGCTCCTACGGTATGGAAGCACTGGCCATGGCTATCAAGTTCGCCTCCGAAGCTGAACTTGAACTGCTGACCATGGACGGCTCCGGCGGCGGTACCGGCATGAGCCCCTGGAACATGATGGAAAGCTGGGGCGTCCCCTCCATCCTGCTCCACGCCAAGGCACACGAATATGCTTCCCGCCTCGCCGCCAGCGGCCAGCGCGTGGTCGACATGTCCTTTGCCGGTGGTTTCGCCAAGGAGAGCAATATCTTCAAGGCCCTTGCCATGGGTGCTCCGTTCACCAAGATGATCTGCATGGGCCGCGCCATGATGATCCCCGGCTTCCTCGGCTCCAACATCGAAGGCGTACTCAACCCCGAACGCCGCCAGGCCGTCAACGGCAACTGGGACAAGCTGCCTGCAGCCGTTTCCCAGTACGGTGCCACCGCAGAAGAAATCTTCGCCTGCTACCAGGACGTCCAGAAGGTCGTCGGTAAGGATGAGATGAAGAACGTACCTCTCGGCGCCGTCGGCATCTGGTGCCTCGTCGACAAGCTCTCCGCCGGACTCCAGCAGCTCCTGGCCGGTGCCCGCAAGTTCGACCTGAACCAGATCTCCCGCAACGACATCGCCTCCGGCAACCGCGAGACCGAAGCCGAAACCGGCATCCCGTTCATCACTGACGTCATGGACGAGACCGCCAAAAAGATTCTGGACATGTAATCTCCAGTCTCCCAAAGACCATTATAAAAGCCCTGCGCACCAGCGCAGGGCTTTTTTTTGTGGGCAAGACAGACCATTCTGGTTTAGCCAAGTTCCTTGTGTGCGCACACCTGGATCGAATGTTACCCTATTGGTTATAATTCAGACCGAACAAGCATCCACGAACCTTCTGCCAAGGAGAGTAGGATTAGCGTGATGGAATATTTCTTTTCCATTAAATGAGGTTGGTAAGGCCAAACATCTTAGACGCGCCAAGTTTGCAAGAGCAGCTTTGACGTCATCAGTCGGGTCGATGATGCTGTCAGGACTCGGATTAATAGAATCAAAATCTACTTCTATAGAAGCTTCATCAGGTAGCTTACTCGTAGCGATGTCTACTCCATCTGAAACTGAAAATTCCAAGTCATAAATGGTTTTCAATATCCTTGCCTCAAGAGAAGTAATTTGTTCAAGAATATTGATATATGATCTATGCAAATTAACTTTGCTCTCAGCGTTTGAGGCATTGAGCAAGAGCTTTGCCCATAAATCTTGAAGATAATCTTCCTCTTCTAGCGATGCTGCCTCGAAAAGAGGAATCGCCATTTTCAAGGGGATTGGCCTCGTAACAACCTCCACGTCATGCTCCTTGGCAAGCTCTTGTACTCGGACAATTAACCTCAGCTGCCGTTCCCACCGAAGGTACTTCAATTTATCTTCGATTATCCCCATCGCTTGCTCTAATGAGCCACCAACATATTGAGCGATGAAGCCACCAAGTTTTTCTGTCACATCAAGGGCTTTTGATGTGGTTTCCGAAACAGACTTGACGGTTTCCAGCGTATCTTTCGTAGTTTCCGGGTCTACCATATCCTCACTCCCTCAGATATCTTCAATAATAATCCTCATAGTCACTCCTACCAAGTTCTCTATCGAGATAAAGGTAAAACACTCCCCCCAACACTGAAAGAGAAAAAACCAAGCAATGGAAAGGAATTGATTCTTGATCTGATTAATTACTGATCACTCAACTGGATGAATTGAAACCTCACCGATATCCTTGAAGGGATTTAACAACAAACGAAAATTGATCCAAAAGGGGCACAGATGGGGGGCACAAAATCCATATAGGGCACAAAAAAGGGCTTACGATTTGCATCGTAAGCCCTTGAAATATGGCGGAGAAGGAGAGATTTGAACTCTCGAACGAGTTTTACGCCCGTTACACGCTTAGCAGGCGTGCGCCTTCAGCCAGCTCGGCCACTTCTCCACACGTTGGAACGGCGACCTGAATCGTCGTTCCGAGGGGAAAACGTCTACCTTTACCCCTGATATTTGTCAATAAGGTTGTTCCTTATTTATTCTTTTTGTCTTCTGCTTCAGCATCTTTTCGACGCTTGCGCTTGAGAGCCTTGTACTTTGTCTCATGACGACGAGTCTTGGCTCCGCCCATGCGTTCGCGGCCCGGACCACGTTTGCCAATGCCGGAGATTCCTCTCGACTTTTCCCATTCCTTCTTGTCGTGACTGGAGCGGAACACGATATTGATCGGGGCTGTATTGATGCCCAGCATCTTTCTGAACTGGTTCTCAAGATAGCGCGTATATGACTGTTTGACCAGTGTGTGGTCATTACAGAAAAAGACGAATGTTGGAATCTCTTCATCCGCCTGAGTCACATAGAAGAACTTCGGACGTCTGCGCTTCACAACCGGCGGCTGCTGGCGCTCAAGCACGGCCTGGAGCGAACGGTTCAGGATGCCGGTACCAATGCGGATTTCGCATTCCTTGCGCATGGCTTCGGCCAAAGGCAGGAGCTTACCGATCCCGACGCCCTTGTGAGCAGATGTCATGACAATGGGCACATGCGGAATGATGCGCAGTTCGCGGCGGAAAGCTTCCAACGCCATGTTGGTTTCCTTCCTGGGCACGAGGTCAGCCTTGTTGACCACCACGATAAACGGCACCTTCTCCTTGGCGAGAAATTCGATAAGACGCTTATCCTGACGCCCAACGCCAAGGGTAATGTCAATGGTCAGGATTGTGACATCGGACCGCTTTGCGTTCTTCAGCGCTCTGATGACACTGATTTTCTCAAGGTGGTCCTGAATATTGGCGCGCCTGCGAACACCAGCCGTGTCGACAAAGGTGTATCGTTTGTCTTTCTTCTCAAAGGTCACGTCAATGGAGTCACGGGTGGTTCCAGCCACATCAGATACGATGAGCCGATCCTTGCCGATAACCGCATTGATGATGGACGACTTGCCCGCATTGGGACGACCGAGCATGGTCAACCTGAGACCGCGTTCAATTCCGTCATCTTCTTCTGAGGGAACATCCAAACCGACGACGAATTTACGAACACGCTTACGCACATCAGTGAGATTGTACCCGTGAGCGGCAGAAACCGGCATGAAATCCAGCCCCATGGAATGGAATTCAGCTGTCAGCTCGGCTTCAAACTCGCTGCCATCGATCTTGTTGACCAGCATAAAAATGGGCTTACCTGAGCGGCGCACATACTCTGCAGCCTGTCGATCCAGTGGTGTCAGTCCTTCCTTGCCATCAACGACGAAGATAATAGCATGCGCTTCAGTGATCGCCTCTTGAGCCTGCTCGAAAATCTCGTCCTCAAAATCTTTGGAGAGCTCAGGCGTTGCCTCGGATTCCAGAACCATTCCACCGGTATCGATGAGATCAAACCGGACTTCACCCATGCGGCATTCCCCATAGATCCGATCGCGCGTCACCCCAGGCATGTCGTGGGTGATGGACCTCGACTTTCTGAGTAGACGATTGAAAAGTGTGGACTTACCCACATTGGGGCGTCCGACGAGTGCGACTATAGGCAACATGATTAGGCTCCAGATGTAATGATTTCGAAATTCGAAAAACCCCGCGCTTCCTTTTACGGGAAGCGCGGGGAGTAGCGTACCTTGAATCAAATGTCGAGTCTATTGTTCCCGACACATTCGATTATAATCTCTAACTACGGCCCATATCCTCGATAACGGCATTGAGTCGTGACGCCATGGTTGCCACTTCCTGAATGGCCTGGGCTGATTCGCGCATGATGTGCGATGTCTCCATGGCGATCTTGTTGATTTCATCCGTGGCGCGGTTGACTTCCTCACTGGTGGCCGACTGCTGCTCGGAAGCCGTGGCAATGGCCCGGACCTGATCCGAGGCGGTTTCCACGCGAGCAACGATATCGGCAAGGGCCTGACCGGACTCGTTCGCCAGGTCCGTGCTGCGCGAGACAGCCTGCGCCGCCTTTTCGGTAGCCACGACATTATTCTTCGTCATGGACTGAATCCGGGCAATGGCACCCTCGACCTCGCCCGTGGCGCTCATGGTCTTCTCTGCAAGTTTGCGAACTTCATCGGCAACCACCGCGAACCCGCGTCCTGCCTCACCCGCCCGAGCCGCTTCGATGGCAGCGTTCAAAGCAAGAAGATTGGTCTGATCGGCAATATCGGTAATGACTTCAAGGACATTCCCGATATCGGCAGCCTGCTTGCCAAGCTCTTCCATGGAGCGACGCAGCTCCTCTGCGTGGGAATGAACATCCCCTACCGAGGTAATGACCTGGCTGACGATCGACTCGCCGTTCTTGGCCTGCTCACGGGCCTGGTCTGCTTCTTCCGAGGCATGGCTCGCATTTCGCGCCACTTCCAGCACAGTGGAATTCATTTCTTCCATGGCGGTTGCGGTTTCCGAAACACGGTTTCGCTGGACCTCGGCCCCACTGTTGGCCTCATCTATCTGTGCGGAAAGCTGCTCGGAAGCTGTGGACAGGGAGCGGGAGATATCTTCCGCCTCACTGGCCGCTATATTGATTCTTTTGTGTTGCTCTTCGATGAGCTTCTGCTGCTTGCGTATTTCCGTGACATCAACCCAGATCGTCAATGATCCGAGAATGTCACCATCCATATCGTAGAACGGCGTGGTTACCACCTGGATATTGAGAACCTTGCCGCTCGTGGTGGTGTAGTCGATTTCACGATCCAGTTGCTGGTGCATCTTGATCGCCTCGTCGGAAATAGTCTCACGACTCGGATCGTCGTAAAAGAACTCGCCCGACGGCATGCCGACATACTCGTCCACCTGCCCGTTTCGTTCCATGAGGGAGCACAGCTGCTGATTAACCCACAGCATTTTGAAATCCGGGCCTACAAGACTGCAAGGCAGAGCGATGCTCTTCAGCACGCCCTCGGAAAAACCAAGCTTGTTCTTGAGCTCGTCCACCATGGTGTCGATCTGCTCAGCCAATTGATTGAATTCAAAACGGTATTTACCATCAAGCGTTGCACGCAAATCGCCATGAGCCACTTTGGTCGAAAATTCGAGAATCCCGTTCACGGGCTGAAGAACCAGCTTGCGCAGGAACAGCACCATGATTCCGATGACAAGTATGGCAGCGACAATGCCGCCAATAGCCAGTACATTCCGCTGTTCATGGGCAGCTGCTGCCATGTCGGTCTCGTAGGCAGACATGACCACTGTCCAGCCGTTTCGACTCAGAGTCCCAAATCGCATGAACTTGTCACGACCTTCCCAATCGTAACTGGCACTGCCGTTTGCGTTGGAAATGGCGGTCTGTACGAATCCCAAGTCGCTCAGGTCCGTGAGCAGCAGATCTCTGTTGACTCCATGGGCAATGATACGCCCGTTCTTGTCCAGAATGAAGCCGTATCCATTCTTGGCAACACGAAACGGATCAATAAATGTTGAGGTAAATTCATTCCACACAGGAAACACAGTCACACCGCCAATGACCTTTCCTTCAGTATCCTTAACGGAATGGGCTACAGCAAAGATCATTGTCTTTTCCGTATCATCGACCATGGTGATGGTATCTGAAATATAGGTCTCGACCTCTCCGCTGAGAACAGCTTTCACATAGTCGCTGTTGCTCTGGTCCGTATTTGCGAGATTGTTTCCTGCCTGATCGTATCCAGCCACCACCATCCCGCTGGAGTCGAACACATTGATTGCCCAAAAACCTTTTGAAGCACTCAGGAAGTTATTGCAAAGCACTTCCGCGCCATATGTATCATTCCACTGAAGGGCAGATGTCACCACCTTCTGGGTGGCAAGCATGTTCACGGTGCTTTCATTTTGAGCGACATAGCTCTCCAATGCCGCCATGGATTGTTTGACGACATTGTCCATAGCCTCTTTCTGTTCGGCAAACACAGTATTGTAGGTACTGTTATTCACCCACAGAACGCCGATGCACACAGTCGTCACAATGACAAACGCCACCAGCAACGACACAACGGTGTTGATACTCTTTACTTTCAAAACGACACTCTCCAGACTTCTCTCATAGTTTGGTGTTTGCCAAACGCACGTTTGACGATCGGATCAAAACTCCAGCAAACCTATATTATTCCATTTTGGTTATCAATCCGGTCTAGACCACTTCTTCAAAAAAAAGGACATGATGCAACGCACCATGTCCCTAAAAATCAGAAAAAAACAGTCACTCTACTCTTCTTCGAAAAGTTTCTTGATCGATTCGGTGTACGGGGGATAGAGCACACCTTTTTCCGTGATGATTCCGGCGATCAGTTCATTGGGAGTCGGATCAAAGGCGAGGTTGTACACTTCCACACCCTCAGGCGGGATGCGATGATCACCGATGTGGGTCACTTCTTTCGGATCACGATCCTCGATGGGGACATCATCACCCGTGGGGGTTTCTATATCGATGGTGTACTGAGGAGCTGCAACATAGAAAGGAATGCCAAACCGCTCGGCCAGAACAGCCACGCCGAACGTGCCGATCTTGTTCACCGCGTCGCCATTGGCCGTAATGCGGTCAGCGCCGACCACAACCTTGTCCACCAGGCCACGCTTCATCAGCAGTGCACAGGCGTTATCACACGCCACCTTGACCGGGATGCCGTCCTTGTGCAGTTCGTAGGCGGTCAGACGAGCACCCTGCAGGAACGGGCGGGTTTCATTGGCAATGACCGAGACCTTCTTGCCCTGATCAATGGCACCGCGAACAACACCCAGAGCCGTGCCGTATCCGGCAGTCGCCAGGGCACCGGCGTTGCAGTGCGTCATGATGGTATCGCCGTCATCCATCAACTCACCGCCGAACTTACCGATCATCTCACACATCTTGATATCATCCACGTGGATGACCTTGGCGCGCTCCAGCCAGATGGAGAGCAGTTCTTCGAGGGACACATCACCAGCTTCTTTCCAGATGCGGCGCATTTCGCGAACAGCCCAGCGCAAGTTGACAGCCGTGGGGCGTGCATCGTGAATCTGGTCGAGTTTCTTTTCCAGATTGGCCTTCCAATCTCCGTCCATGCCCTGCACTTCGCGTCCGGCGAGATAGCAGCCGTAAGCCGCGGTCACACCGATAGCCGGAGCACCACGAACGACCATGACTACCAGGGCAAAACAGATATCATCCGTGGTTTTGCACTCGAACCAATCTTCACGGTTCGGCAGGTAGCGTTGGTCAAGGAGGATCAGAGCATCTTTTTCAGCAGAATATTGAATATGTTCAGTCACTATCTGTCTCCGTCGGAGCTTGGAATGCCATGCTATTGCATTCCTGATTGGTTACATTTGCCTCGCCGCCTCGACGACATGGTACGCCCTGTCGCAAAAGCCGCGACAAGGCGCATCAAACACCGTCTATCAGGAGAGCTTTTCCTGTATCAGTTTGGTCACGATACCGGGGTTGGCCTGCCCTTTGGAAAGACGCATGACCTGTCCCATGAAGAATCCCATGAGCTTGGTCTTGCCGCCCTTGTAGGCTTCGACTTCAGAAGGATTATCGGCCAGCACCTGATCAACCATGGCTTCCAGCTCACTGGTATCCGACATCTGAACCAGTCCTTTGGCCTTGACGTAATCAGCGGGAGAATCACCGGACTCACACAAGTCACGGAAGATATCCTTGCCGATTTTCACGGAGATGGTGCCGTCATCGACCAACTTGAGCAGCTCGGCCAGCTTTTCAGGTGAAAGTTTGACATCACAAGCCTGGACTTCGGTATCGTTGCAGAACGGGAGCAGTTCACCAACCACCCAGTTGGTCACTTTCTTGATCTCGCCGGAATACGCTTCCACGGCAGCCTCGAAATAGTCTGCAACCACCAACTCACTTGTGAGCAGAGCGGCGTCGTAATCAGCCATTTCGTACTCATCCATGAAACGCTCACGCTTGTCGCTGGGCAGCTCGGGCAGCTCAGACTGCCACTGAGCAATCCATTCTTCCTGCAAGACGAGCGGCACAAGGTCCGGGTCCGGGAAGTAACGATAGTCGTGGGCCTCTTCCTTGCCGCGCATGGAGTGCGTGGTTCCCTTGTCTACATTGTAGAGGCGGGTTTCCTGCACAACCTCTTCACCATCTTCGATCAGGTCGATCTGACGTTCGACTTCATAGTTGATCGCCTTGTGAATGTGACGGAAAGAGTTGAGGTTTTTCAGCTCGGCACGCGTTCCAAACTCTTCCTGCCCGTAGGGACGGATGGAAACGTTGGCGTCACAGCGGAAGCTACCCTCTTCCATGTTGCCGTCGCAGATGCCGAGATACAGCAGAATGGAACGCAATTCCTTGAGGTAGGCAACGGCCTCCTCAGCGGAACGCATATCCGGTTCGGAAACAATCTCGATGAGCGGAACGCCGGTACGGTTCAGGTCGACAAAGCTGGCGTTATCGGCAGAGGAGTGAATGTTCTTGCCTGCGTCTTCTTCCATATGGATTCGGGTCAGGCCGATCCGCTTCTTCTCGCCGTCCACTTCAATATCAACATGCCCGAATTCACAGATGGGCAGCTCGAACTGCGAAATCTGGTACCCTTTGGGGAGATCGGGATAGAAGTAGTTCTTGCGAGCGAAAACAGACTTCTGATTCACGGTGCAATTGGTGGCCAGCCCCATTTTGGATGCATATTCAGCCACTTTTTCGTTGAGCACCGGCAAGACACCGGGCATGCCGGAACAAACCGGGCACACGTTTTCGTTGGGATCGTTGCCGAACTTGGTGGAACAGGCGCAGAAAATCTTGGTGTTCGTCTTGAGCTGGGCATGTACTTCCAGCCCGATGACGGTTTCATAGCGGGACATGAGGGCTCTCTCCTTCCCTAGTTCTTGTTCTTGTAAAGTTCCGGATTCAAGCTCGGGTCGTTGTACATTTTAAACTGGAAATACACCTTCGGCTTCTTGGTTCCAGCTTCGTACTCTTCGATGAGTTCTACAATGGCGCGAGTCAGGTCTTCATGCTGCTGCTGCAATGTCAGCACCTTGTCGGAGCACTGCTTGACGTGTCCTTCGTCCACATCCTTGCGGCTGCACTGTTCCTTCATGTGGTAGATTTTCAGCGCCTGAATGGAAAGACGGTCAAGGGCTGCACCGACGGTCTCGGTGTTGTAGCGCTCGGCGCCATCGGCCGGAAGCAGCGGTGTCAGCATACCGATCAGACACTCGTCCACACGCTCGATAAGGTCGTTGCGTTTCTGATTGAGCTTGTCGATGGCGTACTTGCAATCAGCAATAACAGTGGCATCGACATCCTTGCGACGAGCACGGTCTTCCACGTGCCACAGCTTGAAATTCACCCAGTGCTGGCGGCCCACGAGTTCGCGAAATCCTGCCACCCCTGCGAGATCGGGAGAAGGCTCTCCCTCATCATCGTACACAGGATCGCCCAGGTGCCAATCGGTGACGGAGCGCAACTGGTGCGCTACGGCGTCCTGAATCATTTCTTTCAGTTCATCATATGTAATATCAGCCATTTATCAATGCTTCCTTACTTATCAACAAATAGACGGTGGCCTTTGTCATTATATTATTGGCAACGGGCTCCACCTCATTCCCTTCACCAATGTAATAGTCCAGCCGCGGCCCTTTGATGGCCGTGCCGGTATCCTGCGCCAAGCCAATGCCGGTCACCCGCCGTTTGCCAACAGGGCGACCGTTCTTCGCATGGGGGATATCCGCCTCGAAAGCGAGCACGCTTCCAAGCGGCAGAAGCTTTCGGTCTGTAGCCAGCGAAACCATCGGCGTCAACGGCTTTCCTATGGTACCTTCGGGCGGCGAATCTTCAAGCCGGAAAAACACGTAGCTGCGATTTTCCGCCATCAGCTTGAACATGTCCTCGGGATGCTTGGAAAAATATTCTTTCACATGATTCTTCGACAACCGCCCCTTGGGAAGCAATCCCTTGGCGTGAAGAATGCGCCCCAGGCTTCGGAATCCGTGGCCGTTCTTTGCACCGTAGAGCACGTTACGCGCCGTGCCATCGGGCAGACGCAAACGACCACATCCCTCAACCTGCATGTAAAACACATCGAGTGGGTCTTTGGCCCAGGCTATTTCGAGCTTCCGCCCTGCGAGAACCTTGCGAACATCGACATCCCCGCGGTCATAGTACGGCAGTACCCGCCCGCGGTCCAGTCGGTAAAACTGCTCATGCCCACGCACCATGCCGAACCGAAGATCGGAAGGTACGCCGTAGATCGGGAAATCATAGCCCGGTCGCCGTGTAAGACTGGCCTCGATCTCCGGGGTGTAATACCCGGTCATCAGCGGCTTCTGACTCATGCCATACCAAACGAAACGATTGGCAAGAAGTTCCGGCTGTTCATCCAGGTACGGCAGCAGGTCGAGAAATTCCTCAAGGGACCTGACCACCTGCGCCCACTTGAGGGACATGCCAGGCTGAAGCAATGCCGGTTGATCCTGCGGCATATTCAGGGCGTACTCCAGGCTGCGCTGCACCGGGCCGGCCAATGCGGTCCATGAAGTCAGTCCCTGACTTTTCAGATCAATCCGCGAGGAACTTTGCAGACCTTCCTCGCTATTGAGTGGGAAAAACAACTCGCAAAACGGCAGGGTCTCCGGCTTCGGTTCCACCCGCAACGTCAGTCGCAACTGGCGCGATGAACGAAGCAGACCGAGTGCCTCCTGAGTGGAAGTCGGTCGTTTGACGACATCACACGCGTTTGGTGATGCCTCCACTTTCTCGTCGGGCACCTTTTCGGTCTCGACAGCGACCTTCGTCGCATCATCGTTCACATCGCCGACGCGTTTGACACAGGCCGCCAGCACACAGAGCGCGAGAAGCAGGAAAAGGCAGCGCCATCCTGTTTGGATACGCCTTTCAATCGACTCAGTTTTCATCTTCCACTCAAATCACATTCCATTATCCACACGAATCAATTGCGACATCGCAGAACTTACCCACGCCATATTCCCGACGCCGGAAGAATTTTTCCGGGTTGGGGCCGATGATCTGCAATTCGGGATATGCCCTCTGGACGTCAAGGGCGATATGCATCTCCTTGGTACAACCAGTGGAATATGTAGCATCCTTTCCTGTCCAGACAGGCGGCACTTTCCGTCCCAGCAGCTCGAAGCTCTTTTCAATATCGAAATACGTCTGAAAACGCCAGACGTTGATATAGCCGCTGCGCTGGACTTTCTCCCACATGTACATCAGGTCGTCGGCGTCCATTCCTTCCTCGAAATGCTCACCGGGGTTGATGATGTAGGCATCGTCAAGTGTGTTTCTGAGATGATTGACATAAGCGGAGATCACTTCAATGGCGACTTTGGTCTGCCCCGGTACCGAACCGATGATCCCCGAATAGAACATGACAGTGTTGCCCTGCGCCTTGGCCTGTCGCATTTCCGCGATAATGGCATCAGCCTTGGAAGTAATGTAGCTCTCGCTGAACTTGTGTACTTTTTCAGGCTTGTGTTTGTAATGGAGCTTGAACTCGCCTTCCTTGCTTCGGTAAAAGCTGACCACATCGCGAGTGAAATTGTGGCTTGAACCGATCATTCGTTTATTCATGGAACGCCCTTTCGCCAGAACGATGTCGCACTCCTTCCATGCACGGGCGAATGTCACCGAACAGCGATAGGGGTTGAACGTTTCTCGGGTTCCATCGGAGATGACCACGAAATTGTGCTGGGCCATGATTGCCAGCAACTGATTTTTCGAGAGTCGATCTTCGCTGACGAAATGTGCGCCCTTGAGTCGCTGCGACAGGACCGGATCAGCATCACGGTCCCAGAAAGTGGGATACTCGAAAAAGAATCCTTCCTTGAGCGCCAGAACCACCCTGTGTCCAAGGCGCAACAAGGCCTTGATCACTTGAAGGTCAAACATCAGCCCACCGGCTCTGTTGGGTATGTACAGAATGCGTTTCGGGTCATCGCCCCCCTTACCGAGAGCATCGCAGACCGGGGTGAACAACTCCGAGCTCTGGCGAATTTCATCATCGATCTTGGCCCTGCGCAGTGCCTCCTCATCAAAGGACTCCGGCGACCAGTTGTCGGTCAGGGTGGACATGCGCATCAGTCGCTCCACCTCAAGCATGTCGAGCTTGTGGCGCAGATCATCAATGCGTTCGCACTTTTCGTCATCCACCAGACAGTCATGCACCATCTTGTCGTACACGTCGGAATCGACAATGCGTGCGGCACGGCGATTGAGCGCCCGTCGAATGGAGCGATACGGATCATCGATTCCCGACTGGGTCATGAAAATAGTGATGAGTCGCTTCATCAACCGTGACGGGATAACGATGGGCGAGGCCAGGACCATTCGGAACTTGTGTCGAGCCAATTGGATGAAGCGGCTGGCCTGCTCCCGTTCGGAACAGAAGTTTCGCGTCAGCTTGATGAACGTTTTCCACTGCTTGAGATAATCCTTGAGCAGTTCATCGGGCAGCCCTTCCTGCAACAGCATCATGAACATCTCATCAGAGCACGGAGCATAGAACTCGCCATCTTCGAGGGCCATCATGAAACGCAGTTGTTCCATTGAGCCGTTTTTGTCCGGATCAATGGTGTATTCCAGATGGTTTTCCGTCATGAAATGAAGCAGCAACGCGTCCAGGGAGACATGTTTGCCGTAAGAAATATCCAGCACCGACTCGAAATTCCGGTCAAAACCCATTCGATTTCTCCATCAAATAAAGATAGAATGATTGTGTAAACTGTGCCGCCGGATTAGAAACCATTTAGCGGGTGAACAGTTATTCTCTCCTGTGGACCAATGCTTCATTTTAGTAGATAAATTTACAAAAACATTCAACCTTTTTCAAAAAATGTCGGATTCCGCTTTTGAGAAAAGTTCACATTCTTTGATTTTTTGCGTAAACACCCCTAAAGTTTTTTCATCCTGAGTCGATTCTAACAATCAAGGAAGGACTATTAATGTGAAGACTCAATCGGCTACAGTTCGCAACATGCTGCGCACCTATGGAAAGCAGCTTACAAGCGCCAAGCGTCTTGCACGCTTTCGTCAGGCCATGGGAGGCACGCCCCCTATGGATGATGTGGCCCGACAGGCCAGGCGTCGCGAAATGGTCGAGCGTATAGCGCACGAGGTCATTGAAAATCTGATAGTCAACACCGAGCACACTCCCGTTGTTGCCGCCATCATGAGACAGATGGAAGAGGAATTCGGCACACGGTTTATTTATGAGTATCCGGTGGACGGAACCGACGTTCAGATATTAAGGGATACGGAAAACGGACCGCACGAACTTACCGGGGCCGATAGGAACAAGGTAATGAGGCGGTTGTGGGAGATAACACTGTCAAAGGTTGACCAAACAATGCTTTGATAGTCCCGAACTCTCGGGAGGGAAAATATGGTTATCAAGAGTATCGTAGGGGACCAACACCCATACGCAAACAAGAAGATCGACAACAAGAGTCAGGCCGAGCAGGCGCAGAAGTCACAAGGACAAGCCAAGACGACTGCTGACAACGCTGATCGCGTGGTCCTTTCGTCCGAAGCCCGTCTGCGTGGTGCATCCCTGCAGACAGCCAATGATGCACCCGATGTCCGGCGCGAAAAGGTTGACCGCCTGAAGCAGCAGGTCAAGGACGGCACCTACAAGCCCGACGTGAAGAAGGCCGCAGCAAACCTGATTCGCGACGACCTGGATCTTTTCGTCAAGTAAGGGACTATTGCCCCGAGGACATGACCACATTCAACAAGAGGTAGTGGCAGCCCGACTCCCTCGCTCCATCAACCTGACACCACACTCAGATGGTTGACAACACTACTCCTATGGTCGAATCCTCACAGAACCATCACGACCTAACCAATTCGTATTTCAACAAAATTCAAAAGGCCTTCATCATTGAAGGCCTTTTTTGTGCTTGAAGAGTTGAGGACAGCAACAGAACATGTTGATGGCCCCTTTTCTCAACAACAGGATTACGGCATCAAAACTTAGCTACCTGACACCGCTGCTCGAATGAAAATCACATCAGATGAGATGAACTCACCATTTTGCACCAGATTCTGGTTGGTCTCTGTCATTTCAAACCCGAAATCGGACAGAAGCGTCGAAATAGCCTCGACCGTGAAGTAATGGGTCCAGATAACTGTGCTGAAAGGCTCTCCTGAATCCGGGATGACAACGTATTTATCTCCCCAGACACTCTGTTCCTTGAAATGTTCGCACTCTGTCAGAACGTAGCATGGCGATTCACACCAGAAGTTTTTCGCTTCCTCGCGAATCCAGTTGCGCCCTTCCGTCTTGCCTGCGCACACTTGTTCGCCAAAGACATCAAAGACAAAGGTACCACCTTCACCAAGATTATTTTTGACGTTTTCCAGAAACGCTGCCCTGTCGTCTGGTTTCAATGCACCAAAGTCACAATAAATGCAGGCGGCAATATCAAATTTTCCGAAACTCAACTGATCGAGGTATGAGCCGACGGCATACCGAGCTGACAACGTCTTCTCAGAAGCCTTTTTCTCAGCATACTTTACTGACTCTTCATTGATATCAACTCCAAGCACATCCCAGCCACGCGCTGAGATTTCGTTGGAATAGAGTCCTGGCCCGCATCCCCAATCGATAAATGCCCCGGGGGCACTATCTTTCAACATCCAATCAATGGTCGCACTGATAGTCTCAGGTTTGCGACTGGCTGCATCTGAATCCGCATTCAAATGCGCCAGCAACAGCTGTTTACGGATGTACGGGTCTGACCAAATATTGATGCTCCCCTGTTCATACAGTTCCATAACTCACTCGCTTGCCTTATTGAGAACAACATTTCTCGCATGGTAAAAAAACATGGCATCTCAAGGCAGCAGGGGAAACCTGCTGAACCTTCATCAACCATATTTATCGGATACATTGTAAGCTGTTGTTAACAGGCGATATCAACAGCTACCACCGCATTCATACTATTTTTGAATGGGATTGTAGTGGGTGGGATATCCCGCGTCAGTCTGCGGCACCTGAAGACCTATCCTCGCCTGGGTATTGATGACAATGGGTCCCTGGAGGTTAAGAGTGGTGTTTTCGGGTTTGTTTTGTGGGATGGACACTGTCACGAGAATGGCCAACTGCTTGACGTTTTCGATCTTCAGCGTCTTTCTGTCCAGCTTCTCCAGCCGAACATCATATTCATCCATGAACGCATAGGGGTCTGCCACAAGCAGGCCCAATCCCGGATCAGTCACGCACTGCAACAGCAGGAACGGCGACCGTTCATCCTTAACACTCAGGAGCGCGAATTCCCGTTTGTTCTCCATGCCAATGAGGCCACGGGGGAAATATACGATACCTTCCGGGCTGATCTCGCGCTCGCCCAGCTTCGTCATTATTTTTTGTTTTCTATCTCTGACCATAATGCAGCCGCCGCGAGCAGGTCCTGCTGGCTGGATTCCAGCGCCTGCTTGTTCTGTTCCTTGATCTTCAAATACACCTCTTCCCTGTAGACAGTCATGTCTTCAGGGACGTCCAGGCCGATTTTTATCTGCTTCCCCTGAACACTCAGGATCTTCAGCTTGATGTTATCGCCCAGATATAGGCTTTCTCCCGGTCTCCGGGTCAGTATCAGCATTGTTCCACCATTGGGTTTAGCTGTCCGCTTCCCTGCGAACCCCTTCGTATGCGAACTACATCACGTTTCACCGCACGTCCAGTAGGTTACGAATCCTTATTAGATAAACTTGCCAAGATTCAACTGCATGATCATCGACGTGGACCGTAAAACGGACTCGTACACGATCTGCTGCTGCGCCAACTCAGTCATCAATTCACTGACGTCCGCATCTTCAATGGAACTGACCAGTGTCTGTTCATTGAGCTTCAGGCCGTCGATGATGGTTTCCCCCACGGCGATGCGATTTTCGCGACCACCAACGTCGGCTATGGAATTCATGATGTGCTTCTGGGCCTCGGACAGATTCGCCAATGCCTGCTGCACACCAGTTTGATTGTTGGTTTCAGTGAAGGCCACAAGGTTACCAACGACCTCGAAAAGGTTCTTGGAGTACTCATCGTCACCTTGAATGGAGATGGCCATATTCGGCGCCCCATTGGAATGGAACACCCGTCCCGCATTCTCACTGCCCAGAGTCACGATATTGCCACCTTCAGCCAGGACATTGTCGGGGTCCATATAGATACCGCCGAACACGTCCTTGCCGACATTGTTGACCGTGACCCGTTCACTGGACGAAATATCCAGATCGATATCAGCGGACCTCGGCCGAATAACGAACTGCTGTCCGGGCTCCAACGTATTGGAGCCATTTGACATCAGGGTCAGGATACCGCCGTTGGCCACGCTGAGCGTGGATTGGTTGGGCGAGGTATCGGCGTTGGCAACGTTACCGGTCACCCAGTTGATGCCGCCGTCAAGACTGTAGGAGTATTGAATTTCCTCATCCATATTCACGGCAGAGGTATTGTCGATACGGACCGTGACATTGGTACTCAGGAATGCCCCCGAAGCTTCGGCATCAATATTTGAAACACCGGGTCCGAGCTTATCCACCAATGGTGGCGGATCATCGTCATCGCCGAGATAACGCGCCGAAGGACGAATCCACAACCACGTTCCATCCGCATTATTCACATCGTCAGGATCGTTGTTCCTGACCATCGTATCATTGTGGAAGTCAACACTGGTACCACTGGATGGGAGATGAAGCGTTCCTTCTCCCCCACTGAAACTCATATAGCCATCATCCAACCACGACTCACCGCCATCGATCGAATAACGTACTCCGGCGTTGGAGAGGTTCATCTGCTCCCCCACGCCCACGGTGCCGGTGTTGTCCACAAACTGCACCAACACGGTCTGACTGGCCGAACCGTTCACTGTAAAGTCCACGGAACTGCCGAAATCGTCATCGTTGGTGGTCAGCCACATGATCTCTTCAAATGCGGGCTGGTCGACCTTCTGCCCACCGAAGATGGACTTGCCTTCAAAGTCACTATTGGCCAGCCCGACAAGCTGCTCAAACAGACTGCGCAATTCATAACTGATCTGTTCGCGGTTGTTTTCATCGACCGTACCGGTAGCGGCCTGTGTCCCAAGCTCCTTGGCTCGGGTAAGAATGGTCGAGACCTGCATCAGCGCTTCATCGGCAGTACCCAGCCATCCCTTGGCCGTGGAGATATTCTCCTTGTACTGTTCAAGGGAACGCAATGTGTCCCGGTGATCCAGAATACGTGTCATTCCGGTCGGATCGTCGCTCGGCTTGTTGATCCGCTTCTGCGTCTGCGCCTTGACGTTGAGGTCCATCAAGGAAGTCAGGGACGTATTCAGGTTATAAACATACCTGTCAAAAAGCATTTGTTGCGATACGCGCATTTCCCTTTCCTCCCTACGGCTTCAGCGACAGGATCGTCTGCAGCATCTGATCGGC
>MDTD01058501.1_pt1 | contig 34170 bp, 34 predicted proteins | sample 811221 | NCBI WGS metagenome assembly MDTD01 (sample SAMN05326646, study PRJNA326480) | marine metagenome | isolation source: seawater | place: Pacific Ocean: South West | collected 2011
GTTGATAGGCTGGGTGTGGAAGCGCAGTAATGCGTGCAGCTGACCAGTACTAATAGCTCAATCGGCTTGATTTATGCACTGAAAAGAATTTTTGTTATTTTTATACTCTGTAAAGTTAATAGACTGATTGTAATTAATTAATCCTAAAAGATTGTCAGGAGTAAACCCAATATTTATTTTACAAAGTTCAAATAGATTTAAAATAAATTTTATAATTTCTGCATTAATAGGTATAAATAATTTTTTGTTAGAGAATGATAAAATTAAATTTTTAAGAGTAATGGGTTTTTTGTTACCTACAAAATAGAAATTTTTAAATAAATAAAAGTTTTCATTAATTTTTAAAATAAAATCAATTAATTTATCTTTATCCATTAGATGTAACTTTGAGGACCCATCACCAATTAAAGGGAAAAAATAATTTTTTTTTGACAATTTTTTTATTTTTGAATAAAGTTTTGATCTTTCCGAAGAATATAGGCCGCATCTTAAATTGTATACACCTAATTTTCTTGATTTTTCTTCAGTTGCAAATTTTATTTTTCCATAAATTGATTTAGCATCCTTGAAAGAACTTAATGATGAAATATTTATAATTTTTTTAACTTTTTTTTCTTTGGCTATTTTAAAAGTTTTATAAGAACCAATAACATTAGTTTTATAATTTCTACTGTAATTTTTAATATTAAATTCAAAAGCACAATGAATAAATAAATCTGCATGAGTTACAAAATGTTTTCTAGAAGCCTCTGGATTATTTAAGGAATAAAAATAAAAACCTCTTTTTTTTGACTTACTAAGCCGTATCACTCTCCAATTTTTTTTTTATAAAATAAGCGGATAAATCAGATCCTACAGTCCCTGATGAACCAGTTATTATACAGATTTTTTTTTTCATTTAAGTCGTGGTAATAATACTGATATATAAAATAAAATAACATTTAAAAACTACTAAAAATTGACAAAAAAAAAATATTCAATTGTTGTGATTGGTTCTGGTTTTGCAGCATATGCAGCAATTTCAATGTTATTGTCAAAAAATATTAAACCTTTAGTTTTAGATTGCATACCCTCAAAAATTTCTAAAAAAGCAAAAAATAAAATAAGAAACATTCCTCATGGAAATGCTAAACAAAACCAATTTGTTTTTTTTAAAAATATAAAAAACCATAACAAAACTGAAATTTTGCCAGCATTCAACTTAGGTGGTTTATCTAATGTTTGGGGTGGCTGTATAAATAAGTATCATAAAAACGAATACAAAGAAATATTAGCAAAAAAAAAAGACATGAATTTATATTATAATTTTATTGATAATATCTTTTTTCAACTTGGTTCAAATGATGATTATTCAAAAAACTTTAAATTAAAATTTTTACACGGTGAAAGCAAAGAAACACTTTATAAAATTTTAAAAAAAAAAAATATTTTAAAATCTTTTCAACAGACAAATGTATGCTTAGGATCACCTAGAATTTTAGTTGATAAAAGAAAAAAAGTATTAGGGTTAGGTCCTTTATTTAATAAATTAATAAAGGAAAAAAAAAATAAAATATTTAAATAATTTTGAGGTTTCAAAAATAAATAAATTTAAAAATAAACTTAAATTAATCTCATCAAGAGGTGATGAAATAGAGTGTGAAAAAGCCTATTTGGGCGCAGGTGGATTTCAATCAACTAAAATTTTGATAAATAGTATTAGTGAGATCAACTTTGCGAAATTAAATGAAACAAAATTAATTCCATCACTTTGGTTTACAGCAAACCCTATAAAAAAAAATGAAAAAAATGCTTATTGTGATTTATATTTAACTAAAGTTACAAAGCCGTTATTTCATACACAATTTTATTTTGTCAACAAAAATTTAATTAATAGGATATTTAATAAAAAAAATTTTTTAAATTATTTAATAAAAAAAATTTTTATTAAATTTAAAAATCATTTATTTTTTACTCTTTCTTATTTGGACCAGAACCACTCAAATAAATTATTAATACGTAAATTAAATAATAATTATTTTTTACAACAAGAAAAAAGTACATCAAATTTAAATAATTTAATTAATAATTTTATTAAAAATATCTTTAAAAAAAAGATTTTTAAAATTATTTCTTTAAAAAATAAAAATTTTGGATATGGGTATCATTATGGATCATCATTTCCTCACACTAAAACTAAAAAAAATTTATCGACTGATTTTATAGGGGGGGTAAGACAATTAAAAAATCTTTATTTGATTGACTCATCTTCTTTACCCAAAATTCCAATAAGTACAATCACTTATACGATAATGGCAAATGCTGCTAGAATTGTAGACAAAACAACAAAAATGCATAAATTTTGATTTAGTCTAATGTCAGAAAAATATTTTTTAAGTGTTCTAAAGAAAAATCATGTTGATAAACTATACGTCGACACCATGAATAACTCTGAAGTAAAGAAAAATATTGAGTTTGCTTCAATAAAAAAAAAAATTACAAAAAAAAACCTTATTGACTATATTCAAAATTTAAAAAAAAAAACTTTATTTTTAGGTATATTTAATAAAAAAAAAAAACATATTGCTAATGTCAAAATTGATTATTCAATTAAAAATTTTCCAACAATAGGGTTTTTGGTTTTTAATGGTTTTAGAGGAAAAAAAATTATACAGAATAACTTTGATAATATACTTAACTTCGAAAAATTTAAAAAATTAAATTTAGATAAAATTTATCTTGGTGTAGATCCTAAAAATATACGTGCGATAAAATTATATAAAAAACTAGGCTTTAAAAAATATAATAAAAAGAAAAATTTTTATTTTCTAGATATTCCTACTTTTGATTATACAAAAAATAACGTACTCGAATGTTTTAATAAAATTAACTTAAAAAAAGGAGATAATGTTTTTGTAAACCCTGAGTTATTTAGATTTGGTGTGTTAAAAAATTTTAAGGATAAAAAAAAATATTTTAAATTATTTATTGATTTAATTTTTAAAAAAATTGGAAAAGAAGGCACTGTTTCACTAAATAGTTATACATTTCAAACATTGAGATACAATAAGCCATTCATTTATGAAAAAACTGAAGCATCTAGTGGTGGATTATCTGAATATTTTAGAAAATTGAAAGGAGCCATAAGAAGTAATCATCCGGTCTTTTCAGTCACATCTAACGGAAAAAACAAAAACTATATAAGCAGAAATAATTCTCAAAATAATTATGGAGTAGGCTCACCCTATGAAAAATTTTTAAATTTAGACGGCAAAGTTTTAAATTTAGGAATGGATTTTCATTTAAATCCTTTTTTACATCACGTAGAGTTTATTTTTGCAGTTCCTTATATTTATAATAAGTTAACGAGAGTCAAATATTTAAAAAATCAAAAAAGAATTAAAAAAGATTTTATTAGTACAGTACGATATTTAGATTTGGAATATTTACCAAATTTCAGAAATTTTATTAAAAAATTAAATGAAGCAAATTTTATACAAACAGAGAAACTTGGTAACGGATATATACATTTATATAGTGCCAAAAAATACTGTGAGGTCTTAAAAAAAGTATTACAGAATAATGTGCTTTCTCTTACGAAGAATGTAAAATTTGAAAAGGGACACTATCCATATAAATGATATTTAAAAATCCTAAAAAGATACTTTATAAAAAACTTAATACAAATTCCTTATTAGTTATTGATGAAAACAATAATCAATACACAGGAAAAAAAATTCTTAAAGATACAAATAGTTTAATAAATTTTTTTAATAGACGTAAATTATTTCCAATTGTTGAGTTCAACTTTGAAAAAAAATACCTAGGCCTAATTGTTTTATTATCTTGTCTTTTTAATAATCAAAAAGTCTATCCTAATATCGAAAAAAAAAAAATATTTAAAGAAAGTTTTCTTTTAAAAAATGATGATCAGCTAAAAAAAATTTTATTACAAAATAGAACTAAAAAAAAATTATTTAATTTTAAGGACTCAAATTATATCATACTTGAAACATCGGGGTCCTCTGGCAAGAAAAAAAGAATTCAATTCAATTCATATAAATATTTAAATGCATGTGAACATTCAAAAAAAATTTTTAATTACACAAAAAAAAATAGAATTCTTCATTGTTTGCCAATTTATTACAATGCTGGTATAAACAATACTTTATTTGCAGCATTATTTGGTGGCTCGAAAATCTTTTTTTCAAAAAATTTTAATCTTTTGAACTTTAAGAATATTTTAAAAAAATCCATTAAAAACAAAATTAATACTCTTCACCTTATGCCATCTATGTTCATGATTTTTAATCTAAATTTCTCAAAAGATTTAAAAAATTTTGTGAAAACCTTAATTTCAATTATATCTACGGGTAGTTATTTATACTCTGAGGTAAACAATATTTTCAAAAAAAATATTCTAAAAATATTGACTCATGTTATGGCATAACTGAAATGGGAGGCGCTTTAACAATTAAAAATAACAAAAATAAATTTGTTGATTGGAATGTAGGTAAAGTACTTAAACCTATTAATTATTTTATCAATAAAAGAAAAGAACTTACAATTAAAACCCCATTTGAAATGGAAGGATATTTAAATCAAAACTTAACCAGAATATTAAAAAAAAATAAAAAAAAATTTTTTAATACCAGAGATTTAGCATTTATCAAAAATAAACAACTTTATATAGTTGGTAGAAATAAAGATATTATTAAAAAAGGTGGTCAAAATATATCATCAAAAAATATTGAAAATATCTCTATCAAATCAGGATACATAAAAAATGTTTTTTGCTTTGGAAAAAAAAATATTTATTCTGATGAAGATATTTATTTAATTGTTACTCTTAAGAACAAAAATTCGTTTAAAGATAAAAATATTTTCCATGATTTTCTTATTAAAAATTTAGATAAATATTCAATGCCTAATAAGATTAAGTATATTAATAAATTTCCATATTTTCAAAATGGAAAACTTGATAGACTAAAGTTAATTAACAGTGTAGAAGTTTAAAACATGACTAAGATGAATTTAGTATCTAAGCTATACCAAAGGTCTGTTATTAAAAAAATATATAGCTCTAATTTCTCAGAAGGCACCTCTTCCCCTTTTGTTGTTGAGTTAGATCCCACTACTGTGTGCGATTTAGCTTGTCCAGGATGCATCAGCGGGGATTTATTAAACCAAAAAAATACAGAAGATAGAGGTTTTTCTGTAGAAAAATTAAATTCATTATGTGATGAATTTATTGAAATGGGTGTTAAAGCTGTAATTTTAATTGGAGGAGGTGAGCCGCTTGCCCATCCATCTACTATAAAAATAATTGAAAAACTTGGAAAAAATAAAATTGAAATAGGTTTGACTACTAATGGTACTTTAATGGGTAGATATTTAGACATAATTTCAAAATATGTGAGTTGGACAAGAGTATCTGTTGATGCAGGAACTGATGAAATGTTTTTAAAACTAAGACCTACAAGAAACAATAAATCAAAATTTAATATAGTAATTGAAAATATGAGAAATCTTGCAAAAATTAAAAAAGGTAAATTAGGATATTCGTTTTTAATTCGTACAAAAGCAGACGGAATGATTGAAAATCCTGCAGGAAAAGAAATTGGTCTTGTAGAAGTTACAAATATTAATGAGATATTGAAAGCAGCAAAATTAGCCAAAGAGATAGGGTGTGATTATTTTGAACTTAAACCAAGTTATGATGACTATCATCAGCTTGTATTACACTCTGAAGAGGATATGGATTTAGCTAAATCAGAATTAGCGAAAGCTAGATTAATTGAGAACACAAATTTTAAAGTTTTAGAATCTATAATGTTAGAATCGTCTTTGAGTAGAGAAAAAATTGGAAAACAAGATAAAAATTATAAAAGCTGTTTATCTGCTGAAATGAGAACTTTAGTTACACCATCTGGTTGTTATGTATGTCCTTATTTCAGAGGTTCGGATGATAAAAAAATTGGCGATGCAAGATATTCCAATTTCAAAGATATTTGGAATCAAAGCAGAAAATCGGTAACTGAAAAACTAGACCCAAGTGTAGACTGTAAAAATTTACACTGTATTAGACATAAAACTAATCAAGAATTAAACAGAATTATAAATGGCAAAAGAACAGAGATAGATGATTTAATTAGAGATGATTATGATCTTTTCATTTAAAAAAAATGAATATTGAAAATCGGCCATATATCAATGGAAAATATCTTAATATAAAAAGTTTAAAAAAAATAAAAAAAATTTCTCCAGCAAATAAAAAAAAACTACCACCTATTTCTATATGTAAAAAAAGCGAAATAGATTTAGCAGTTTTTACAGCACAAAAGGCATTTGAAAGTAAAATTTGGTTAAAAAAAAACCCTGAAGAAAAAAAAATAATTTTTTTAAAAGCAGCAAACAAGATAAAAAAAAAAATTAAAATAATCTCATATTTAGATTGTTTAGAAACAGGCAGATCTTTATTAAATTTTCAAAGAGATTCTATACCTAAAGCAATTTCAGTAATTGAATATTTTGCAGAAAGTATAGATAAAATATATGATTTAATGAAACCTATAGAGAAAAATAAAATTGGATTAATAACAAGGCAACCTCTTGGAGTAGTTTCAAGTATAACATCATGGAATGATCCTCTTGTTCCAGCAATGTGGAAAGCATGTCCTGCTATTTTGTCTGGAAATTCTATAATCATGAAGCCATCTGAGTTTTCAAGTTATTCTTTGTTATATGTTGCAAAAATTTTTTCTGAAGCTGGTCTACCTGATGGAGTCTTGAATGTAGTAACTGGCGACGCAACCACGGGCCAATTATTAGCAAAACATGAACATGTCGACGGGGTTTTTTTTACAGGATCTTCAAAAGTTGGTAAAAAAATTTCAAACTATGCATCACAAAAAAAAATTAAAAAAATATCTTTAGAGTGTGGTGGTAAATCTACATTTATTGTATCTGAAAAATGTAAGGATTTAAAAAAAGCAGCAAAATCTTTGGCAAAAAATATATTTTATAATCAGGGTCAAATATGTTCAGCACCCTCAAGAGCAATTATTAATAAAAAAATTAAAGATAAATTTTTAAAATTATTGTTTATAGAAACAGAAAAATTTATTCCCAAAAACCCTATGAATTTAAAAAGTGAAGTTGGAGGACTTGTAAGTAAAAAACATTATGACTTTGTATTAAAAATGTTAAATATTGGAAAAAAAGAGAAAAATAAATTTAAAATCTTTAAAAAAGATATTTTTAGAAAAAACTTTTCTTTCCCTCCGGTAATTTTTTATGAAGTTAAAAAAAAATCAAAATTATTACAGCAAGAAATTTTTGGTCCAATTCTAACCTGTGAATATTTTGAGTTATTTGATGAGGCAATAAAATTTGCAAACAGTACAAATTATGGTTTAGCTTCAGCAATTTGGTCCGATAGTTTTTCAGAAATATTACATTTTATGAATGAGATTAAGACTGGGCTAGTTCATATTAATAGCTACGGTGAAGATGACAATTCAATACCATTTGGAGGTATAAAAAATTCTGGATATGGCAGGGATAAATCAATTTTGGCTTTTAATGAATATACTTATTTAAAATCTATAGTTTTTAAAGAAAATTAAATTATTTTTAGTATTTCATCTAATGTTGAAAAATTTTTTCGTTTATAATTGGATATATTGATTTTTTTTTTTTTATATTTTTCTATTTTTAAACAGATTTGTATTATATCAAAAGAATCTAAAAGATGATCGTCCAACAAATTACCCTTATGGCTTATTATTTTTTTGTACATTGCTGGTTTAATTTCTTTAATAATTTTATTAACAAGTTTTTTTTTAGACATATTATTTTGTTAATTTAATAATATTTATGATGAAAAAAATCAAAACAATTATAATTGGTTTAGGAAATATAGGCCTAAAGTATGATCTGAATTCATATAAAAAAATAATTTTAACACATGTAAAAGCAGCAACTTTAAATAAAAACTTTAATTTAGTTGCCACAATTGATAAGAAAAATGAAGTCAGAAAAATTTTTGAAAAAAAGTATAAATTAAAATCATATAAGAATTTGAATGAATATCTTGCCATAAATCAAAATAAAAAAATTGATTTGGTTATAATAAGCAGTCCGAATACTCAGCATCTGAAAAATGTAAAAGAAAGTTTAATAAAACTTAAACCAAAAATTATTCTCTGTGAGAAGCCATTTGGAAATAATTTGAGTGATGCTAAAAAAATTAAAAAATATTGTCAGAAAAAAAAATGCAAAATATTTGTTAACTATACTAGATTAACTGACCTTCAGACTAAAATTATCTCAAATAAAATAAAAAATCATGAAAATATTGCCGATGTTCTGTATTCTAAAAATATTATTATTAATGGGAGTCATTTTATAAATTTATTTTTAAGATTATTTGGTAAATTAAAAAGTTTAATTAAAAAGAAAGACAAAATTATATTAAAATTCAAAAAAGGCACTGTTAATTTGAAAAAAACATCAAACTTTTTAAAAGCAAATACGTATCAAATTAATAATAAAGATTATAAAATTCTAGTTTCTAGAAATTTATTTAAAATTTATTCAAGAAAAAAACTTATTATTTCAAAAAAAATTGATAAAAAAAATAATTACTATGTATTTAAAGAAATTGAAAAATCATTTTTCAATAAAAAAAATAAGCTTTGTAAAGTAAATGAAGCTATTGAAACACAGAAAATAATTAAAAAAATTAATATGTTAAAATGATAAATATTTTTTTTACAATAGCGTCTAATAAATATGGATATGGTCACTTAAAGAGGTGCGAAATTATCTCCAATAAGTTTAAAAAAGATATTAATTGGATTGTATTGATGAATAAGAGAGTAGATAAGAAAATTATGAAAAATAATTCATCAATTAAATACTTATCCCTTAGCAAATTCCAAAAACAATTAAAAAAAAAAAATGTAGAATTTATTATCAAATATATTTTTCTTGATTTTGCGAATTCAAAATTTATCAAGCAACATAAAAGTTTTCAAAAATTAGATTTTATAAAACATTTAAGTAAAAATATATTATTTATCGATGATTTATCACTAGCCAAATTCTATAAAAAATTTAAAACAAAAGGATTTAAAAACATCAAAGTTCTAAGACCATATGCGGATATCAAAGAAAGTGGAATAATTTCAGGAGAAAAATTTTCAATTTTAAACGAAAAATTAAAAAAGTTTGTAAATAGAAAAATAAATATAAATATGAAAAAAATACTTTTATCTTTTGGAGGTAGTGATTTAAATAATTATAGTCTTAAAGTGCTTAGATCTTTAAAAAACTTTAAATATGATATTAGTATTGTAATAGGACCATTTTTTAAAAAAAAAAATTTGGATTTATTAAAAAAAATAAATCCAAAAATTAAAATAATTAAAAATAAAAGTTTTTTAGGTAGATATTTCAAAGAATCAGATTTGGTAGTTACTACATGTGGAATTACAAAATATGAGATTGCTGCAATGAAAATTCCTGCTTTGATTATTCCCATAAGTCAAATAAGTGAAAAAAAAAATTATTATTTTTCAAAACTAGGGACATCCATATGTTTAGAATATCAACCCAGCATAAGAAAAATTAGAAATAGCATTTTAAAATTAAATGATTTTAATTTAAGAAAATCATTGTTTAATTCTTGTAGAAGAGTAGATTTTGAAGGACTTAATAGAATTTTATCTAAATTAAATTTAAAAATATGAAAAAAATTTTTTTAAATAGCAAGTTTGTAGCTGAAAAATATGAACCATACATAATAGCTGAAGCTGGTTCAAATTTTGATCAAAGTTTAAATAAAGCATTTAAACTTGTAAATATTGCAAAGAACAGCGGAGCAGATGCCATCAAATTCCAATTATTTAAAGCAAATAAATTATATCCAAATAATCCAAAAATGAGAGATATTTTTAAAAAAATAGAATTAAAAAAAAGTTTTGCTAAGAAAATAAAAATTTTTTGTGAAAAAAATAAAATTGATTTTATGTGCAGTCCTTTTGATGTTGATTCTGCAAAATTTCTAAAAAAAATTGGAATTAATTCTTTTAAAATAGCTTCATCAGAAATATCCAATTATTCATTACTTAATTATGTAGCCTCAACAAAAAAAACTGTATTAATATCCACAGGAATGGCAGAAGAAAGGGACATAATTAAAATTTTAAATATTTTTAAAAAAAAAAATAATGATAATTTAATTTTTTTAGAATGCACGTCTTTATATCCCAGTAAATATAAAGATCTTAATTTATCTTTTATAAGTAAAATTAAAAATAAATTTAATATGTTGGCAGGGTTTTCAGATCACACATTAGACAATTATTCAGCTTTAGTTGCTTTAGGTTTAGGAGCAAGAGTTTTTGAAAAACATTTTACATATAACAAAAAGGCACCAGGTCCAGATCATTCTTATGCCTTAAATCCAAAAGAATTAAAGACATATGTAAAAAAAATAAAGGATCTTTTTTTTTCAATTAAGGAAGATAAAAAATTAATTTCTAGAGAGGTATTAAAAAATTCTAGGAGAAATGGTGTTTATATAAAAAATGATTTAAGAAAACATAGTATAATTAAAAAAAATGATTTAATTTTTAAATCACCACCAATAGAAATACTAAGTATTTATAAAGATAAGGTAATTGGGAAAAAACTGAAAAAAAATAAATTTAAACATGAACCATTATATTATAGTGACATTAAAAAGACTAAATGAATAAAAAACTTTTAATTTTTGGTACCCATGAAATTGCTAATTTAGCTTATAGATATTTTAAAGATACAAACGAATATTCAATTGAGGCATTTATTGTTGATGATGCATATAAGCACCAAGATGTGATGAATGATATCCCTGTGATACCTTACAGCGAAGTAAAAGAAAAATTTAAACCAAAAGATTTTAAATTTCATGTAGCCATATCTTTTAAACAGTTTAATCAATTAAGGGAAAAAATTTATCAAAGAGTTAAAAAAGATGGATATGAGTTTGAATCATACATCTCTCCAAACTCAACAATATTGACTAAAGATATAGGAGAAAATGTATTTATTTTGGAAAATCAAACCATTCAACATGACGTTAAGATTGGAAATAATGTAGTAATATGGTCTTCAAATCATATAGGTCATGGGTCTATAATTGAAGATAGTACGTATATATCATCACATGTTGTGATATCCGGTCATGTATCAATAGGAAAAAGATCATTCATTGGAGTTAATTCAGCTGTAAAAGACTTTTGTAAAATTGGTTCAGATTGTTTTATCTCAATGGGGTCAAATGTTACTTCTAATTTAAATCCAGGTTCAATTGTATTGCCACAAAAAAGTGAGATTTTGAATAGTAAAGATAGAAGAGCAAAATTTATAATAAAAAAATATTTTTTTTCATGAAACAAAATTGGAAAATAATTGATTTAATAATAAAGCCAAACAAAAGTGTTTTACAGAAAAGTCACTGCATGATCCCAACTCCAATAAAAATTAAAAAAAATATTTTTAGAATTTATTATGCTTCAAGAGACAAAAAAAATGTATCAAGAATTTTTTTTTCAGATTATGATTTATTAAAAAAAAGAATTGTCAAAAGTCCAAAAAACTTAGTTTTAGATATAGGTAAATTAGGAGCTTTCGATGATAATGGAGTAAATCCATCTTCATTAATTAAACATAATAACAAAGATTTTCTTTTTTATATAGGGTGGAATAAAAAGTCTAAAGTTAGGATGAATTTGTTTGGTGGAATTTCATCAAAAAAACCAAAAAAAAATAAATTTGAAAGAGTTTTGGAGTCACCAATAATTGAGAGAAGTAAATATGATCACTTATTTAATACAGCTCCATTTGTTATAAAAAAAAATAAGCTATTTGTTATGTATTATTGCAGTACCTTTAAATGGATCAATGAGCTTACTCCTTGTTATTCTATAAAATTATGTACATCAAAAAATTTATTAGATTGGAATAGACGTAAAGAGTATTGTATTAAATTAAAAAAAAACGAATATGCTATAGGTAGACCATATGTAATTTATCACAAAAATATTTATAAAATGTGGTATTCGTATAAAAAAAATAATTATCAGATTGGATATGCAGAGTCTAAAGATGGGATATCCTGGAAAAGAAAAGATAAATTAATTAAGTTTTATAATCCAAAAAGGTTTAATTTTAAAATGATGGAATTTGCATCGGTAATAGAGTTTCAGAATAAATTATTTATGTTTTTTAATGGGAACGATTATGGTTATGAAGGCATATATTTAGCTGAGCTTTATTGATGAAATTTGTTGCAATTGTCGAAGCTAGAACAGGATCAAAAAGGCTTCCAAATAAAGTTATGAAAAAGTTAAACGATAAGGAGGTAATAATTTATCTTTTAGATCGTTTAAAAAAATCAAAAAGGCTTGATGAAATTTTAGTTGCCACAACAAGTAAAAAAAAAGATGATAAATTAGTAAAATTATTAAAAAAAAATAAAATAAAATTCTTTAGAGGACCGGAAAATAATGTTTTAAAAAGAGTATACCTGGCAGCCAAACAAAATAAAGCTGATGTAATTGTAGAAATTTCAGGTGATAGTCCATTAATTGATCCATTTTTAATTGATGAGGCTATAATTTTTTTTAAAACAAATAATAAATTAGATTATTTAAATGTTGATCATGGATATCCAGGGGGAATAGGTTTTCAGGTTTTTAGAATAAATTCACTCAAAGAGAGTTTTATAAAAGCAAAAAAAAATTATGAAAAAGAACACGTCACACCTTATATTATAAATAATCCAAAAAGATTTAATTCTTTCTATTTTATTGCTGATAAAGAAAATAGTTCTTCGACGATAAATTTCTTATTAGATGAGGAAAAGGATTATATATTTTTAAGAAATATTGTTTCTAATTTAAAAAAAAAAAATTATAGAACAAGTCAACTTTTAAAGTTAATCAAACAAAAAAAAATTGAATTCACAAATAAAGAAGTAAAAAGAAACCGTGTATATTACAAATAAGTATAAAAATAGAATTGTTATTGGGAGTGCTCAATTTGGATTTAAATATGGAATTACAAATAACAATAAAGAAATTTCAAAAAATAAGGTAAGAGATATTTTAAATTTATGTAATAAATATAATATTAAAGATATTGACACAGCATTTACTTATGGATCATCTCATGAAAAGATAATTGATTTTTTAAAAAACGAGAAAAAAAAAAAATTTGTTATCACAACCAAAATTAATCTTAAAGAATTAGAGAAAGATAAGAAAAACCAAATCGAAAAAAAATTATTTGATTTTAAAAGAAAAATTCCAAAATTACATAAAGTAAATTTATTATGTCATGACCAAAAAATTTTAGATAAGAAAAACATACGATATATAAATATTTTAAACAAATTAAAAAAGAAAAAAGTTATTTTTAAAATTGGCGTTTCTGTATATGATCAAAAATACATTCTTGCAGGATTAAAAAATAAAAAAATAGATATTGTTGAAGCACCGGGAAGTATATTAGATCAAAGAATAAATAATCTTAACGAGTATAGAAAAGAGATTAAAAAAAAATTATTCTTAAGGAGTATTTTTTTGCAAGGTATTCTTTTAACAAAGCCAAATAAAATTAAAAGTAAAGTTTTAAAAAAAAAAGTATTAGAAATAACTCAATTATCAAAAAAAATTAAAATGAGCAAACTATCACTTTGTGTAAATTTTGCTTTACAAATCTTAAATCCAAATAAAATTATTTTTGGTATTGCGGATAAAAAACAATTAAAACAATTTCTAAAAATTAAATATAATTTTTTGAATAAAAATATTGATTTTAAAAAATTTGAAATTCTAAATTATAATTTGGTAGATCCTAGAAAATGGTAAAAAATATTTTAATTTTAGGAGGTTCTGGTAATTGTGGAAGTCATTTAAATAAATATTTTATTAAAAATTACAAGGTAACATCAACTTATTTTGCGAATATTAATTACAAAAAAGAAAAAAATTACCATAAAATAAATTTGAATAATTTTAAAGATCTAGAAAAACTTATTAATACAATAAATCCAGATATAATTATTCATGCATCAGCTTTAACCGATGTAAGGCTTTGTGAAAAAAATTTTAAAAAGTGTAATTTAGTAAATTTTCAACAAACTCAAAATATTGTTAATATTTGTAAGAAACAGGATTTAAAACTAGTATATATTTCAACTGATGCAGTTTATAAAGGTAAAAAATATTATTTACATAGAGAGAGCGACAACCTCTCTTATGTAAATAATTATCAAAAGTGTAAGATAAAGTCTGAGAATTTCATTAAAAATAACTTAAAAAAATATATGATATTAAGAACAAATCCATTTGGATTAAATAAACATAAAAACTCTATTTATTGGCTTTTTAAAACCTTTAAGTCGAAAAAAAAAATTAATGGTTTTATTGATTATGAGTATAATCCAATTTTTTCACTAGATCTTGCAAAAATATTAGAAAAGTTAATCAAGTTAAACTTCAATGGTATAATAAACATTGGAAGTCTGAACATAATTAATAAATATGAATTCGCTAGATTAATTGTTAAACAATTTAAACTAAAAACCATAGTGCAAAAAAAAAGTATTTATTCAATTTATTCAAAAAAGAATGTTAAATTAAACTCTTCAATGAATCTTGATAAACTTAAAAAACTTATTCAAATAAAAAATATTCCAACAATTAAACAAACAATTAGAAATTTCTATGAATTTGAAAAAAAAATTAAATATTAATAATTCTTTAAAATTTCAAAAACAGGCAAAAGAAGTAATACCTGGAATGACTCAATTACTTTCAAAAAGACCAGATATGTTTTCTTATGGTGTTTGGCCAGGATATTATAAAAAAGCTAAAGGTGTTTATGTTTGGGATTTAGACAATAATAAATATTTAGATATGAGTATATCTGCGATAGGTGCGAGTATACTAGGTTATGCTGATAATTATGTTGATAATAAAGTTATTCAATCAATAAAGAAAAGCGTTGTAAGCTCATTAAACTGTACAGAAGAAATAAAATTAGCAAAAAAATTAATATCTTTACATCCATGGTCAGATCAAGCAAGATTTTCAAAATCAGGTGGTGAAGCAGTTGCAATGGCAGTGAGGGTGGCAAGATCATATACGAATAAAGAGGTAATCGCTTTCTGTGGTTACCACGGCTGGCATGATTGGTACTTAGCTGCAAATATAAAAAAAGACAATCTTAAAGAGCACTTACTAAGTGGATTGAGCCCTAATGGCGTCCCTAAGGGATTAAGAGGCACATCGTTTCCATTTAGATATAATAATATTAATGACTTAGAAAGAATCATAAAACAGAATAAAAACAAAGTAGCTGCAATAATTATGGAGCCTTTGAGAAATTTTATACCTAAAAATAATTTTTTAAAAAAAGTTAAAATTTTAGCAAAAAAAAATAAAATTATTTTAATATTTGATGAAATAACCTCTGGTTTTAGACTTTGCCCAGGAGGCGCACACAAAATTTTAAAAGTAAATCCTGACATGGCTATATTTGGCAAAGCAATTGGTAATGGTTATCCTATATCTTGTATTATCGGAAAAAAAAAAATTATGAATCACTTTCAAAATTCCTTTATAAGTTCGACTGCATGGACTGAGAGAACAGGAGCTGTTGCTGCAAATGCCACAATAGAAAAATATATTAAGAAAAAAGTACATATAAAGATTAATAAATTAGGTGGATTAATTAAGAATAAACTAAATGATATTTCCAAAAAGTATAATTTACCAGTAACTCTATTCGGGTATGATTCAATTATAGTTTTTATTTTTAATAATAAGCACAGCAACATATTAAAAGCATTATTCATTCAATACATGTTAGAGCAAAAAATTTTAGCATCTAATGTAATTTTTTTAAATGACTCACACACTAAAAAAGATCTTAAAAAATATTTTAATGCGGTAGAGAAAGTTTTTAAAAAGTTGAGCGAATACAATAATTTGAAAGAAATGAAATTGGATTTAGTGGGCAAACCTTCTAAAACTGGTTTTATGAGATTAAATTAAATGAATTTAGCAATCATACCAGCGAGAGGAGGAAGCAAAAGAATAAAGAACAAAAACATAATAAGTTTTGCGGGAAAGCCCATGATTTATTATCCGATTAATGCAGCTAAAAAATCAAAAATTTTTGATTTTATACATGTATCGAGTGACTCAAATAAAATACTTAATTTAGCTGAAAAATTTGGAATAAAGAAACAATTTAGAAGACCTAAAAGTTTATCTGATGATTATATAGGAATATTACCAGTACTTAGATTTGTTTTAAATCAATATGAGGCAAAATATAAAATAAAGATAAATAATATATTTTGTATTTTTCCAGCAGCACCTTTTTTAACAAAAAAATATCTTATAGATGCATATAAATTATTTAAAAAAAATAAATCTAAATATCCCTTGCATGTGGTTTCAGAGTATAATGCGCCAATACAATGGGCTTTTGAACTTAAGAAAAATAAAATTTTGAAACCAAAGGAACCAGGAAAATTTAAAATAAGGTCTCAAGATCTAAAAAGATATTATTATGAATGTGGCCCTTTTTCAATTTTTTCAAGAAATCATATAATAAAAAACGTTCAAGATAAAAATTTTTTAGGTTTTGTAATGCCAAAATATAAATCTATTGATATTGATACTAAAGAAGATTTAGAATTTGCTAGAAAACTAATTAAAAAATAATGAACAAGATAGCAATCATGGCACCAACTTTTTTACCATGGTTAGGTTATTTTGATATGATAAATAAATCTGATGTATTCGTATATTTAGATAATGTTCAATTTAATAAGAGATCATGGCAACAAAGAAACAGAATACCAGTTAATGAGCAATATTTTTGGCTTACAATTCCAGTAAAAAGTAAAGGCAAATATAATCAACTAATTAATCAAGTTGAGATAGATTATTCTAAAGATCCATTTGAAAAAATTGTCAAAATATTAAAACATAACTATTCTAGATGTAAATATTATTCTGAAATAATAGAAATTTTAGAAAAGATATTCAAAAAAAAAATTCTTTATTTAAGCGAATTAAACATTTTACTTATTCAAGAAATATGTAAATTTTTAAAAATTGAAGGAAAAAAATTTATTAAGTCATCAAATCTAAATATATCTTCAAAAAAAGGTCAGTTATTGTTTGATATTACCCAAATGCTTAATGGAAATATTTATATTTCAGCAGATGGATCAGGAATTTTTTTTAATAATCAAAATCCATTTAAAGACACAAGTATTGTTCTTAAATACCATAATTATGATCATCCAAAATACAAACAAAAAAGTAAAAAATTTATTGAATATTGCTCGATAGTTGATTTATTATTTAATGAAGGCATAAAATCTAGAAAACACTTTAAAAATTATGAAATTTAAAAAATTTAATTTTATAAATAAAGAGGAAATCTCCTCTACAGTAAAAGTATTAAAAAATGGTGTATTATCAGATTTTATAGGAGCCCCAGGAGATAAATTTAATGGGGGAAAAAAAGTTAGAGAGTTTGAAAATAAATGGTCTAATTTTTTTAAAAATAAATATTCAATTTCTGTTAATTCAAATACATCAGGTTTAATGACTGCATTAGGTGCAATAGGACTTGAACCAGGTGACGAAGTAATTACAAGTCCCTGGAGCATGGTGGCGTCAGCCACTTCTATATTAATTTGGAATGCAATACCAGTATTTGCAGATATAGAATTAGAAACGTTTAACATAGATCCAAAAAAAATTGAAAATTTAATCACAAAAAAAACAAAAGCAATTGTAGTTACAAGTATTTATGGACACCCTAGCGACATATTTAAAATAAAAAAAATTGCAAAAAAATATAATTTAAAAATAATAGAAGATGTAGCTCAAGCACCAGGAGCAAAAATAAATAATAGATATATTGGTACCATAGGCGACATAGGTGTTTTTAGTTTAAATTTTAATAAACATATACACACAGGTGAGGGAGGTGTATGTGTAACAAATTCAAAATTCTTGGCAAAAAAAATGCAACTTATTAGAAATCATGGAGAAGCATGCGTATCATTAAAAGATAGTAAAAATTTATTATCAAATAATATAGGTTTTAATTTTAGACTTACCGAAATTCAGGCAGCAATTGGAATAGAGCAATTAAAGAAACTAAAAAGAATTAACAAGCACCAGATAAAAATTTCAAAAAAATTAATTTTTGAATTACATAAATTTAAATTTATTAGACCACCTGTAATTAAAAAAAATTGTAGTCATGTATTTTATTCTTTTCCTATTTTAATTAATAATGATTTAAGTAAAGATTTTAGAAACAAAGTATTAAAAGAATTAAGAAAATACGAAGTGCCAATAGGACCAGGAACTAAAAATATTCATTTATTTCCTTTATATCAAAAGCAAATTGCTTATGGAAAAAAATCTTTTCCATGGTCAATAAATAAAAAAAAATATAATTATAAAAAAGGAATATGTCCTAATGCAGAATCTCTTCAAGAAAAAAGAATTATGACGATACCAATAACAGGCGCTTATGAATTAAAAGTTAGTGACATAGATTATATAATTTCAAAATTTAAAAAAGTTTGGAAAAAACATTTTGAAAAATAATAAGTTATTGGTTGTTGTAAACGATGCAGGGGGAGCACACCAAATTGCATCATATCTTAAATTTCAAAATAAAAAATTTGATGCAATTTTGATGGGACCTGCAAAAAATATTTTTAAGGAGTATGATCTGAAATTCAAAAATTGTAATCAGAAAAAATTAAAAATATTAGTTAATAGTTACGATTTAATAATTACGGGATCTGGATGGCAAACAAATCTTGAAAAAAAAGCTATTTTTTTTTCTAATTTTTTTAAAAAAAAAAGCATTACTATTTTAGATCATTGGTCAAATTATAAAGAAAGATTTTTGCTAAATAAAAAAAAAAATTTACCGTCAGAAATATGGACTAATAATCTTCTCTCAAAAAAACTTCTAATAGAGGATAAATTTTTTAAAAAAACAAAAATCAAAATAATTAAAAATTATTTTAAAAAATATATAATTAAAAACTCAATAAGAAATAAAATACTTAAAAATAATATTTTATTTTGTTGCGAACCTTTTATTAAATCAGTGGATGGGTTTTCTACAACTGATCTTATAAAATCATTTATAAAGTTTATAAGTAAAAAAAAAATTAATATAAATTTGAATATAAGGTTTCATCCATCCCAGAATTTAAAAAATGTTAAATTTGATACTAAATTAAAAGACAATTTAAATATAAAAATTTCTAATAATTCATTAATCAATGATTTATCAAATACAAATATTGTTGTTGGATGCAATAGTTACTCACTTATCGTTGCTCTCTGGATTAACAAGAAAACATATTTTTTTTTTCCTAATGAAAATATGAGGACTAAACTTCCATCAAAAAAAATACTAAACTTTAGAAAAAAATTTTTTAATGTGATTAATTAAATTTATGAAATATTTAATATTAATTTTAAAATTAATCTTGCCAAACTTTTTAAAACCAAAAATTAAAGTTCTTTTTTATGTAATAAAAATTAAATTAATAAATTTATTAAATTTATTAAAAATATATAGATTTTCAAAACCTTATAATCCAGAAAATGATGAAAAGTATTTAAACTATAAAGATGAAGGTATAATTAATCTCTATGAAAATATTGATTTAAAATTTGGTGGAAAATATTTTGAAGCAGGTGGCTTAGATGGATATTTTGGAAGCCCAACTTTTTTTCTTTATGCTAAGTACAAATGGAATGGAGTTATTGTTGAACCAAATGAAAAATATCTTTATCAAATAAGATTGTTTAGACCAAAAGATAAAATATTTTCAACACTTTTAGTATCACCTGAGGAATTAGTTAAAAATAAAGAATATGATTTTTTAGATTTACATCATAGCTCTTCAATATTGAAAGATAAAAATATGGATGAGTGGTCAATTGAGCAATATAAAAAAAATCCAAACATCAAAGTCTCAAAAGTCATGGCTAACACAATAGATAATTTGTTTAATGAAAATAATATTAATACTAAATTTGATTTATTTGTTCTTGATTTAGAGGGTCACGAGTATGAGGCTTTGAAAGGAGTTAATTTTGAGAAGTGTGATATAAATTATTTCCTCATCGAGCTAAGAGAATTTAATAAAAAAGATGTATTTAGTTTGATGCAAAAAAATAATTATAAATTTATCGGAAGAACATCTAAGCAAGATCATTTATTCAAGAAAAATATTACTAATTGTTGATTTCTATATTAAAAAGTTTATTTATATCAAAATATTTATATGAAAATTCTTATTTCTGGAGCTGGAGGTTTTATAGGAGGACATTTATCCAAAAGATTAAAGTTGGAAGGTCATGAGGTAGTTGGGGCTGATATCAAGCCACTAGAATTTTGGTTTCAAAATCATTGCGATAAAAGTTATGTTTTTGATTTGAAGGAAATTGAAAATTGTTTAGTTGCTACAGAAGGAGTTGATTATGTTTATAATTTAGCTTGCAATATGGGAGGTATGGGTTTTATAGAAAATAATAAAGCAGAATGTATGATATCAGTTTTAATAAATACAAATTTGCTTAGAGCATCAACTGTAAATAAGATTAAAAAATTTTTCTTTTCCTCAAGTGCTTGTGCGTACAATATAAATGATCAAAAAAGTCCTTTCATTAATGGATTAATAGAGTCCAGTGCTTATCCAGCAATGCCTGAAGATGGGTATGGATGGGAAAAGCTGTTCAGTGAAAGAATGTGCAGACATTTTGCTGAAGATTTTAAACTTGATACTAAAGTTGTCAGATACCATAATATTTATGGACCTTTAGGAACTTACGATGGTGGAAGAGAAAAAGCTCCTGCAGCTTTGTGTAGAAAAATTGCTAAAGCAAAAATTACAAATAATAAAGAAATTGAAGTTTGGGGAGATGGTGAGCAAACTAGAACATTTTTATATATAGATGACTGTATAAACGGCACCGAAGCAGTGTTTAATTCAAAAAAAATAGGTCCCTACAATGTGGGTAGTGATGAGCAGGTATCAATAAATCAGATGATAGAAATTATTGAAGAAATTGCTGATTTTAAAACTATAAAAAATTACGACACAACCAAGCCAAAGGGTGTAAGGGGAAGAAGTAGTAATAATGACTTAATTAAAAAAGAAATTGGTTGGTTACCAAGTATAAAATTAAAAGATGGGCTGAAACAAACTTATGATTGGATTTTTGAAGAAATAAAACAAAAAAATAATGAGAAATCTAATAAGTTTACAAGAGTTTGAGTTTGAGTTTTTTTAATATAATTTTTTTCTTATTAGGATCTATTGGTTTTTCAATTTTATTACAAGATAGAGTATTTAAGTTTAAGAATAAATTATTTTTACCTTTAATTTATATTTTATTATTAAATTTAATAATACTTATTTCTTATTACATTTCTTTTTACGATTTTAATAAAATATTTTTATTAAAATTTATTTTTTATTTTATTTGTCTATTTAGTGTAATTACTTTATTAGAGTTCAAAAAAAAAGAGATTAAATTTAATTTAAATATTGATTTTATATTTTTGATTTTATTTCTTTTTGTTCTTGTATTGTCATTAGATCTACCACCAACAGATAATGATAGTTTAGATTACCACTTGGGAGCTCCAAAATATTGGCTTGAAAATAAAGGATTTTCGAAAAATGCTTTATGGGATCATCATTATCTTGTGGGCTCAGGAGAATTTTTAAATTTTTTTGGTCTGTACAATGAAATCCAAAATATTAATGGAATAATTCAAGTTACATTTATTTTCTTACTATTCCTTTCTATAAACGACGGAAAAAAGATTTTAAATAGTAAAAATACTATTTTTATATTAATTATTTTTTCATCACCATTAGTAATGCCACTTTTGATAAGTCAGAAACCTTTTTTAATACCAGTTTTGATATTTTTTTCAGTTTTTTATTGTTTAGAAAATTTTAATAAACTAAATAATCCAAAATTTGATGTTAAATATTTGATATTAATAATATCAGCTCTAAACTTCTCTCTTTCTAGTAAGTATAATTTTATATTTCCATTTTTAGTTTTTGAAATTTATTTATTTTTTAAATTCAGGGATAAAATATTGATATTTTTAACAACAAATTTGATTTTTTTTGTAATTATTTCTTTTCCAATTTATTTAAAAAATTTTTACTTTTATGGAAATCCAATTGCTCCTTTTTTTGAACATATTTTCTCATCAAATTATTTGTCATATGAAAAAATAAAATTTAGTGAATATTTACAAAGATATCATTCATCCTATAATAATTTACCTGAATATCTAACAATTCTATTAAAAATATTCATACCACAAAATTTAGGTTCATTTTTTACTATTATCTCACCTATAGTTCTGCTTTCATTTTTTATTAAATATAAAAAAGAAGACTTAATTTTATTTTTAATTTTTGGTACGATTTTATTATTTAATCTAGTTAGTGGACAACTCACTGCCAGATATTATTTAATTTTTTTTATACCAATCGTGTATTTAATTTCATTAAGATTTAATTTTACTTTTTTTTATAAACTAATTTTAATTATTTTGTGTCTGCCTCAATTAATTTCAATATCATACTTAGTTATAAACAATTATCTAATCCCAAAAGAGGAGTTTTTATCAAAATTTGTTAATGAATATAGTCAAATTAAATGGGTAGAGGAAAACGTTAATGAAAAATATATTACCGATTTAAGAATGAATTATTATTCAGATAATAAAATAAATATTTCTATGTTAAAATGGTCAAGTGACTTCTCAAGTGAAATAAAAAAACTTATTAAAGATCAGGGTATAAATTATGCTTTTATTTCTGACAATAAGAAATTAGAGACAATTTTTTCAAAACATTTCCTTTCTTGTGGTAATTATGTAAAAGAAGTAAATCTTCCCTATGCTACAAGAAATCATTTTAACAAAATGAGCTCTTATAAGATGAGATTAATTAAAATAAATGAAAAATGCCTAAAATAAAAAAGATATTAATTACGGGAACGGCTGGATTTATAGGTTTTCATTGTGCTTTAAAATTTTTAAATTTATTACCGAAGTATGAAATTCATGGTGTGGATAATTTTAATAAAAATTATGAACTTAAAATTAAAAAAATTAGAAATAATATTTTAAATAAATATAAAAGATTTAAATTTTTTAATAATGATTTGAAAAATGACAAACTTATTAAAAAACTTTCAAAACAAAATTATGAAATTATAATACATTTAGCAGCCCAGCCTGGTGTCAGAGATGTTTATGACAATCCAAAAATTTATTTTGAAAATAACTTATATGCTTATTTCAATATTTTAAGATGTATAACAAAAAAAACAAAATTATTTATTTATGGTTCATCAAGCTCAATATATGGAAACTCCAAAATATCTAAAGAATTAAGTGCAACAGATAGTCCACTAAATTTTTATGCAGGATCAAAAAAATGTAACGAGATTATTGCAAAATCTTTTAACGAAGTAATTGATGCAAAGATAGTGGGATTAAGATTTTTTACTTGTTATGGTCCTTATGGTAGACCAGATATGGCAGTATTTAAATTTACAAGGCAAATTACAAAAGGAAAAAAAATTAATTTTCATAATTTTGGAAAGCATTTAAGAGACTTTACTTATATTGATGATGTTATTAAATGTATTTATTTAATTATTAACAATCAACAAAAATTAGAAAAATTTGAGTTATTCAATATTGGAAAGGAGAAACCAAATTCGTTAAAGGAATTAACAAATTTAATTTCCTCCGAGCTTAATAAAAAAGCAAAAATTAAAAAAATAAAAGCACAAAAAGGTGAAGTAAAAATCACAAGATCCAATATGAATTATTTTTATAAAAAATTTAAATATAAACCAAAGACTTCTTTAAGAGAGGGAGTGAAAAAATTTATAAATTGGTATAAAAGTTATGAATAAAATAATTAAATATCTTGTTATTAATAAAAAAATATTAAATTTAAACAATTTTTTTTATTTAAAATTTGCTTTTTTATTTTTTGGAATATCTCTTTTAGAGCTTTTAGGATTTAGTCTAATAGGATCTTTAATTGGTCTATTTTATGAAAATTCTATAGTTCGAAATGGCACTGAAACAATTAGTTTTGGCTTATTAAATGATTTATCTATAAATTTTATAGGATTTATTATTTTGATTATTTTTACATTCAAAGGAATTTTATATTATTTCTCGAATAGAAAAATAAACTTTTTTGTAACAAACACTCTTTATTTGTTAAGAAGATCTATTTTAAAATCAATTATAAATACACCCCCAGATAAAATAGATGATAAGAACAGGAATAAATTAATCAACAAACTGATAAGACATTGTCAAATATATTGTAGTTCTTTTTTATTTTATGTTTTGAAGTGTGCTTCAGATTTTTTAACAATCTTTGCATTAGCAGGATTATTAATTTATTATAACCCAGTAATAACATTAATATCTATATTTCTATTATTACTAGTTGCTTATTTTTACTCAAGATTCCTAAAAAATCGAATTTTGAATATTTCCAGTAATCTTGCTAATTTACATGATAATTATTTGAGCTGGATACATGATTTTAACAATAGTTTGAAAGAGACAAAAATTTATAAAAAAATAAATTATTTTTCAAATAATATTAATTCTAAAGCGTTATCAATTTCTAAATTAGACTTTAATTATAGAAATTTACAATTATATCCTCGAATAGTTATTGAAATATCATTTGTGTTTTTGATTGTTTTAATTTTAGTCTTTAACAAAAATCAGTCAATGAGTCCATTATTTATAGAAAAAGCATCTGTGTTTTTTCTTGTGATAATTAGAATCTTACCAATCATCAACCAATTAATAAACCAAATTAACGAAATTAACTATTCTTTAATATCTGTTGCAGAAATTCAAAAAAATATAGTTCACGATAACAAAATAAAATTAGATGAAGATTATAGACGTAATAATCAAATCGAAATTAATACATTACAAGTAAAGAATTTATCATTTAGCTACTCAGAAAGAGTTTTAATAAAAGATTTAAATTTTGATTTTTCAAAAGGTGAGATTTTAGGTATTTTTGGTCCCTCAGGTTCTGGTAAATCAACTTTATTAAATATCTTAATGGGTTTTATAAAACCTCAGCAAGGTCAAATAATAATTAATGGAAGAAATTTAGATAATAATAATAGTATTGATGAATGGCAAAACTCAATTGCATATATACCTCAAAATGTATGTATAATAAGATCAACTATTAGAGAGAATATAGTTTTTGAAAGTGAAGATAGTAAGATTGATGAAAAGAGATTTCAATATTCGATTAAACAATCAGGTTTAAATGAATTTGTTTTTGATTTAAATGAAAAGTTTGAAACCAAAGTTATTGAGGATGGAAAAAATTTATCAGGTGGACAGAAACAAAGGATAGCTATTGCTAGAGCAATCTACCATAATAAAAATACTTTAATTATGGATGAGCCAACATCTTTTTTAGATCAAGATCTGATAAATTCATTTTGGAACTATATTAATGAAATAAAAAAAAAATATAGTATAATTTTAGTTAGTCACGATTTAAATTTAAAAAAAATCTGCGATAAGGTTATTCAATTATGATTTCAATGAGAAAAAAAACAATTTTAGTTACAGGTGGCACAGGTACATTTGGACAATTCTTTGTTGAAAGTTTACTCAAATATGTAAAACCAAAAAAGATAATAATATTTTCAAGAGATGAGTATAAGCAATTTAAAATGTCAGAGAGATTCAAGGATAAGTCAATTAGGTATTTTCTTGGTGATGTCAGAGATTTTCCAAGACTTAAATTAGCATTTAAAGATGTTGACTATGTAGTTCATGCAGCAGCATTGAAGCAGGTGATTAGCTCCGAATATAATCCAACAGAAACAATTAAGACCAATATTACTGGTGCAGAAAATATAATTAGAGCTGCTTTAGAATGTAAGGTAAATAAAGTTTTGGCCTTATCTACTGATAAAGCTTCTAGTCCGGTGAACCTTTATGGTGCTACTAAATTAGTATCAGATAAATTATTTATCGCAGCAAATAATTATGCTGGAAAACAAAAAACTCACATGTCCATCGCTAGATATGGAAATGTAATAGACTCACGAGGGTCAGTAATAGAAATTTTTAGGGATCAATTGAATAAATTTGGAAAAATTTTTGTAACGCATAAAGATATGACAAGATTTTGGATTAGTAAAAAGACAGCAATTGATTTTGTAATTGAATGTCTCAATATAATGAATGGTGGAGAAATATTTATACCTAAAATGAAATCAATTAAAATTATAGAGTTAGCAAAAATAATGTCAAAAAATAATTTTTTAATTAATGGAATTAGACCAGGAGAAAAATTACATGAAACATTATTTTCATTAGAGGAATATCAAGCTCAAGATATATATGAAGATAAAGATAAATATATTATTCTTCCTAAAATTTTAAAATCTAAAAGTAAATTTAAAAAATTAAAAAAATCAAAAATTACTGAATATGTATCAAACAAAAATAATAATTACACAAATAGTGAAATCAAAAAATTATTATTCTGATAAATGTTAAAAAGTATAAGTGAGAATGACTGGATAAAATTTCTTAATAATTCGAAAAATCCAACTATATATCATCATCCCAATTTTTTAAGAATTTTTAATGAAAAATTAGACTTTAAATGTTACTTAAAAGGGGATGAAATAATTCTAGGTTTACCACTTCTAAAAAAAAAAAATAATATTCAACTTAGATTTCAAGGATATAACGGATTTATATATCCAAATAGACATTTAACTAAAAAACAAAAAGTTATTTCAAGTAACTTTAAAGGATTAAAAGAATTTGCAAATTTTTTTTATGAAAACTATGAAAGTTTATCAATAAGTTTAGATGATACCATGATAGATGCTAGACCCTTTATTTGGCACAATTATCCTAAAAGTAATTTTAAAACTGAGGAATATTACACATCAAAAATTGAACTTAAAGATTTCTCTAAAACATGTATCAGCGAGACAAGAAGACAGGAAATAATAAAATCTGAAAAACAAGGATTAAAAATAAATTTCTCTGAAGACTTTAAATCTGCAGCTGAATTTTTTATTAAAACTATTGGTGATAGTAATTTTGAAAATGATGAAATAAGGTATTTTGAAATTATGAAATCACTATCAGAGTCAAAAATGGGAAAACTTTTTTCTTGTAATTATAAAAACGATGTTATTTCCTTTGCCTTTTTTGGAATAATTAATAAAAAAGTTTTTTATATGTTTTCAGGATCAGATCATAATTTAAAAAATATATCTAATCACACTTATCTTCTTTATGAAGTAATAAATAAATTTAAAAAAGAAGCAAAAGAGATAGATTTTGTTGGTGTGAATAGTCCTAATAGAGGATCTTTTAAATTATCTTTTGGAGGCAATCTTAATAGATGTTTAAGGTTAACAATGATAAATAAATAGTTTTATGTGTGGAATTGCAGGGTTTACAAATTTTAACCAAAAATTTGACAAACGGTCAATCAATTCAATGGTCAGTAAAATTGTTAATCGTGGCCCTGATTTTAATTCATTTATGCACAAAGAAAATATTTCTTTAGGACATTCAAGGTTATCGATTATTGATCTTACCCCAAGTGCAAATCAACCAATGATAGATATATCTGAAAAATATGTAATTGTTTTTAATGGAGAGATATATAATTTTCTTGAGCTAAAGAGGCAGCTTAAATTATTAAAAAAAAAATTCAAAACAAACTCAGATACTGAAGTAATATTAGAGGGTTTTAAAGCCTGGGGTACAAATTTATTTCAAAAGTTAGACGGGATGTTTGCGTTTTGTATTTGGGATATTTTAAATGAAACAGGATATTTAGTTAGAGACAAATTTGGGGAAAAACCTTTATTTTATTATATTTTAAATAATGAAATTGTTTTTGCTTCTGATTTAAGGTCTATTAAAGAGGGTCCTCAATTTAATAATAAATTAAAAACTTCAAGTATAAACAGTTATTTAAACTTTAATTATGTCAAAGATAATGAAAAAACCATTTATAGCAATGTTAAGAAATTAAAATCTGGCTCTTATATAAAATTTAGCAAGAACAAAATTGAATATTGTAAATATTTTTCATTTAAAAATTATACTTTAAAAAATGATTATAAAAATTTATCTGCTAATGAAATAAATATTACTTTAGATAAGATGATTCATGAAAGTGTAATATCAAGAAGCATATCTGATACTGAAGTTGGTTTATTTTTAAGTGGAGGATTAGACTCAACATTAATTTCTTATTATGCATCAAAAAACAATTCTAACTTAAAAGCTTTTAGTCTTGGTTTTGAGCAAAAAAGTTTTGATGAAATTGAAAAAAGTAAATTAATTTCAAAAAAATTAGATTTAGATCATTACATTGAATATTTCGACCAAAAAAATTTTAGTAGTATAGATTTTGAAAAAATAATCGAAAAAATTGGAGAGCCATTAGCTGATACTGCTATTTTATCAAATTTTATATTGTCAAAATTTACAAAACAATATGTCAAAGTTTGTCTAAGTGGTGATGGAGCAGATGAAATCTTCTCAGGATATGATACTATGGATGCAACATATTTATATGAAAATATATTTTCTAAATTTAATAAAAATATAAATATTTTACTTAATTCATTAGTGAATATGCTTCCTGATTCAAATAAAAAAATTAATAATATATTTAAAATAAAAAAATTTTTTGATGTAATAGTTAATGACTCAGGTTTCAAACATTCTTACTGGAGAAAAGTTTTCAACAATAATCATTTAAATACTTTATTAACTAATGAATTTAAATCTTTTTTAGATAAAGATAATTTTAAAAATTCATTTCACTCAAAATTTGAAGACTTAGATTATATTAATAAATTAACTATGATTGATCTAAATGATTTTTTAATTGAGGATATACTTGTAAAAGTTGATCGATCTTCAATGGCTAATGGATTGGAGGTAAGATGTCCTTTTCTAAATGAAAAAATTCTTGAGTTTGTTTTTTCTTTAAATCTCAAACAAAGATACTCATTATTTAACAAAAAAAAATTAATTAAAAATCTTCTTAAAAATAAATTTCCAAAATCAATAACAAATCAAAAAAAGAGAGGATTTAATTTTCCAATTGCTAATATGTTTAAATTAGGAACATTTGACGAAATTTTAATCGAAAATTTAAAAAAACAATCTATATTTGATACTGAGAATGTAATTAAAATGTTGAAAATTCATAAAACTGGAAATAAAGATTATCATAATGAGCTATTTAATATACTTACTCTAATAACCTGGACCAAACTTAATGGAACTACCAACTTTGAATAAATATTCTTTTATTATCCCCGTTTATAATGAAGAGGATTCTATAAAAAAAGTTATTGATGAAATTAATAGCCTGGATCTAGCTGAAAAGGAAATAATTGTCGTTGATGACCACTCTACAGATGAAAGTGTAAAAGTTTGTAGAAATTTCGATAATGTAAAAATTATTCAGAATCTTATGAATTTTGGATACGGTTATTCATTAAAAGCTGGGATAAAACATGCTCAAAATGATCATGTAGTTATTATTGATGGAGATGGTTCATACCCAATGAAAAATTTTAATGAAATGAGAGAAAATTACGAAAAAGGTTTTGATATGGTAATTGGAAAGAGAATAGGAAAAAACCTAAATAAAACTCTAGTTAAAGCAATGTTAAGGAGTATACTTAAATTTATTGTAGAGTTTTCAGTAGGAAATAAAATTCCAGATATAAATTCAGGTTTTAGGATTTTTAATAGAAAAGATGTTATTAAATATTTTGATCAGCTGTGTGATACTTTTAGTTTTTCAACATCTATAACATTAATTTATCATTTTAATAAAAAAAGTATTAAATATATAGATATTGATTACTCAAAAAGAATAGGAAATAGCAAAGTAAAAATGTTTAGAGATAGCCTAAGAACTATGCAGTATATAAGCGAACTACTTTTATATTTTAATCCAATTAAAATGTTTTTGGCAATATCGATAATATTTTTAATTGCATTTTTATCTTCTGTTATCTTATCTTTTGTAACAATTTTATCATTTAATTTTGCATATATTTTTTTATTTTTTTCTATATTTAGCATTATTATAGGCTTTGTTGTTCAAGGTTTAAAATAAATTTGATGAAAAAAAAAATAATTATTACTGGTGGATCCGGATTTATTGGGAACAACCTTGTGCATTATTTTCTAAAAAAAAAATTCATCGTCCTTAATCTTGATAAATTGAGCTTATACTCGACGAATGAAAAATTTAAAAAAAAATTTCTTAATATTAAAAACTATAAATTTTTAAATCTTGACATAAATAATTATAAAAAAACTCATAAGATTATAAAAAATTTTAATCCTCACTATATAATTAATTGTTCTGCAGAAAGTCATGTGGATAGATCCATAGATACTCCTTTGCCATTTACTAGAAATAATTTAATAAATGATTTAAATCTAATTGAAATTTTTAGAGAGTTGTCAAAAAATAAAAATATTAAAAAATTTATTCATATTAATACAGATGAAATTTTTGGTAGTTTAAAAAAAGGAAAAGCAAAAATTTCTTCAAAATTAAATCCTAGCTCTCCATATTCCGCGTCAAAATCATTTATGCAATTATACACTTATGCTTTAAGAAAGACTTATAATAGTAAAATATTACTTATAAACTTATGTAATAATTATGGACCTTATCAATTTCATGAAAAATTTATACCAACTGTTATTTTAAATTATTTATTTGGAAAAAAAATACCAATCTATGGCAAAGGAAAAAATATAAGAGAGTGGCTATTTGTTAATGACACCTCTGAAATAATTTATAAATTGGTAATTAATAAGAATATATCATCTGGAGACTATAATTTAGGCTCAGGCCAGTTCTCAACAAATAATGATCTGGTTAAAAATATTTATAAGATTTTAAAGGAAAGAAAATTAATTAATAAAAAATTCAAAGATACAATTAATTTTGTAAAAGATAGACCTGGTCATGATTTTAGGTATGCTTTAGATTCAAGTAAAATTAAAAAAGATATAAATTGGGAAACTAAAACAAAATTAAAACAAGGTTTAACTCAAACGGTAGATTGGTACTTAGCGAATAAAGAATGGGTTAAAGAGAGTTTAAGAAAATATAAAGGTAAAAGACTAGGAAATTTATGATTAAAAAAGGAGTATTATTGCTAGGTGGAACAGGTTCTAGATTATTTCCATTAACCAAGTCAGTAAACAAACATCTTTTGCCAATATATAACAAGCCAATGTTTTTTTATCCCTTATCAATATTGATGCTTATGGGAATTAGAGAAATATACTTGATAGTTGATAAGGAAAATAAAAAAAAATTTTACAACATACTAAAAGATGGAACTGATATTGGTTTAAAAATTCATTATTTAATTCAAGAAAAACCAGATGGTATTGCAGGTGTTTTTAAAATACTTGAACCCGAATTAAAAAATGATTCTTTTGCCCTAATTCTTGGAGACAATTTTTTTTACAGTGGTTTTTTTTCTAAAATTCTTGAGAAGGCAGTTAAATCGAAACAAGGCTCAACTATTTTTTTATACCCAACAAATAAACCTCAGAATTTTGGGGTTGCGAAGTTGAAAGGAAAAAAGATCATTCAATTAGTAGAAAAACCAAAAAAATTTGTTTCTAATTTTGCAATCACTGGCTTATATATTTTTGATAAAAAAGTTTTTAAATTTTCAAAAAAAATTAAAAAATCTGATAGGGGTGAATTTGAAATGATAGATATTTTAAATAAATACAAAAAAATAAGAGAACTTAAATTCATTAGCTTAGGTAGGGGTAGTGCATGGCTTGATGTAGGATCTTTCGAAGAACTTCTTTCTTGTAATAATTTTGTAAATAATATTCAAAGTCGACAAAATTTTGAAATTGGATGTTTGGAGGAAATTGCTTTAAATAAAAAATGGGTCTCAAAAAATAATTTAAAAAAAAGAATATCACTATTTAAAAGTTCAGAATACGCTAAATATATTGAAAATATTTAATAATATATGAAAGAATATTTAAAAAATTATAATAAATTTACAAAATTATATGGAAATGAGAACAAAAAATTTATTGAACTTAAATATGAAAGTTTAAATTCAAAAAATTCACTCCATAACTTAGAACAATTAAAAATTTGGTACAAGGAACAAATAAAAATTAATAAATCCAAGATAAAACTTATTCCATTAAATAAATGTAAGAATTGGGAAGTAAATAATAAGGAGATATATAATAAAAATAGATATTTTTTTAAGATTAAAGGTGTTAGATCTTTTAATACCAGTAAGAGAGAAGTTGGTTCTAAAGGTTGGGATCAACCAATTATGATAGAGCCAAATAATAAGGGTGGTATTTTGGGTCTCTTAAGAAAGAAAATTAAAGATATTCCTCATTATTTAGTTCAAGCGAAATTTGAACCTGGAAACTATAAATTGGTTCAATTAAGTCCAACTCTACAAGCTACATTTAGTAACATTAAAATGAAGCATGGTGGAAAAAAACCACTTTTTATTGAACATTTTAATATGAAAAAAAATAAAAAAAATATTATTTTTGCCCAGTGGTTTTCAGAAGAGGGGGGAAGATTATATAAAAAACGTAATTTTGGAATGATAGTGAACACAAATAAAGAAATTAAATTACCAAAAAACTTTAAATGGATGACAATGTATCAGATAAAGAAGTTAATATTTCTAAATGCAATTGTTAATCCTCATTTGAGAAGTTTAGTATCTTTCATTTGATGAAAAGAATAGATTTTCATTCTTATAGTAACCATCTAGATCAAAAAGTAATACCTTCAATTAACAAAAGTAAAATTTATTATAAATTTATTTTTACTAAAAAAAAAAAAAATTAATAATAAAAAATTAATTTTGATAAATAAAAAAAATAAATTTATTGATAAAATTAAAAATAGCATTGTCTATATTTCATCAATAAATTCTGACCATTATTATAGTGCAAAAAATTATTTAAATAAAAAAATTCCAGTTATATGTGAAAAACCTTTGACAACTAATTTAAAAAATACAAAAGATTTAATTAAAATTTCATTTTTAAATAAAACTCCAATAGTTGAAAATTTATATTTTATTAATCACTCATCATATAGAATTATTAAAAAAGTTTTAAAAAATAAAGATTTAGGAAATATAAAGAAAGTTTTTTCTAATTTTACAATACCATTAAATGATAAAAAAAATTTTAGATTTATTAGTTCAAAAGGTGGAGGGGCTTTAAACGATTTAGGATATTATTTTTGTGCTTTAAATGTATATTTATTTAACAACAAACCAAATTTAAAATATTGTGAACAGTATATTGATAAAAAAACAAAAATAGATATAGGAGGTAAATCTACTTATAAATATAAAAATTGTTCATTTTTTTATAAATGGGGATTTAGATCTCTATATAAAAATAATATAAGTATTTCAGCTGAAAAAGGCTGGATTAAAATGAATTATTTTTATTCTAAACCAGAAAATGTTAATATTGTACTTAAGATAAAAAAAAAAAATAAGATTATTACTTATAATTTTTATGGTGAGGATCAAATTAAAAAATCTTTTTTAAAATATTTAAATTTAAAAAAAAGAAAAATAAATAGTGCAAACAACAATAGGATCATTGAAATTGCAAAACAAATTCATGAAATTAAAATAAATTCAAAGAAAATAAAAAAATGAAAATCAAATTTTTTAAAAAACCTATTTATGTGACATTACCATCTGTACCAGAAAAAAAAATTTTTTACAAAAAAGTTGATAGTTTATTTAAAACTAAGAAACTTACTACTTTCGGACCTTTATATGAACAATTTTTGAGTGAATTAAAAAAATATCTAGGAGTAAAAAATATTTTGTTAGTTTCAAATGGCACTGCTGGTTTATTTACAGTATTAAAAATACTTTCTAAGAAAAAAAA
>MDTD01199741.1_pt1 | contig 34143 bp, 20 predicted proteins | sample 811221 | NCBI WGS metagenome assembly MDTD01 (sample SAMN05326646, study PRJNA326480) | marine metagenome | isolation source: seawater | place: Pacific Ocean: South West | collected 2011
CTAAAATCGCATCACCGAATTCGTGCCCGCGTCCTCTCGTCGCCCCGCCCGCGACGTTCTCCTTCTCCTCCGCGTCGTCGCCGCTTCGCACCCAGCACACCGCCGTGATCTCCCCCCCCCGCTGATGTTCCGACGTCTCGTGCACGTACTGCGCCACCACCGCCGTGTGATCACCAAAGTGTTCATCATCGTACACCGTCGCCGTTCGTCCCCCGCACGTGGCGTACAGATTCGAAACCCGCGTCCCGCGTCCTCGCGCAAACTCCACGTGCGTCGTCGTCGCCGCGCCGTGATTCTCCCGAATCACAGTCTTCAGCTCTAACGCCGCGAACGACCGCTTTCGCGCGCCGTCTCTCTCATCGTCGTCCGCGCGCACGAGCGACGCCTCCTCGGCCGCGCGTTTTTTCCGCAACTTTCGCTGCGGCGAGTTCATCGCGGTCGTTCGTTCTCTCTCTCTCTCTCTCTCTCTCTTTCTCTCTCTCTCTCTCTCTCGCGCGCGTCGATCGATCACGATCACGAGGTCACGAGGTCACGAGGGTCACGACGCACGATCCGGATCGCGCGCGCGCGTCGCGCTCTCCCGCGCGCGTCGAGGGACGACGGACGACGACGACCGGGAACGCGCGCGCCAGTTCAAAATCACATCCCATCCCACCCGTGGGGCGGGTGAGACCGTGGTCCCTCCATGGACGAGTCATGACCCGTCATGATACAGCATACATACGACACCCACCACTCTCGTATCTCGTATAACCCATACACAAACAACCATCAAAATACAAACTGCCGTCGCCCCCGCGCCCGCGCCCCTCTGTGCGCGGCGGCGCGTCTCGACCGACCGACCGACCGACCGCGCGCGGCGCGTGGATTCATTCGGTGCGTCACCGCGCGTCGCGACACCGCGCGAGGGCGAGCGCGCGCGCGTCGTTCGTTCGTTGAGTTCGATCGCCGCGTTCGTGAGACTCGTCGTCGGATCGGTGCGCGATCGCGCGCGCGAGAGAGAGGATCCGGATCGCGCGAGCGCGAGAGCGAGCGCGCGGAATGGCGGAGGAGGACTCGCGCGGACGCCCGCGCAAACGGAAATCGAGATGGGACGCGGTGGATGATGGTGGTGGTGATGCCTCTGGGGTCGCTCCCGCGCCGAGGTTCGGCACCGGGGTGTCCGCGGGCGGCGGCGGGATCGCGTTGCCGGACGCGGCGGCGATTCAGGCGCACCTGGCGTCCAAGGGAGTGGTGGCGGCGAACGCGGCGCCGACGCTGCGCACGGACGATCCGGAGACGGCGAAGCGATTCGCCAAGTATCAGGACGTGTCGCAGCGGTTGACGATGCGTGATTTTACGGATGATCGTCCGGAGAGCGAGCGGAGTCCGTCGCCGCCGCCAAAGTATAACAAGTTTGGCGTCAAGGTGAACACGCGCGAGGCGCGCATGAAGGATAAATTGTACCGGGAGCGAGACGAGCTCATCGAATGGTTGATGACGAACGCGAGAGAGTTTCAACCGCCGCCGGATTGGCGACCGAGGAAGAAGGAGAGAAAGTTGTACGTGCCGGAGGATGAGTATCCGGGGTATAATTTCATCGGGTTGATTTTGGGACCTCGCGGGAACACGCAAAAGCGCATGGAGCGCGAGACGAACACGAGAATCATGCTTCGTGGGAAAGGGAGCGTCAAGCCGGGAGCGCACCGAGACCACAAGACGGATTACAAGGAGGACGAACCGTTGCACGTCGTGATTTTGGGCGAGACGTGGGAGGGCGTGGACGCCGCGGCGGAGATGGTGGAGCACCTGTTGCGACCAATCGACGAGGAAGAAAACGTGCACAAGCGCATGCAGCTTCGAGAATTAGCCTCCATCAACGGTACGTTCGTGGAGACGTTCGGCGCGTGCCGTTTCTGCGGTGTGCAGGGTCACGTGCAGGCGAACTGTCCCGAACGCGAGAAAATGGAGAGCTATCGCGCGCCGGCTGAGTTGGTGACGTGTAAGATTTGCGGCGACGGCGGACACCCGACGCGCGATTGCCCGCTCGCGGGTAACGTTGCCGCCGCGGGTGCCGCGAAGGAGGAGATGAACAGCGAGTACTCGGCATTTTTGAACGAAATTGGTGTTAGTAAGGATGAGCTCAATCAACGCGCCGGAGGTCCGGCGGGATCGAGCGGCGTCGGCGCGCCTCACGCGAGCGCGCAAACCGGACCTCGGGGAACGTACAACAACTTGCGACCGGGAGATTGGATCTGCGAGCCGTGCGGCTATCCAAACTACGCCTCGAGACAAGTGTGCAAGCGATGTAACGAACCTCGACCGGCGGGCGCCGGCGGTGCGGGACCACCTCCCAACCAGTACGGGGGAGGCGGCTACCGTCAGCAAAACTTTGGCAGTGGTCCGCCGGCGTATCACCAACAGCAGGTGCCGCCTCGCCGCGCGCCGCCGCCGCCGCCGCCGATTCCGGCCGGCATGCAAGTGCACGGCGGGCACGTGATGCCCGCGGCGGTGAACGTGCCCCCTCCTCCTCCTGAGGACGGCACCGCGGGTATTCCTCCGCCGCCACCGGAGGACGGTTCGGCGGGCTTGCCTCCGCCGCCCGTGGTGAACGTCCCGCCTCCACCGATCGTGAACGCCGCTCCGGTGAACGTCCCGCCTCCGCCGGTCACGGACGCCGCGCCGGCGAACGTTCCGCCGCCGCCGAGCGACGAACCCGAAGAAGGCGAGCTCGGCGCAGTGCCGCCGCCGCCAGCCGACTCAAAGGAGGCGGAATTCGCGTCGTTCATGAACAATCTTTAGAAAAATCGTTTCGAAATAGACTAGCGCCGCGTCAGATGCGCCGCGGTTAATTGCCAACGAACGCACGAGTTCATTCAATCCAATCTATCGTAGCTATTACCAATCAACTTCGGGTTCGCAACGCCGCGAGTTCGTCGTCGCTTGCGCGCAGGAGACGCAACATGTGTTGCGTCTTTTCGCCACCGTCGTTGCCGACGTGCGGAAATATGATTCGCGGCTGAACAAAGTCGACGAACGCGCGAAGTTCGCTGAGACTCGAATGTTCAGAATACGGAAGACCGTATTGTACGAGTTTACCGCGTTGCCGTCGCGCCGTGGCTCGTCTCGTCTTCGCGTTTGCCGAAAACGTCCAACCCGTCGGTCGAAACGCGATGACGGTGTCGAAACGTTTCTTGTAATACTTGAGAATCGACGCCATCTTCATGAAACTCGTCGAACCCATGGGAACGACGTGTAAATTCGTGCGCGAATCGTCGAACGTCATCGCGCTCTTCTCCTCGGGCAGGAGGCCGATGGCGTCCATGACGGGGCGCTTCGCCTTGCCGATGTACACTTTTCGATTGAGCGTCTTCGCGGCCTCGAAAAACACCTTCTCTTTGCCGATGGTGTACGATCCGAAGAGAAACAACTTACGCGCCGATAAGTTGTCCTCGTGCACGAGGGCATCCCTCACAGCCTTGAGCACCGTCTCTTGCGACGGAAAATCGTCGTGTTCGAGCGAGCAGTACGTCGTATCTAATATGAGAATCGGCGACACCTTCCTCGTCGGTGACGCGATCCGCTGAAGCGTCGGATCGTCGCGCATGCGTTCGTGATATCTAAAATCCCCGGTGTGTAACACGGGCGACGCCGTCGGTCGCGTCGGAAACTCGAAAAGTATCATGGCGGCTCCCGGACAGTGATTCGCCTCGACAAAGGTCACGTCGACGCCCTCCAATCGCCTCGTGACGCCGATCTCGAACAATCGCAATCGGCGAGGATCGACGCCGAGCTTTTCTCTCACCAAATCCAAAGTCGTCTTCGTCCCGTACACGTATCCTCGATCGAACGTCTTCGTCAGTCCGCGGTGGTGGTCGGCGTGAAAATGCGTCAAGAACCAGTGCTCGCACCACGTCGCGCCGGCGTACTCGAACCCATCCACGATAAATTTCGTCCCCGGCGGTCGAATCCACGCCGGCGCCGTCGTTCTCTCTCGCACAGACCGCGTCTTCGTCCCTCGCGTCGGCCTCTTCGCGGAGACGCGCGACGCGTTCCCGCGAGCGTCCTCATCGTCCTCGTCCCCACCGCCCCAGTTCGCCCGCTCTCGATCGAACACGGGCGCCACCTCCACCGTCTTCGCCCGTTTCCCATCGCTCTCCCAAATCTCTCGAATCGCTCGCGCCATTCGAATCCTCGCGCCCAGCGTCGCGCCCGCCCGCCGCGTCGCGAGCGTCGACGCCGCGCATCCACGCATCTCTCCCACCGTCAGCCCTCGCAAGCGCTCGACGTCCACCGGATCGAACACGCGAGGTCCTCTCGCGCGCATCCACGTCGCGAACGCCTCGGCGTCGTCCGCACCGCGCGCCCGCGCGTCCGCGAGTTCGTCGATTGACGTCATCTCTCCTCCCATCTCTCCGCGCATCACCGCGCGCGCGTCCCCGACGCGCGCGTCGGTGAGAAGACGACGACGCGCGCGCGCATCTCGTCGAGCGCGCGCGTCGAGCGCGCGCGCGACGCGATCGGTCCGCGTCGGAGTGACGCCGTGAATACATGAATTGCAGTGAAAAATCCAATGAACGACGCGCGAGACGTCGACGCGCGCCGAGGCGACCGAGAGCGACGCGATGTCGACGCCGGAGAAACGCAAGCGCACCGTGGAGTGGGACGAGGCGAACCTGGCGAAGAATTTCGCCGAGAGAAGCGCGACGATGAAGATCGATGAGATCGAGACGCCGTGGCACTCGCCGCCGAGGGAACTGTTTCACGATCTGAGCGTCGAAGACGAGGGACGAGCGCCGAGGGAGGACGTCGCGGAGCGAGAGCGAAGGCACGCGGAGGTGATGGCGAAGCTGCACGAGGTGATTCGGGCCGACGTGCGGGGGAGGAGGGACGGAGGCGGAGGAGAGGGAGGGGAAGACGCCGCGGTGACGGATGACGCACCGTCGACGGCGAGGGGTGAGACGGAGGCGAGTGAGGGGTCGGGCGTCGCGTTTCACGATCCCGACGCGAGGGATGAAGATTTCGGGAACGACGCGGAGGAGGTGGTGAAGAGACGGTTGTTCGAGGCGAAGCGAAAGGCGTTTCAGGCCAAGGGAAGGTCGACGAAGCGCTACGAAGAGGAGGAGGACGAGTGAGGAGCGGGGGCGTTCGCGTCGACGCGATTTACTTTTGTTTTGATGTAATACCCGATTTTCTAGTCTGAACTACGCGCGCTCGGCGGATGGGACGTCTTCGTCGACGTCGTCGATTTCGCTCGCGCTGACGACGACGCCCGAACCGACGTCGCCCTTGACGACTTTATCTACGACGTCGAAGAGGTGCGCGGTGGCGCTGTCGGCTTGACTCGTGAGTAAGACGGTACGCTTGGGAAGCGCGCGAAGGAGCGAGGTGACGCGAGCGATGCCCTCGGCGTCGAGATGTTGAAGAACTTCGTCGAGCACGAGCGTGTCGCACGCGACGCCGCATCTCTCAGACGCGAGATCGGCGTACGCGAGCGCGAGGGCGAGGGCGACTCGGCGACGTTCACCACCCGAGAGTTGACGAAGAGATCGAGCCACCAGACTCCCATCCGGACGGCGAGCGTGGATGACGCGTTCGATTCGTTCTGCCGCGCTCGCGCTCACCGTCGCCTTGGAAGACTTTCGCTTCTTCTTCTTCGCGTCAGAGGCGTCATCAGCCTCTGCGTTTTCCTCCTCCTCAGTGTCCATCACTCCAGCGCCTGCCGGTCGAAGTTCGAGGGTCAACGCACCGCCAGTCAGCGCGTCCATGTACTGTCCGACGCGCGCACTCAAATCTCCGAGCGCGCCCTCGAAGAGATAACTCTGGATGCCCTTCGTGCTAAACGCGGTGTCGGCGGCTTGCGCGGTGCTCAGCAAATCTCTCCCGACGTCCAAATGTTCGACGCGTTCCTTGAGGGACTCGCTCTCGCTCGAAAGTTGAGCCTCCAATTCTTCGAGCGCGCTCGCGTGCGGGTTCGAATGCGCCGAGTGGTTGAACTCGTTCAGATCCTGAATCCGTCTCGTGGCGTCTCGTCCCGCGCGTTCGGCGTCCACGATCGTGTCTTCAGCATCTTTGACTAGTTGACGGATAAAATCGCCATCGTTGACGTTCATCTTCTCTGCGTCTTGAGGGGTCGAAGGCGGTCCTCTCGACGACGCCGCTCTTCCGCCTTGCGTCAAGACGGGGTCGAGACCCACTAAAACACCCGCCGATACGCTCGCATTCGTGGAATGTTCGTACGCCTGAAACGCGTCATCGACACTCATGCCGAGCGCTTCCGAGAGTATGTCTTGAGGTGCCGTGTTGAGAAGCATCTCGGCGCGCGACGCCACGTTGCTAATCACGCTCAGCGACCGCTGCGCGTGCCTCAACTGATCCGTCGCGTTCGCCGACGCCGTCGCGTTCATCTCAACGCGCGCTCGTTCAGCTTTGCGCGCAAAAGTGGCACTTTCGTTGAGCGTACGTCTGTCTTCCATGGCCGCATTGAGAGACGTCGTCGCGCGTTTGAGTTGTTCAATTGTCTTCCCGTGTTCGATGGCTGCGTTGCGTGCCTCGTCTTTTAATTTAATCAACGTCTCCTTGTGATGCGTGGGATCGATGGCTTGTAAACATCTATCGCACGTACCCACGCCATCGGGATGAGAATGTGCGCCACCAACTCCGGCGAACATCTCCACCGCCGCGTGGCTTTGTCGACCCAACGCTCCCGCGCTCGCCTCCTTGGCTTGCAAATCTCGTACCGCCGCGTTCAATCGCTCAATCTCACCTTCGATTGCGACCGCCTTGTGCTCGAACTCGGACTCTTTCATCTCGAATCGTCTCGCCGCATCTTCAGATTCGCTGCGAGACGAATCGATGACGCGCTCGGCGTGGCCCGACGTCACCTCCAACGCCTCGCTCACTCGACTCAGCCTCTGTAAGAAATGATTCGTCCTCGCCAGGAATTGTGTAAACGTTTTGGACACTGTTCTCGAGCTCGCCTCGAGCTCACTCACGCGACGCGCGTGTTCCTCTTCCCACTTTTCACTCTCTAATCGCGCGTGATCGCGGCGCGCGTGTGTGCGACCGATGTACTCTTCGCGAGCCTTGACTTCGGCGACCATCGCGTTCACGTTTCCTCTCGCTTCGCTCACGCGCTTTCTTGAGATGTCCTTCGCCTTCGTCCACGTATCAGCCTCGACCAATTTTCCTAAAGCAGCCTTCAGCGATGCGTCGTTCGCATCGAGCAAAGCCCCAACCGTGTGCTGACCGTGAAAGGTCGTGTTCGCGATGACGTCGGCGCCGATATCGTCGTTAATGCCTTGTTGCGTCAGCTTTGACTCCGCCATCGTCTTCTCTTCACCATCGATCGCATACTTCAGGCTTACTAATTTGGATCTATTCACCTTACGTTCGACCCAGAACGGGATGCCGCCGTTTACGAAACCCTCGAGGCGCACTCTACCGAACTTGGACGAATCGTTGACGACGTCGGATTTCGTCAGCGACTTCCCGGACCCAGCCCCATCGATCCGCAAATCGCTTTGCCCCGTGAGCGCCCACATCGGAGACATGACGAGCGTCGTTTTACCCGCCCCGTTCGAGTCTGAGCACGTATCAGTTCGATTCTCGCCGACGACGACGCATACGCCTCTCGATCCGAGCGGATACCGGGTGGTGGATTGGAACGTTCCAAATCCTTCCACCTCGACCGTGTCGAACGCCACTCGGACACCTTTGGATTGTCTACGCGTTTCCGGGGCATCGTCAAGAGCGGCGACCTCTTGCAAGACCTCTCGTCCGAACGCGCTGACTTTCGGCGCCATTTCACTCGCGACGGCGTACGCGTCGAATAATCCCGCGGGACCGAGCTCTTCAGCCTTTGGAATCCGCGTGGCGAGCTCTTTCGTCACGTAACACACTTCGACGACGTATCCACTGTCGCGAGCATTTTGTACCACTTTCGGAACCGCATCCGAGACGGCGTTCATGGCGTCTATGGGAAGCGTCCAACGGATGATGTCTCCCGGACGTGCTTTCGACGGGACGCTCGCCTCGAGTCCTTCCACGACGAAGTGTTTCGGCCCGATATCTAGACCCACGCGAGCGTTCGAACCCTCAACCCACGTCTGAGAATTCAGCACGAGGAGCTCCTTCACCTGACCCGCCTCCGATCGCGACACTTCGTAAGGCGAGCCGACGTACGTGATGTTCGTGTTCGGCACGACGTGCGGTTTGTGATAGTGTCCCGTGTACGTATTCGCGCCGCCAAAGAGTTCGGGATCTAAGCCGTCTCGAGCTTGAAACGTCTCGTTCATGGACGCCCCCACGACATCGGCGTGACAAAATATCGCGTTGAACTCGCCTTGCGTTTCCTCGATCGCGCGCTTGAGTTCGTCAGAGTTTCTGCGATACGGCAACCAGAGCGCGCCTCCGTACAGCGTCGGTCCGTCGAACACGACGATGTTCGGATTCGCCTTGGCCAACGGCGTGAGCGCGTGCGATAAACCTCCCGCTGTGACTTGATCGTGGTTTCCGGGAATCATGATCGTCGGCGCCGTCCAATTCGCGCTCGACATGAGCGCCAACGCTTCGTTGAGCGGTTCCACGGGAATCGCGCCTCTCGCGTGCCAAAAGTCTCCCAGAAACACCACGCCGGCGTTTTGCGCCGTCGCCTCCGCGTGGACGCGTCGTAACACCTCTCTACACGTCTCCATCGTTCGCTTACTGACGTGTAAATCACTGAAGACGATCCAACGCTCGACGCTCTCGTGCGCCGGCGACAGTTTCGAGGCGCGCTTCACGCTCGCCGGTCCCGTCGACGTCGGCGCCTCCTTCCCCACCGACCTGACCGGCGCGGCGCGAACGATGCGAGGATCTATGGGAAGTTTTCGCGCGCGCCCGAACGCGCGCGCCGTCCCGACCACCGAGCGCGCGCGCACATTCGCTTTCCCGCCAAAAGCCACGTTCGAAGCGTTCGCGCGGTTAAACGCCCCGCGCGAGTCCGCGACGAGCGCGTCGACGCGCGCGAAGAGTCGTAAACCCATCTCACCGCGATTAGAGCGATACCGCGCGAGCGTGCTCACCGCCGCGCGTCGCATGCTGACGCTTCGCGCGCACGATTTGGATTACTCGTCCCACAGTCCCACAGTCGTCGACGCCATCGCATCGCGCGCGCGCACGAGCGTCGCCGCGTCGCGCGCGAGCGTTGCCGACGATGTCGTCGACGCCGCACGCGCGCGTGCGCGTCGCGTCGGAGGAGCTGCGCGCTGAGGTGGACGCCCTTCGCGCGCACCTCGAGCCGGTGGTTGAGCCGCGCATCGGGGACGTCGCGTCTTCGGCGATGACGGCGCGACGCGTCGACGATCGTGCGTCGACGGCGTCGACGACGCGCGAGCGCGCGCTCGAGCGCGAGCTGGCGCGCGCGCGCCAGGAGAGGGAGGAGAGCGAGGCCTTTTGGAAGTCGACGCTGGAGCGCGAGAGGACAGAGTTGCGAACGCTGCGGGAGAGCGCCGAGGCTCGCGCGAGAGGGGCGATAGATGAATTGCGCGAGGTTTTGGAGGATAAACTTCGTTTAGAGTCGGCGTGCGAGGCGTTGGTGGCGGAGATGGAGGCGGATCGAGAGCGGGCGGCGGCGAAGAGGCTCGCCGACGTCGCCGAAGGAGAGGCGTGGGACGCGGCGACGCGCTTTGACGAGACGCGAACGATGCACACGGCGCTCGTGGGATGGATAGAGGGCACTAGTTTTAGCATTAGAATGCGAGGGGTCGAGCGTCGCGCGCATCAGCGACGCACGCGGGAGGCAATGGCGGGGTGGAGAGACGCGGCGAGATGGTCGAAGGAGACGCGGGAGATGCGTCGTCGCGCAGACGCACGATTGCTCGATCGAGTGTTGGTGCACTGGGCGCTGTGCGTCGAAGTTCGTCGTTCGGGAGATGGCTCGATTCTACGACGCGCGTTCTCGCGATGGTGGCGAGCGACGAGGGAAGGCGCGAATCGAGACGTCGCCTCGGCGGGCGAGAAGGCGGTCGTCGCGTTGGCTCGCGCGCGCGAACGTCGCGCGCTTCACATCGCCTTTCTGTCGTGGGGGCTGCAAGCGTCGAACGCGCGAAGCGCGCGCGCATTCGCCATGGAACTGTTGGCGAGCGAACGCATCGAGGGTGACTCGGCGCTGTGTAGACTCAAGGCGCGTCGACGCGGCGCGTAGTCTGTCGGTCGACACGCGAGAACCAGCGGTGATTAGCCGAGTAGTATTTAAAGTAAGAATTCATGCTGTTCTAAGGCCTTGCCTTCTACGCGCGCGAAAATCCACCGGCCGTTTCGATCATGCGTTTTTCCCGATCCAACACGCACGACGTACCGCACGCGCTGCACTTGTGCTCGAACGTAGCCGCGGGTGTCTCACCGCCGAAGAATTGCTTGATGGGCATCTCGCAGCACGGGCAGTTACCGACCAAGATTTCCGCGTTTTGCAAGTCGGTGTATTTGATCAACTTCACCGTCAAGATCAAGCACAACGAGACGGCGAAACCGATGGAGAGACCGCCCGGGACGTGCACGCCGAGGAGCCCCAAGAGGACGCTCGGAGCCAAGCCGACAGCCAAAGGAGCCACCGCGAGCGCACTGTACATGGTGATCACGCTACCGGTATCGTTCTCGAGAACAGGGCTCGTCGCCGAGAGCGTGCACGTCGCCCCTCTGATCCCGACATCGATTCCTAACTTTTTCATCTCGTTGCCCAAGAGTTCAAACTCGCTCTCGTCGAGGAGCTCCTTACCCTTCACGAAGAGCAACAACGCCGTGACATCCGTGCGCTTACCCTCCGCCTTCACTCTTTGCTTCAATTCCTCGTACTTTTCATCGTCCACGATCGGATCACCGCGAGAATACGAGATGGCCGCCTGCACGAATTCGATCTCGTACCTTCGCAGCGTCGGAAACCCGCTCCCTTGCCAGTTCAATTCTTCCCTCAATCGATCGTAATCCTCATCGTTCAGCGTAAACTTACCACCGTTGTAGTAATTCCAAAGCGCATCGACGTACATCAACTCGAGATCCGCCAACGAGCACGTGCTCGGATCGTCGATGGAGCACGACACCCCGAGGTCGGGGTTCACCGTCGACGCGCCCTCCTCCCCGCCCGCCACCCTGACGCTCCTTCGTCCCGCGCGAATCCCGCGTCGCGCGCGCGTCACCGCCTTCCCGGACGTCACCGTCGATGACACCATCGCCATCGCGCGCGCGACCACCATCTCGCTCGCTCGTCGAGGTCAAATCGATCGAATCGATCAAATCTATCTAAAAATCCCGAGACGAGACGTCGACGTCGTTCGTTCGTTCGTTCGTTCGTTCGTTCGTCCACCGTTCGATCCGACGCTCGCTCGCTCGCGAACCGATCCGATCCGATCCGATCGAACGTTCGCCGTTCGCGTTCGCCTCGCGTCGACGTGTGTCGTCGCGTCGCGCGCGCGTGCCGACCCGCGCGCCCATCCACCCCATGCGCGCCGGGGGGGACTCGTGTATGAGTCGTGATCGGTGATCGGTGCGTCATGGCGATTGGTGAGTCGTGAACGGCGAGTGTGTGTGTGGTGGGGTGGGCGCGGGAGACTACGCGAAACAAAACAACAGGGCGTACATGTACAGGGCGGGCGGCGGTTCGAACGGTTCGAAGGCGTGGATGCGACGCGATCGGTGGAGGGTAGGTGACTAAGCGCCGGATGGACCCGGCTCGTCCGTCGTCGTGGACGGACGAGGCGCGTCGGACGCGTCGGCGTCGGCGTCGGCGTCGGCGTCGGCGGGCGGCGCGAGAGGCGGCGGAGGCGCGGACGCGCCCGCGGGCGTCGCGCCGGACGAGGGTGGAAGCGGCGGTGCGTCGCTCGGACCGGCGGGATCCCCGGATGGGGTCTGCTTGAAGTCTTCCCTGGGGACGATGTCGACGAGAAAGTCGAAAATGTCCGTCTTGGTGATGGCGGCGGCGATGTCGCTCCTCAGGAGCGTTCTGCGTTTACTCTCCTGCGCGTGCACCCACGCCCGGGTGGTGAGCTCTAAAATAAACATCTCGCACGCCTTCGCGAACAACACCGGCGCTTCGCTGGAGATCATGCGCACGTCCTCGTCGCTCTTCATGATCTTCTTGATGCGCGCCAACGGAAGTAAATGCGTCTTAAAGTCGCTCGTCGCCTGTATCTCCTCCATCTGCTCCCGCCAAAACTTTCTCAACCGAGCGTTTTGAATCGCGTACGACGGGTTCACCGCCTGCGCCACCGTGCTCATACCCAACGCGTGCGCGATCTGTGCCTGATGCTGTCTCAACTGCGCGCCGTACAACTCTTGAAACTGCTCCGGAGTCAGCGCTGGCGCCCCCACCACCGGCGGCGCGAACGCCATGGGCACGCCCGGCATCCCCGCCTGGGGTGGGTACAGCGGTCCCGGAGGATATCCACCCCCACCACCCATTCCGGAGCTCCCCGGAAGTCCACCCGGCCCGTTCATGCGCACGGGCGTCCGAGTCTGCGTCGCGAAAAACAAACCGACGAGAGTCAGTCGCGCGTTCGGTTTCGGTTTCGGCGCGTCCCCTCGGACTCTCCCGATCTCACGCCCCCCACCCCTCGCGCGCGCCGCGTCTCGTCCCGCGCCGAACGCCGCGCGTCACAAAAACCTCCGCGCGGTCGCCCGGACCCCTCCCGCTCCCGCGCGTCCGATCCGCGCGCGCGTGCGCGAGTCGTGACCGAAGGGACGATTCGTTCGTCGAGACTCTTCCGCGCGCGCGCGAGACGCGGACGCCGCGGACGAGAGAGAGTCGAGGGAGAGACGAGAGAGAAAACACCCGTCGCGATCGATCGACGCACCGCGCGAACTCGACGCGCCGTTCGACGGCGTCGTGGACTGACGCGCGCGAATTGGATTAGCGTCGTATTGAAACCTCCGGTGGGCGTCGTATTGAAACCTCCGGTGGCGGCGTCTTCGCGCCGACGAACGCGCGGTGCGCGCGCGGATGCGCGCGATAAAAATTATCGCGGCGGTCGCGGCGGTCCTCGGCGCGGAGACGCGCGTCGTGACGGCGACGGGCTCGCCGTTTGCGTATTTCGAGGCGCGCGCGCCGCCGACGCCGACGGGGGGCGCGCGCGTCGGGGCGTTCGGGATGGTGGCGGTGCCGAAATGCTTTCCCGCGTGCGCGTGGAAGGATTCGGTGGAGCGACCGAAGGTTCGAGCGGACGCGTGGAGGGTGAGGGATGAGATTTTGGTGGAGCGGTTCGAGGCGGCGGCGGGTGCGGCGAGAGAGGGGTGGGACGAGAGCGGTGCGAGCGAGCGAGCGGGCGCGTGAATGGCGACGTGCGTGGTTCAGACGAGTCGCGTCGAGGATAGAGGTCTCAGAACGCGCGAAGATCCGCGGATGAATGTGTGTTGTGATTAAATTACCGAGCTCAAACGAGCGCTTTGTGTATCTACATGTCGTGCGAGAAAGAATGATCGAACATCTCGTCCGTTTCCGCCCAAACGTGACCGTGGGATGTCTCAGCTATGGTGTTTGCACTTAAGTGGCGTGCTTGCGAGTTCTGCGTCGCGGTTTTTGCGCAGATGCGCCCGCGGCCACGCGCGGCGCGGCGGCGGCCTCCGAGGCGAAACTTGGTAAATCATCCGTCGAGCCGAACTCTTCTCCCAGACTCGAAGGGAGATCTCCCAACCTCGTCGCGATGCGGTCGACGTCCGCACTCACGGTCTTCGTCGACCCACTGCCGCGTCCGTACGTGCCCGTGGCGCTGATGTCGAAAGGCGCGTCGGCGGGGACCGTCACGGGCGCTTGATGTCCAGTGGACATCGTAGTCCACATCGGCTGCGGTTGCACGCCCGCGTGTCCGTACGCGTACGCCGCGGACATGGGATATCCAGGATTGTACGCGGTGAATAAGCCACTCCCGTCGGAAAACGCCATGCCGTACGCCGGCATCACCCCTTCGCACTGAGCTCCGATCCACTCGGTGTAGCTCGTATCGCTCGGCGTCGGAACGCTCATCATTCTATTCTTCTGATCGCCATTTGCCGGACCATCGTCCCGTTTGGACGCGCGTAATACGCGCCGCTCCTCGCGTTCGCGCACTCGGCGGCCTCCGCGCTTTTTCTTCGTCTTTTCTTCTCTGCGGCCATCCGCCGCCGCCGCCGTCGGCTCCGGCTCCGGCTCCGGCTCCGGCTTCGGCGCGGTCTTCGTCACCGCTCGCTTGGTCCGTCGCAAAACTACGAGCGGCGCGGCCGAGCCTCGCGATTGTAATAAATCACTCCCGGGCGTGTCCACGACGCGCTCACTCTCTATTCTGGATCCGTTAAATGTGTCGGCGGCGACAGACGCGTCGTCGGCGTTCTTCTCCAAACCGCTTCTCGGCGCTCTCGCGTCCGCGTTGGATTCCTCTCGTCCTCGCTCGACGGATCGCCTTCGCGTGAGCACGCGACGTGCGGGCACGTCAGGACGCCCCGATCGCCCACCTCCGCCTCCGCGAGAGGCTCCGCGCCTCTCCGTCTCTACCGACGGCGTTCTCCCGACGCTTCGCTCGTCCTCGTCCTCGCGTCTCGCTCGTCGCACCGCGCGTCCATCGTCGTCCATGTACCTGCGCACCTGTTCAACCACATCGCTCGCGATCCCGAACCCGTTCGCGCGCCTATCGTCCCCCAAAGAAGGGTACTCCACCGAACGCGTCTCGGGCCCTCCTCCGTCGCCGCTCCTTCGCCTTGACTCCCCTCGCGCGGTTCCCCCGTCCTCGCCCTCCTTCGCCCTCGAGAGCACGCGAATCGCGCCGCCTCCGTCACCCTTCGCCCCGACCGCGCTCGACCCGTCCACCCTGCCCCACGTCGCGCCCGCCAGCGCCACCTCGCTCCGCGCGCTCGCGTCCTCGCCCGCCGCCGTCCCGGAGGTCCGTCCACCGTCTCCACCCGCGCCCGCGCCCGCGCCTCCCCACGTGCGCGTCGAATTAAACGCCCCCCGCGCGCTCACGCTCGTCCCGGTCTCCTTGAGCACGCTCGGAAGGTTCACCGGTTTCGGCACGGACACTTTGCCACCCTTGTGCTGATGATGATGATTATGCCCGTGAAACGACCCCGACCCGCGTCCGTCGCGTCCACCGACGGACGCGCTCCCACCGCCGTCACCACTGCCGCCCGTGGACGCCGATCCGAGCCCTCGACGTCCCCGCGCGCGGGCGTCGTGCGTCGGCATGTCGTCGGTCCGCGTTCGGGCGTTCGTCGATGCGTTCCACCGACTCGCGCGCGTTCGAGGCGGACGCGCGCGCCGTCCGTCGGTCGACGGCGCGCGCGCGCGTTCCTCTCGCTCCTCGCGCGCGCTCGTGCGACGCGTGCGCGCGAGCGCACCGTCGCGACGCGCGAGCGTGATTGACGCCAGTGATGGACGCGAGCGACGGGTGGACGGACGACGACGACGTCGCCGGCGTCGACGACGACGACGACGGGTGGGGCGCCGGGGAGGACAAATGTGACGTCGCGCGCGTCGTCGGCGCGCGCGCGGGCGCCGATGCGCGCTCGAGCGATGGGTGGGACGAGGACGAGGACGGTTCGAATCTGGACGAGGACGAGGACGACGAGGACGACGAGGACGACGCGTCGAGCGATGGATGGGGCGACGAGGACGCGGTGATGACCGCGTGGGGTGCGTCGATGATGCGCGCGCGCGCGGTGACGGAGGAGGCGACGACGCGAGAGGAGGAGGAGGAGGACGCGGCGGTTGTTCGAGAGCGACGGTTCGCGACGTTGGCGTTGGATCGCCCGAACGCGTCGGGGACGGAGACGGAATCCGCGGAGGAGGAAATGTTCGCGAGACCTCGTGTGTTCGTGGAGATGGAGCTGAGGGAGAGCGCGGAGGCGGAGAAACGCGAGGCGTTGCGCGCGAGAGACGTGAACGCCGAACCGACGAGAGACGGCGACGCGGGAAAGATGAGCGTCGCGGGGCGAGCGCGCGCGTCGCGCGTCGACGCGGCGATGGAATTCGACGAGTACGACGAGAATGACGTGGATGATTGGGACGATGACGTGGAGGAGCCGCGCGAAGACGCGCCGAGGGCGAGTTCCGGCGCACGCGCCGGCGGCGGTCTCAGTCGCATGGGATTACTCCCCGCGCGAAACATCGCGGAGACGCACCCGTGGCGTTCGAGACTTCCGCACTTTGTTCCAGTGACTGAACTCGCGCCGCAGAGTTTCCACGAGGGCGAGCTCGTGCACGTGGATTACCTCGCGCAGTTCGGCGGTCCGCGCGCCGCGTCCGCGCGCGCGCGTCCCGCATCCGCGGGTGAACTCGTCTCCGACCGCGCCGCCAAATCCGCATCCGCGCGCACCGTCACGCCTCGATGGTACACGGATGAGCGAGGCGTCAAAACCTTCGTCGACGCGCGGGGCGTCTCGCGCACCGGTAAAGCCGCGTACAAGGCGTCCCAAAAGGCGTTCGGGTAAACTCTTCGCGCGCGTCTCTTCGCCTCGCCCACCGCACACTCACACACACACACGCGCGCGTGTACCATGGTATCATATCATTTATTTCATCAAACTACAATCATTTCGTCGCGCCGAACTCCGACCATCGAACGAACGAATCCCCTCTCGTTCCTTTCCCGTCGCGTTCTCCCGCCGGCGTCGACGGCTACCCTAACGCGTCCCGTTCTCCCTCTCACGCCCCGTCCATGCGCTCGAGCGTGTTATACCGCAACAATTTCTCGATGAGATCGACGTGACACATCACCATCCGTCGACAGCAGTACCTCGACAGTCCCAGCGCGTCCAGCGCGTCGCGTTCGCTGTAGTCCGCCTGCAAGAGATCGAGGTAGGTGTCCCACTTGTTCCCGATCACCTTACCGCACGTGAAGCATCGCACGGGGATGATCATCGCGCTCGATCGATCGGCGCGGGCGCGTTCTTTCGCCGCGCGCGCGCCTTCGTGGGCGTCTTCGGCCGACCGCCGCGAACTGACGCGGGCCACCGTTCGCGCCCATTTCGGTCGCGACGTTGGCGTTGGAATTCGCGGCGTCGCGTCACCTCACGTCTCGCGCGTCGGTCCGCGACTCGGCGCGCGCGCGGTGCATGTCGCGAGACGAGAGTCCGACGTTCGCGCGCGCGACGGCGACGACGACGGCGCGCGCGGGGACGACGACGGGAGAGGATTCGCGCGACGTGTCGCTCGGCGTTCGAGTGAATCCTCTCGCGCGCGCCTTCGCGGGACGATTGGAGACGGAGCTTCGCGCGAGGTTGGTGACGGCGACGGCGACGTGCGATCGGGCGTTCGAGGAGGCGCGCGCGGAGCTCGAACGGTTCAGACCGGGAGCCGCGGGGACGCATGGGGAGACGTGACAATGACGGCGACGGCGACGGCGCGAAGAAATGCGCAAGGACGGACGCGAGGACGGACGCGGGCGATTCGTCGATCGATGAGCGAAGAGGGGACGAGGCGCGCGCGAGGGGTGATGGGGTGACGGCGAGACAGGCGTACGAAGCGTGCGTGACGCGCGCGCGGGACGGCGAATCGGTCTCGAGCGCGGCGTTCGTGAAATGGAGCCTCATGTCTCGAGCGACGCGTTTGGAGCGTCTCGACGACGACGACGCGTTCGAGAATGCGTTGAGGGATGGATTGGAAGTGGCCATGGGCGAGTGCACGAAGGCTCGACCGAACGCGGCGTTGGAGGAGATCGGGCGCGATAAGCGGCTTCGAGCGGTTGGAGGACAACTGGCGCTGTTGTTGTGTCAACGCGGCGAGGACGAGGACGCGCGAAATTTATTGCAATTCATGGGATTTACGCATAGACTCGGGCGCGACGTCCTGCGGTACGCGTCGTCGCCGGTGGAGGCGTGCGCGGAGGCGTCGAAGGATGCGGACGACGTCGTGCGAGCGTTCGACGACGCACTCGACGCAGAGACGCTGAGATTCCTTCGCGGCGCGTTCGCACGATATCCGACGCGCGAGGATCGCTCGTTTGAGGATCGCTCCTTTTGGCGCGCGCACGATTACTTCAGACCGACGACGGGTTTCTTCTCGTACGTGCACCGTTTGGGCGACGAGGCGCCGGAGAACGTCATGGACGTCGTCGTCGAACGCGTTCGCGAGATCGCCTCGCGAGCGTTTCCGCGCGTCAAAACCGCCCGTTTCGCCGAATGGTGGGCGCACGCGCGTCCACACAGCGACGGGCACCAGTTACACTTCGATTCCCACGACGAGGGCGTCGGCGGCGTCAAGCATCCCATCTGTTCTGCCATCGTCTACGTCGACGGCGAATGCGGAGGCCCGACGCTGGTGACGAATCAAAGGGATGAAAAGTCCCCGAAACTTGCGTCGTGCGGGTGGCTGTTGTATCCCAAAACAGGTCGCGTGGGCGTGTTTCACGGCGATTATTTACACGGCGTCGTTCCCGGACGCGCCGTCGACGTCGTCTCGGACGACGACGCGCTCGCCGCTCGACATCGCGTCACGCTCATGATCGCGTTTTGGGCCCACATGGAGGTACACTCGACGTGGCGACCGGCGGGAAGCGCGCGTCCGTTCCCACCCGCCGACGCGCCCGTAAAGTGGCGCGCGGGATTCGAGTTTGCCTCGTCTTCGGGACCCGAACGGTTCCCGTCTCGCGCGGCGTCCGCGACGAGAGCGGCGCCCGTGCCCGTGCGAAACGTCTGGCAACGCGTCGACGACGAGACCATCGCCAAGGACGACCCGATTCCATCCTACGACGCGTGTTTCCAAGGATTTTGACGCCTGTATTTGTAATGTGTACGGTTTCGCGAGACTTCGCGGCGTCACACCGCGCCTCAGCCATGCGTCCCGACCATCATCGCTCGACATCATGAAACGCGACCGCGACGCGTCGGACCGCGACGACGACGTCATCGTCGTCCGCTCTAAATACTTCGGCGGCGCCAGATCTCCGCGCGAGCGCGCGGACGACGTCGATGTTTCGGAGCGCTCAAAAAGTTGGCGCGACGCAACCTCCGTCGCCGCGCACGACACGCTCGACGCGTGCGTCCATCACGGATCGGATGCGTTGGAAAACTTTCTCACCGTGGCGAAGATCAAAAACGCGCACGCCGCGCACGAGGACGCCGCGCACGGCGTTCTCGAACACTTTCGGAGACTGAGGCGATTGTTGGTGACGGAGACGCGAACGCCGACGAACGCGGACGCCGAGCGCGATGATCGCGACGCGTTCGATGATCCGGCGGTGAAAATGGAGAGTAAAAAGAGCAAGGATGAAGAGGCGGCGGAGGCGGCGCGCGTGGAGACGCTGGGGCGCGCCGGGGATGTGTTACAGAATATGTTGAGAGAGACGCATCGATTGCACGTCAACGCGAGCTGTCGCGTGAACACTCGCGCGCCCGAGGTCAAGGTGGCGAGAGATAATCTCACCGCGATTCGACGAGAGGCGAGAGAGTTGTACAGGGTGATCGATCCCGACGGGTACGCGATGGATCGGGAGCGGGTGCGAATGATGGCGGAGGAGACCCAGGCGGCGATGGACGCGAAGATTACGCGCTTCGATCGTCCGCCCGAGAATTTAGTGGAATTACGCGGCAAGTGTCCGGTGATGGCGAGCACCGGGTCGCCGCATCACCTGTGCGCGCACTTGTGTTATTATCGCGAGTACGAACCGGCGCGTCAGATGTACGTGTTGAGATGTCGCGCGGCGGAGGCGGACGGCCACGCGCGCGCGCTCGACGGGTGGCGCGCCGAGCTCGCCGTGCGTCCGGCGGAGGATATTCCCTCCGTCAATCGGTCTCGAGCGGACGCGCGAGGGACGGCGTCGGGGGCGTGTTCGCTCAAACACTTACCATGGATGGTAGAATTCATAGCGCCGAACGGCACGCGGTACAAGGACGGGATGGAAGTGTTGAACGCGGTGAACGTCGCGTGCGATAAACTGTCGTGGCCTCGAGCGAGTCACGGTGGAAACGGCGTGCGCGAGGCGCGCGTGAGCGAAGATGGATTGAATGACCAGACCGAGCTCTTACGCGCGGCGCTGTGGGACGAAGACACCGACGGCAAGTCTGGAACGACGCCCGTGCGACGAAGTTTCAGTCGCATCGCCTGCGGCGTCGACGAGACGCGCACGCCTCTTCGTCTCGCGCCCGATCCCCTCGCGAACGATGACGAGACGCCGCGCGACGACGATGACCCACGAGGTATCGTCGTCACCGCCGAGAGCGCGCCGAACGACGAGACACCCGCGCGAGCGCCTGCGTCGCCGCCGTCATCGCCGGGAAGCGGTCCCGAACCCGTTCGACACTGGTGGGCGCCGCCGTTGTCCCCGTTCGGCCTCCTCGAGGAGATTTTATGGCAAGACGAGTGGAAACTCCTCGTCTCGTGCATGATGCTCAACTGCACGACGCGCCTCCAGGTCGACCGCGTGCTCTGGCGTCTCTTCCTTCTCGCGCCGACGGCGGCGGACGCCGTCCGCCTCGGCGAATCGCACGAAGGTCTCGAATCCATCGAGCGCATCATCGCCCCTCTCGGACTCCATCGCAAGCGCGCCAACGCCTTCGTCAAACTCTCTCGCGACGTTCAGACCCAACGAGCCGCGCACGGCGGTCGAATCAGGAACGTATCCGCGTGTCACGGCGTCGGCGTCTACGCCGCCGACGCGCACGCGTTATTCTGCGACGGCGTCCTCGCCGGTCCGCCTCGCGATCACGCGTTGCGCTGGTACCACGCCTGGGCGGCCGAGAGAAGGGAGAACGCGTAGCCTCACCACCCCAGTTCTTTCTTCCGATCGTTCGCGATCGTCTCGTCCCACGCCTCGACCCGTCGCCGCGCGCCGTCGTCGCCCTCTCGCGGCGCGGCGTCCCCGGCGAAATCTCAATGCAACTCTCGAAATCCATCCATCGGGCGCTTCCTCACACGTCGACCGCGCTTCCTCGTCGGCTCGCGGGCGTCGTCGCGAACGACGCAAGCGTTCACGACTCGAGATTCGCTCGTTACCTCGCCTCGGTCGTCGCGCGCGCGTCGTGAAGACGGCGATCGGCGCGCGGGACCAAAAATAGCGGCGACGCGTCGTCGTCGTCGTGTCTCGCGCGAGAGACGCCGACGAGAGAGATGGAGCCGGGGATGGAGATGGAGGTGGAGACGGTGATATCCACGCCCGCGCGCGCGCCCGGGGACGACGCGATCGCGGCGGCGAGCGCGCTGAGCGAACGGTTTCAGTCGGACTCGGAAAAAGGAAAGAATGGATTCTTTTCGCGCGTCGCGTCGAGCGTGAAGCGATCGCCGGGCGCGTCGCCGCGAGTGCCGGAATCACCGGTGACGCTGGGGAGTCCCGGAGACGGTGGGGTGGGATCGAAGACGAGGATGATGGACGCGTTGTCCGCTCCGGGCGCGTTGACGACGTCGCTGTTGCGGTTGACGTCGGATCAAACGAGCAAAGCGGTGAAACTGAACGCGCTGTTGATGACGCTGGCGAACGAGGATGAAGATTTAACCGCGGAGACGTTCGCGGCGGGGGTGCAAAAGATTTCAAAGGAGGTGATCAAGCGCGAGGATTTGGCGGATGAGATGTTTGTGCAAATAATTCGAGCGACGCGTTTGGCGGCGTCGGATCGAGCGCAGAGAAAGGCGTGGGAACTCGTGCGAATGTTCTGCGCGCTGTTTTCACCGTCGCGTGATTTCATGGGTTTCGTGTCTGAGTACTTGAACGAGGTGGCGACGCGTGGATCGGCTGAGATTCAATCTTTGGCGCGGGCGTCTCTTCACACAATGAAGCGCACGAGTAAGAGGGCGATGCGGCGGTACGAACCGACCGCCGAGGAAATCATCGCGTTTGCTCGCGGGGAAGAACTTCGCGTGGTTGTGTCTTTCTTAGACGGCACGTTTGAGGATTTGGCGTACGATCTCACAACGACTATCAAGGAAGCAGTGGAAGAACTGGCGCAAGCCATCAACTTGACAAATCACAGTACCTTTTCCATCTTTACCGTGCGCAAATTCTTTGGTAAAATCGCGCCGCTGGTGAAGGAGGCATTGCTTTCGGAGGAACACCAAGACGCCGGTGACGCGAGTTTCCTCGTCGACGCGCTCGCAGACATCCGTAAGATGAAGTCGGACGCGACACCGAGCAAAGCGACGACCATGCAAACCGGTTTGGTTTTCAAAAAGCGAATGTTCAGAGAGAGCGATGAGTCGATCGATGAACCCACGTTTTCATTGCTCTCGTACGTGCAGGCGAAACACGATTTCATGATGGGCAACTATCCGCTGTCGCGAGACGACGCGGCTTTGCTCGCGGCGCTCGAGGTTCAAGCAGAGGAAGGGCCGAGTGTGGGTGAAGATCCGGCGGCGCTCGCGCTGGTTTTGAAGAAGTATCTGCCTTGCGTGATGTGCAACACGAGAGATCCAAAAGAGTGGGCCGAGCACATTAGTCGACAACACGCCGCGATGCGTGGTTTGAGCGGAGACGAAGCTCGTCAAGCCCTGTTGCGCATGATTCGCTCTCTTCCGTACGGCAATTCTGCTTTCTTCAAGGCGAAACGCGTGGACGATCCGATCGGCTTGCTCCCGGTTAAGTTGATGATCGGCGTAAACAAACGCGGCGTCCACTTCTTCCGCGAGGTTCCGATGGAGTACTTGTACTCTGCAGATTTGCGAGACATCATGCAATTCGGGTCGGCACCGCACGCCGTCTTTTTCAAAATGCGCGTCTCTGGTGCGCTTCACGTGTTTCAATTCGAAACGATCGACGGTGAGAACATTTGCATGTCGCTTCAGACTCACATCAACGACGTGATGATGAAAAAGATGGCGGATAAAAAGGCGGCGATGATGGCGGAGGCGGCGACGCCGAGTAAGCAACCCGTGAATTCGTCGTCTCAAACCGAGCTTGCGAATGCATCGAACGAAGCCTTCGCCAACCAGGCGCAAAAGGGCGGAATCGATGCCATGGGCGCGCAACAAGAGATCAAGAGCCTCAAGGATAAGTTGGAGGAGCTGCGAAAGGAACGCAAAGAGCTCCGATCTCAGCTGGACGAAGCCACCGAAGCGTTCCACGAAGTGACGGATAGGCTCGAAGGCGAAAGAGCGAGCAAGGCGGGCATCGTAGAGACGATGCAAACTCTCGAACGACAGCTCAAGGAGTCGAAAGAATCCAACGCAGAAAGGTCTCAGTCCACGACATCAGTCGATAAGCTCGACGATTTAACCGTGATTCAAATGAAGGAACTTCAAGAAGAGTTGAAGCTGGAGAGCGATCGGGCTCGCGAGAACGAAGCGCGGGCCGACGAGTTGCAGCAACAGCTTGCAGTGCTGCAGCAAAAACTGAAACGTTCCGAGGAGGCGCGCACGGTTGAATTGGCAAAAGCCTCGGAACACCACGAAGCTCAAATCGTCGAATTACGAACCAAGTGTCACGCCGCCGAGTCGAAAGTGGGCGAGCTTCAGGCTGAACTCGGTTTGCTCGCGCAGCAAATGGAGGAAGAGAAGGCTCAGATAACGGGGGAGATGGCGGAGGAGCTCAACGAACTTCGCGCGATGAAACAAAACTACGAGGACGAGCAACTCGGCGCGCGCGAGCTCTTGGAAGCGCAAACGCTCAAGATTCGAGAGTTGGAAGACAAGTACACTTCAGAAGTTACGTTGCGTCGACGTTACTTTAACATGTTGGAGGACTTGAAGGGTAAGATTCGTGTGTACGCGAGAACGCGTCCGCTCACCGGCATCGAAGAGGAACAAAATCAGCAAGTGGTTCTCTCGACGCCGGATGAATTCACGTGCTCTCATCCCTGGCGAGGCGAAAAGAAGGACCGTGCATACGAATTCGACGAAGTCTTCCCCGCCAACTCGTCCCAGGCGCACGTTTTCGAAGATACCAAGTATCTCGTGCAGAGCGCACTCGATGGCTATAACGTGTGCATCTTTGCGTACGGCCAGACTGGGAGTGGGAAAACGTACACAATCTACGGCGATGATGCAAATCCCGGTCTCACGCCGCGGGCGATTTCAGAGGTGATGCGATGCGTACATCGCGACTCTAACAAATGCTCCGTCAAGATGGAGTGTTACATGCTCGAGCTTTACCGCGATGACTTGATCGATTTGCTCTTACCGCAAGGGGCGATCGAGACGCCGAAATTGGAGATAAAAAAAGATAAAAAGGGTTGGGTGACCGTACCGAACGCCACAGTCGTGTCGGTGACGTCGACGGAGGAAATCAACAACGTCGTGCAAGCCGGATTGAAGGTTCGCAAGACTGCAGGCACGAAGATGAACGTGGAATCGAGCCGGTCGCACTTGATATTCTCCATCGTCATGGAGAGCACTGATCTTCAGACGGGGGCGGTGACGAAGGGTAAACTTTCCTTTGTTGATTTGGCGGGGAGTGAACGCGTGAAAAAATCGGGAGCGCAGGGCGACACGCTCAAGGAGGCGCAAGCGATCAATAAATCGCTGTCGGCGTTGGGTGACGTCATCTCAGCGCTCGCGTCCGAGCAACAACACATCCCATACAGGAACCACAAACTCACGATGCTCATGAGCGACTCACTTGGGGGTAACGCAAAGACGCTCATGTTTGTCAACGTTTCGCCGACGGATGGCAACATCGAAGAGACGCAAAACTCGCTGACGTACGCGACGCGCGTACGCACGATCAAGAACAACATGGGTAAAATCGTCGAGAGTAAAGAAGTGCTCGAGCTCAAGCAACAAATCGCGCACTGGCGTCAAAAGGCGGGAGAAGTGGACAGCGATCTCGTCGAAATCGAAGACTCGCGCCAAAACGCAGCGGAGGAAGCCTCCGCCATGATTCAAAATCTCAAAACGTCGTAAACGCTGCGAGAGGGTTGTAATCTGTATAATCTGTATGTGATACGTATTTCTAAGCTATCGCGAGCTATTGCGTCCATCTAATCAGTACGTCAAGACGCTCGTGTTGTAACTTCGGCAGTGCGCGCACGCGTGATACACGAAGTGAAACTTGGCGTCTGACTCTTTTCCGCAATCGTTGCAGGAAACTTTCTGCGTCTTCCCGCGCAGCGCGTCCGGCACGCTATCGTCGTTCTCGTCCGCGAGGATAGCATCGAGCATTCTAAAGTACATGGAGAAGTCACCGAGCGACTTGCGACACAGGGGACACGTGTAATAATGGCGCGTGTACGTGGCGAAACATCCGGCGTGCATGAGATGTCCGCACGGAAGTTCTTTCACCGGCGTCTCCGAATCGGCGAGAAACTCTTTACACACCGGACACTCGGAGTCCATCCCTCGCTCGGAGCACTCGTGTTTGCCGTGTTGCAGACTCACGCACGCGTTACACTTCATGCAGTGAAAAAAGTCGATGCCGAGACCTTTGCCTCTTCGGCACACGTTGCAAAACGGACAGTGGTAAATATCGTTACCCGAACCGTCGAAGAGGTGACACACGTTGCAGTAATAACTCGCCATCTCCGCACCGCACTTGGTGCACTCGTTGCTCACCGGTTGACGGGTGTCGCAAACGTTGCACACCATCTCTGAAATCGCGGTCCGATTCACTGTGTGATCGCTCGCGTCGTCGTGACAAAATCTGCACGCAAACGTTTGACCGCAACACGGAGCGATGATTCTGCATCGCCGCTTGTAGTGCTTACATCCGTTGGCGTTAAATTCCGTCGTCACGGGTGGACAAATCGCCGCCGGCGCCGTCTTTTCGCCCTCGACGCTCGATAACGTCGTCGTCTTATCGCGCTGCGCCTGCAACTGATTCCCGACGATCCATCGAGACGCCATCAAGTTTTGAATCAAATACGCCTTCTTCGTCGGCGCCAACGTATCGTCGCGATTCACCGTTCGCACAGCCTCCTCAAGTTGAATTTGATTCATGCGGAAAATGTCTTCCCAACCGGGCTTGAACGTTTCCTTATCCACGTCTCCCGCTCTATCGCGCAAGTACGCGTGCACCTGTCGCATGCCGTCCTGCGCGGTGTCCACCCGTTTCTCCGTCTCTGCCGCCGGCTTGACGTCCGATTTCCCACTTTCTGCTTTGACCCAATCGTCCCCCGTCTCTATCTCCTCGCACTTCCCGCTGTACCACGTGTTCATCCACTGCGCGAAGTGCGTGTTTTGCGTGGCGTGGCGCATGGATGAAATCATCCCTTCGCGTTCGTCCTCGTTCAAAGCGTCCCGAACCCAAATCAACATCGATCTCAAGACTTCGGCTCCCGTGCGACCGATGATTTGTCCGACGATTTTTTCTTGTTCCTCGAAACTAAAGTGCTTTTCAAACAGCGGCCACAACTCCGCCTCCTCCTTGGCGACGTGCGTCTCCATCGACACGCGCATGGCGACGCACGCCTGTTGAATGTCGTTCACCAAACCCTCTCGGAATCCTCTCTTTCCTTTTTCGTTCGACACCGTCGCGCGCATCTCAGCGATCAGATCGACGACGTTCTTCATCAATTCCGCCTCTTGTTTGTGATCGAGCGTGTACGAATGCGACACGTTGCTCAACGCGCTTTTCGCCTCGAGCGCCGGGAACACGATGTCATCCTCAGACATGGAGTGCGCCTCGTACACCCCTCGCAAGAAAACGAATCGACCGTCGATCATGCGCACCAAACGCGAATCCTCCTGGTGCGTGCCCGTGCTCGAGATTGCTAAAATGTCGTGTTCCAAACGTCGCAATTCGAGACGAAGCGCGTTGTGAAACTGAAAAATGTGGTCGATGGGCAACTGCTGAGACGTCGTCGCCGCGTTCGCGTTCTGACGACGACGCTTCCGCGTGGGTTCCACGCTCTCACTCGCGTCTTCTTTCTCATCGCCGCCGTCCTCGTCCGCGTCGTCCTGAGAATCGGTGTAGAGCGCGCGAAGAATCGGTGTCGTCGACGCGCGTTCGCGCTCCGTCTTCAACGCGCGACGAAGTCCCACAGCCGCATCCGATTCAACCGCCGACGACAACGCGCGCTCCAACGACGCGCTCACGCTCGCATCGCTGCACGACGCCGCCCACGTGAGCATATCACACGCCTCCTTGGTCGGAAACTTCCCCACGAACCGCCACACCAATTCCGCCTGTTCGTCGCTCCTAAACCGCGCCTCCAACATCGGCAACACGTGTTCGCTTTCCTTGGCCAGATGCGCCTTGAGCGTCGTGCGCGTCGCGTGCACGATCCTCGCCGCCTTGCCCCCGAACTCTCGCCGTTTCGAGTCATCCTTCGCCTCAGCCGCGCGCGCGCTCGCCTCCAAACACGCCGTCACCTCCTCGAACAACCACTCCTCCGCCTCGTGTTCAAACTCGTACGCGTACGCCACGTTCTCGATCCTCGACGCGACCGTGGGAAACAACACCTCATCCTCGGCCGCCATGTGCGCCGCGTACCTCGCGTTAAACTTTCGCCACGACTCGAGCGTCTCCGCCGCGTTCCCATCGTCGTCCTCGCGCGCGCGCGCCGCCCCTTCCCACGCGCGCGCGTTCGCCGCGCACGCCGCGGCGACGTCGTCCAGCGCGCGCTCGAACGCCGCTCGAAACAGCGTGTGAAACGTCGCCGCGGCCCCGGTCGCCATCGCGCGCGTCGTCGAGCGTCGTCGCGCCCTCTCGCGCCGTCGCGCCCGCGCGCGCGGTGGGGCGCCCCGGGCGACGCACGCGCGGGGTGTGGACGACACATGGGCGACGCATGACTCCAATACGCGGCTTTGGGCGCGCGGGGTGTGGACGACACATGGACGACGCGTGGACACAATACGTGGCTTTGGGCGCGCGGGGCGTGGACGACACATGGACGACACGTGGCTCCAATACGTGGCTTTGGGCCGCGGGGTGTGGACGACATCGCGCGCGCGTCGAGCGTCGAGCGTCGAGCGTCGAGCGCCGTCGCTCGGCGACGCTCGAGCGATGTCCGGACCTTCACCGCCGCCGAGCGCGGACGACACGGATCCGGTCGCGACGGCGTGCGCGATCGCGATACCCACGGTGTTCGTGATCGTGGTGCTCGTCATCACGTGGAGGAACGGGACGCTCGAACGCATTTTTTTCGGCGCGCGGGACGACGGACAAACGCCCGTTTCCGGCGAGCGGGACGACGCGACGACGTTGGAGAGCGTGCGTCGAGAGCTCGAAGCGCTCAAGCGACGACAGGCCGAGACGCAGCGGACGGCGGGATGGCGCGGGAACGCGCTGATGAGTAGAATTGCGTCGCTCGCGCCGCGGGGAGGAGGACCGTCGCGCGACGAAGAAAACGCGGTCGACGTCGAGGCCATGCGAAGGGAAATAGAAATACTCAGGCGCGAGAAAGCTGAAGCCGAAGCCAGAGCGTCGAGCGCGCACGCGCGCGATACGGGGCGACCGACGCGGGGACTCGCGAGCCCGGCGAGCGCGGGCGCGACGGGCGCGTCGCACTACTACCCTTCAGTCTAAATTCGTCGCGGGGCTGCGTGGAACGAACGAGCGACGCGCACCGGTAATAACGAGACGAGCGAAACCGACGACGCGCGGTGCGGGCGCGCGTGACCTTCCGTGCCTTCCGCGCGACTTTCTGTACAGTACTACCCTTGAGTCACGACCGGTGATGATGGGGACTCGACTGTGGTCGGTCGGTCAGCCGTCTCGACGTCGTCTCGTCGTCGTCGTCGCAGAGCGCGTCGCTCGAGCGTCGTCGTCGTCGTCGTCGTCGTCGTCGTCTCGCCCGTCGTCTCGCGTCATGGCGTCGCTCGCCGCGCGCGCGCCGGACGTCGTCCGCATCGCGCGCGCGAGACGTCATCGTCATCGCGCGTCGACATCGTCGCGCGCGCGAACGCGACGCGGCGACGCGCGCGCGGCGGTCCCGTCGTCGTCGTCGTCGTCGTCACCGTCACCGTCGTCACCGTCGCTTCCGGACGCGCGCGCGCGGTCGGAGGCGATGGAACGACGCGCGAGGGACACCCTCGGGACGCAACCGCTGGGAAAGCGCGCGCTCGGCGGCGAACGCGCGTTTCGATGGTTGGTGGACGCGATCGAGGCCGCGGCGGAGGCGTGCGCGGAGGAGGCGTTGGAGGGAAGGTTGGTGAGCGAAACGTACGATCTCACGCGAGAGATCGCGCGAGCGACGAACGCCGGGGGCGACGCGGCGCCGACGGAGGCGGCGGGCGCGGCGCGGGCGCATCGAGCGACGACGAATCCGTTATTTCTGCGAATGGCGTTTAAGAGGGTGGAGAGCGCGTACGGTGGGGACGTGGAGGCGGCGAAGGCGAGTGAGGCGTGGGGAAAGGTGCGAATGTGCGTGACGACGGCGTCAAAGGTGGTGAAGAGGAATGGGAAGGATTTGAAGGATTCAAAGGCGGCGAAGGCGGAGGCGCGAAGACGCGAGGCGTGCGAGAGAATCGGTGCGTTCGTCTGTCGTGGGAAAGAGCTCTTGGCGTTGGAACGCGCGCGTGAACTCGAGGACACCGCCGTGGGGGCGTTGATCACCGAGGATGCGGATGACGCAGACGTCGAAACTGCGGTCGCCGCCGTCGCCGACGCGGGTCTGCGACTCGTGGGCGCCACTCGAAGCGCGGATGGAAACACGCTTCTGGTGTTGCGTTCGAGCGTGGAAGACGATATCGCGTTGGGCGCGCTCAAAGTGGGCGATCGCGTGAAGATATCGACGTACACGGCGCCGGACGACGCCACCGTCGACGGCTCTGTCGATGTCGAGAGCGTCTTTTCTCGCGAAGCCACGGTGCGTTTCCTCGGCGACGCGTTGAATAAAAAAGCGGCCGATCGGTACGCCGACGCGTCTTCGATCACATTAGAGCATGAAGAAGACGAACAGACGCTGGTCAGGGCGTTATCAGGACAAGAGGTGTGGTTGTCTCGAGCTCTGGACGAGACGACGTACGAGCGACAGGTGAAAGCGATGGATATTCTGGAATCCATTCCCGCGGTGAAACGCTCTAAACCGTCGTGCTTGGCCATCGTCAAGACGATATTTAACGAAGATAGGCAGGCGTGTTGGCGGAACGATGATGAATTCGACAGCGGAGACGGCGTCAACTTTAAAATTGTGCAAGAGAAGACGCTCAGACCAATCGGGTCGTCCTTCTTGACGAATAAGTTGTTTGACCAGTCGCAAACTTTAGCTCTGCGCGCGGCGGCGGCGCCGCATTTCCCCGTCGTGTGCATCAAGGGCCCACCGGGCACGGGGAAGACGAGCGTCGTGCTCGAAATCATCGCGCAGGCGGTGGCGAGAGGCGAACGCGTGCTGGCTTGTGCGCCGAGCAATTTAGCCGTGGATAATCTCGTCGAGAGGCTCGATGGAGTCGCAAACGTTAGAGCGCTACGATTCGGTGCCCCCGAACGCATCAGCCCGGCGGCACTCGCGTCATCTCTCGACGTCAAGGTGGCGGAGGCGACCGAGGCGTTCTTCGCGAAACAACGTGTTGAGTCGAGCGAGACATCCACCGAACTGCGCGCGGCGATCGAGCGGTACGCCAAGGCGCAAATGGTTCCGCAAAAGGTAAAGAAGCAACTTCAAAATCGAATCACCGCCCTGAAGGCGAAGCTCAAGGCTTCGGTGCGAGCTGGTACGAAGCATCGGAAAGCTTCGGAGGCGAACATTTTGCGCCAAGCCAACGTTCTGCTTGCCACCAACGCGGGCGCCGGCATCGAGACGATTCAAAAATTACCGCCGTTTGATCTCGTCATCATCGATGAAGCGGCGCAAGCAAGCGAACCTTTGAGTTGGATACCGATGGTTCGAGGGAAACGCGCCATACTCATCGGAGATCCATGCCAGCTCGCGCCGGTGATTCGCTCCCAGGAAGCCGTCGAAGCGGGACTCGCCCGTTCTCTCATGTCGAGATTGATGCCCATGAACGACGAACTACCGGAATCGTCCAAGGGTAAGCGCTCGCTCGCGTACTCGTCTTCGGGCGTACTCGCGCTCACGCTTTCCGTGCAGTATCGCTCGCACCAAGCCATAAGTTCATGGTCGAGCGCGGAGGCGTACGGAGGCAAAGTGCAAGCGCACAAATCCGTCAAAACCGCCTTGCTCCGCGATCTTCAAGGCGTGCAAACGACGCCAATCACTCGTCTACCGATGCTCGTGATCACCACACGAACGGATGTCGGTCGAATCCCCCAGGATTGTCACGAGCGTCGCATCGGTGGTTCGTACATGAATGAAGGAGAGGCTGTGACGGCGGCAGCGCACGTGTTGGTTCTACTCAACGCCGGCGTGAAACCGTCGGACATCGCCGTGATTTCTCCGTACGCCGCGCAAGTACGTTTACTCAGAAACGTTCTCGCCGCCGCGTTGACGAACGTACAGGATGCGGAGCACATTGAAATCTCTTCCATCGACGCGTTCCAAGGTCGCGAGGCGGAATGCGTCGTCATCAGCACTGTGCGCTCCAACTCGCGGCGGTTCGTCGGGTTTCTCTCCGACAGACGACGAATGAACGTCGCGATCACTCGCGCAAAGAAACACGTCACCATCATAGGCGACGACGTGACGATCAGGAGCGATCCGTTCCTAGAACGTCTCGTCGAACACGTCCGAAAGGAGGGCGCCGTCATTCCTCGCGATGACGTCATTGAACATGCGAGCATAGATTAGGCATAGCGCGCGAATTGAATCACACATTCATTCATTCTTTCATTACATCGTATCGTCAGTCACTCAATCGTCGAAGCGTCGCCTCGTTAAAATTTCTGTGAAAACTCTTGCTCCGCAATCTTCGCCTGCGCGATGACGCCGCCGGCGACGCGCGCAATGGCGACGCGTGCCTCCTTTTGCGTCTTTGCCAATTGCGCGCGCAAGTCTTCGTTCTCTCGGCGCAACTCTCGAATCGCCTTCTTCATTGTGTCCACATCGTCACCGAGCAGCGCGGCGTCCACATCTACGCTCGATTCGCTAGGAGAATCAAACTTGAGCTGCACGCCAGCCATCTTCGGAGAGTTGGAATCTGACGACGCCGCGGCTAACGCCGCCGGCGCCGGAGACATGGAGATTCGCCTCATGGCGTTTTGAAGCTTTCGCATGGACTCAGCGACGCTTTCCATTGTGTCTTCACTCTTCGTCGGCTCGGGAGACTTGTCAGCCGCACGTCGCGCGCTCGGCGGCGGCATGACGTCGCCGCTCTTTCTCTTCGCTTTGTTCGCCGCCGGACTATTCTGAGACTCCGCCTTGGCGGCGGCGGCCGGCGGTGGCGCACCCATGCCCGGGAGATTGGCGAATAAATACCCACCGTCACCGCCGCCGAATCCGTTGAGCGCGGCGCCGGACATGGTGGCTAACGCGGCTTGTTGCTTGGCCGCCTCGGACGTCTTGGCTTTGTTCGCCGCCGCCGCCGCGCCGTTGGCGCCTTGATGCAAACGCTGCATGTGCGGCGGACGCATGTTCGGACGCGCAGGTGAAGGCGACGCCATCTGCGCCATCAAACGTGCGTAGTATCCCTTCCCTTGCCACGACTCGTTGAGCTTTTCGCGTAAACTTTTTTCGTGCAAACTCTTCGCCGGCGACGGCGCGTAATCGGGCAACTTTTCATTCGCCTCCATCATGAGTTGCTGCACGCGACTGTGCACGTCTGCCACCGTGTCCTCCGTCGTCTCCCCTCGTGCCTTACGTTCGGCAGCCTCCTGTTCGTACTGCACCTTGGCGTACGCCTCCAAATACTGCCTGCGTTGCTTGGGATTCCCCACAAAGGCGGGTGACGGCGGCACTTCGTCCGCCGCCACGGATTCCCAACTTTGAAATTCACCGAATCGTCGCACCTCCTTGTGCGTCCGTCGCGACGATCTGCGCTTACCATCCCCGCTCCCGGTCTCCTCACTCGCGTGCGAGCTCGTGCTATCGTTGAACGACCCATCGAAACCACCGCGTCCCGCCGCCGCGCGTCCGCTCGCCGACGACCCGCCGCTCGATTTTCTCTGCGCCGCCGCCGCCGACATCGGCGTCGGCTCCAACGCCGGCGGCGAGTTCGACGCTCCCGTGAACGAATCACCCTTACACACGTCCGGAATCGAACTGAACGACGGTTCCTCCGAATCCGCCGACTTCCGACTCGTCGACCGTCCGCTCGACCGCCGCCGCGGCGCCGCGCCCTCTGACGCGTCCGAGTTTCTCTTCGATTGCCTCGTGGACCTCGACGACGAGGCTTTGCCCTGCGTTCGCGCGCGACGCGCGTCGTGTCATCAGTCGGTCGAAGTCTCCATCGCGCGCGCGTCGTCGTCGTCGTCGTCGCGTCGCGCGCTTCGGGGGAACGCGCGGTCGGTCGGTCGTTCCCATTCATCCATCCATCCATCGCGCGCCCGTCGACGCGCGTGCCGTCGCGCGAGCGCGACCGAGACGGCGCGAACGCGCGCGCGAGACGTTTTCGCGAGATGTTTTCGCGCGCGCACCTTGTTCGTCGCGTCGTTGAGCGCCGGCATGTCGACGAAGGCGTGAGGCGCGGAGTGACGTTTAAGTTCCCCCTTTGGCGCGGAATCGCGCTGCGCGCGTTCGTAGAGTTACAAGCGTGCGATTCTAGTGTACAGCGACGCGGGAGAGTGCGTGGAAAAGATGGCAACGCGGTGATGGATGTGAAGGGGGTCAATCGGCGATTGGACCTTCCCAATAGCCGTCGATCATCCATTCGGAGGCGTCGTCGGCGAAGAAATCATCCGAGCCGGCGGCGGCGGCTTCGCATTCGTCCCACGCGCGCTCGTAATCCTCCAATCTGGTCTCGTCCTCGGAGGAGAAGTCTAAGAGCATGTTTTGAATGCTTATCGGAAGACTCTCGACGTAGTCGTAGGCGTGTATTCTATAAATCAACTCTGGGAACTCGTCGACGACGGCGCGCGCGTTGCATCGAGGTTCCAAACTCGCCAGTTTCGCCACCGCGCGCTCGATGTGCGCGTGAATATCGTCGACGAGCAATAACGTCGGGTGACGCTCGACCAATCCCGTGACGTCTCGACACATGTCGCTCGAACACAGGACGTCTTGTAACTCCAGCACGCGTTTGCTCGCCGCCGCCAACTCCAGACGCACCGCGTCCGGATCTCGTTCGAACACCGCGCACACGTCGATGTCCGGAAGTAAACGACGCAGACGATCACCCGCCGTCGCGATCGTCACCGGGTCTCGCATGTGAGGATGTTTCTCCGCCACCTCGACGAGCGACCGCACCGTGCGGTCCTTCGCCGACGCGTACTCTCGCCAAAACGTCACCAACGCCGTCGCCCACGGTTCGGTGTACCCGAGATGGTCCTCCTCCACGGGCACATCGATCGCGCTCTGCGCCTTGGCCTCGTC
>MDTD01146727.1_pt1 | contig 34136 bp, 40 predicted proteins | sample 811221 | NCBI WGS metagenome assembly MDTD01 (sample SAMN05326646, study PRJNA326480) | marine metagenome | isolation source: seawater | place: Pacific Ocean: South West | collected 2011
CAGTAAAACCATTTTGCAATCCACTTATGATTCTAATTTCAGACGCCTTGCCTCAGAAATTGTAGGGGCTTTTGTATCGCCGTCTAAGGAACGCTTACTAGTCATACAAAAATACACCAGTAGTGGTATAGAAGGTGATCGGGATATAGAACTCAATTTCATAGGCTGCCATACCCAAAAAGGGTTCCCTAATAGTTCCCTAAATGATTAATCAAGCCTAAAGAAAAACTATCCAATACAAACCCAATATCTATAGATTCTTTAAGTGATTATTTTTTATATTCTACGATCTTCAGCTAAATCGAAATAAGAAATTACAATTACCTTCTCTCCATCTTCAGCTATACCAAATCCTAAAGATTTACAACTACGACAAGTTACCTGATAGAAAGGATAATCATCTTCATTCGTCCAAAAATCTCCTGCTATCCACTTCACTCCTGTCCATAAATAATAGTTTCCATCTTTCTCCCTCTTTTTAAAAATAGTGAGAACTTGACCCCCTTCAAATGAGGGATTATATTTAAAAGAGTTATCATTCAAAAAACTTTCAGCATGTTTTTTAGCTAAACGAGATAAGTTGCCATCCAATTTTAGGTCATAGAGATTATAGTAACTTCTTGCTTGATTTATAAACTTAACTGCTTCCACAGCATTCATATAATCTTCTAAATCTCGATAATCCTCCTTTTTAAAGGGAACTATTAACCCAATAGGTTTTTCCTCTAGATCATTATCAAATTCTTGTCCAAAATGAATAAGCGGAACAAAAATTAAAAGTGTTATTAGTGTTCTCATGATTATTTTGTTTGCTCATTTAAATGTAATAAAATTTAAGATAAGTTTTATCACCGCATAAGACAAACCTAGACCCCCCTCATTTTGCAAATAACAATAAGAAACGCCTAAAGAAATATTAGTGAATAAACCTGTTGAAAAGTTGTTTGGTGTTCACTCTGGTGTTCAAAAAGAAAATAGTGATAATCTAATATTAACGTAAACCCCTATAAACAGTAGAGCCAGTGAGCAGAATTGAACTGCCGACCTCTTCCTTACCAAGGAAACGCTCTACCTCTGAGCTACACCGGCAAAAAAAGAGCGGGAGACCGGGCTCGAACCGGCGACATTCAGCTTGGAAGGCTGATGCTCTACCAACTGAGCTACTCCCGCAATATATTTCTTGTTAAAGTAATCAAAATAATGGTTTTATGCCTCCTTTTCTTCGAGCACGACCCTCAAAATCAGCATATTGATTTAGGTCCTTAAGATACCATTTCATATTTTTTTTTTACTAATCTAAAAAAATTATAATTAATTTTTTATAATCCCAGAATAAAGTTGTGGGGGGAGCAGGATTCGAACCTGCGAAGGTATAAACCAACAGATTTACAGTCTGTCCTCGTTGGCCGCTTGAGTATCCCCCCAAGTTTAAAATAAGAGCCGATGGAGGGACTCGAACCCACGACCTGCTGATTACAAATCAGCTGCTCTAGCCAGCTGAGCTACATCGGCTTAATTAAAAAAAAGCCCGTAAAAACGGACTGCAAATTAAATATTAATTTTTTTCTATTCAAAGCAATTATCTAAAATAAAATAATTACCACTTTATCTTGCTTTGTTGCTATCAATTTTTATATTATTTTTTCTTCTCTCTAGGATGTGAATTAGAATAGATTTTTTTTATTTGTTCCATGCTGGTGTGTGTATATACTTGGGTTGCAGCAACGCTTTCATGTCCAAGTAACTCTTTTACAGCATTTAAATCGGCTCCATTGTTAAGTAGATGCGTAGCAAAACTGTGCCGGAGCATATGTGGGCTGCGTTTCACCTTTGTAGAGACTTTACTGAAATAATTGTTTACTGTTTTATAAACAAATGAATCTTTAAGTTTTGTCCCAAGTTTAGAAAGAAAAAGAAATTTATCATCTATTATTTTATTAAGATCTTTTCTATATTCAAGATACGTTTTCATACAATTAACTGCCTCAGGCAACAAAGGAATGAGGCGCTCTTTATTTCTTTTACCAAGCACCTTGATTTTGCAAGAATTCAAATCTAAATCACTAATTTTTAAAGTAATTAATTCCATACGTCTTATACCTGTATAATAGAGCAATGTTATTATTGATAGTTCTAGATGTCCACTGTAATCTTTACCAAAGTAGTTTCCATCTAAAACATCTGAAACTTCTTTAACCGTAAATGGAACATTAATTTTTTTTGATTCTTTTAAAGGTTTGTGCTTTTTAAGTGGAGAAATATTAATTAAACCTATTTTTAGCAAAAATCTATAATAAGATCTTAATACCGATATTTTTCTGTTTACAGTTCTATTTGTATTTCCTGATTCAATCAAAAAAACAATCCATGATCTTATGATTGTATATTCAATATTTTCAATGTTTTGCGTATTAAAATTTTTAACACAAAATTTTTTAAATTCATCCAGATTTCCCTGGTAGGCTATTTTTGTATTTTCAGAATATTTCTTTTCTAAACTAATATATGCGATAAAGCTTTTAACTGACATAAAAAACGTTACAATCAAAGTTAAAAACTTATTTTATAAGGAATTGGTGTCTGACAGGAATAATTACTGATTTTCCTGATCCTTGATGCGTTGAATGAATTGGGCTTTTTGAACTTTTGATCTATGCTTTACAGAAGGTTTTGTAAATTGTTTTCTTTCTCTTACTTGTCTCATAGCTCCAGTCTTTTCAAACTTACGCTTGAAGCGTTTCAATGCTCGATCAATATTTTCACCTTCTTTAACAGGTATAATCAACATAATTATAAGCTCATTTTAATTAAACTGCGGCAAATATATAACTTAATTGGAAATTACTGTTGAAGAATTTTGAAATTATTTTGATGGACTTCTTGCTCCTATTGCAGTCAAATAATTTGAAAGTTCATCTTTTACCTTGGGGTACAATAATAAAAGTCCAATCATGTTTGGAAAAACTAAGGCAAGAATCATAGCGTCTGAGAAGGCCCAAACTGAGGACATATCTCCAGCAGCACCTATTACAATAAAAATTAAAAAAAGAATTTTATATGACAGATCTGAAATTTTACTTTTACCAAAAACGAACATCCAAGATTGAAGACCATAATAAGACCAAGATATCATTGTAGAAATGGCAAATAAAACTACTGCCATAGTTAAAAATGGACCCGAATAAGAAATATACTTTGAAAAGGCTGCTGCGGTAATTCCTGCTCCCTCAACTTGCATTCCATCTATTAATACTTTACCATCTAGACCTCCATAATTAAAAACAGTATTATCTCCGTTAAAAATTATTATTACTAGTGCAGTCATAGTACATATTACAACTGTATCAATAAAAGGTTCTAATAATGCAACCAATCCCTCTGACGCAGGATACTTAGTTTTTACAGCTGAGTGAGCTATTGAAGCAGATCCAGCACCAGCTTCATTTGAAAAAGCAGCTCTTCGAAAACCAGTTATTAAAACTCCTAAAACCCCTCCAAGTCCAGCTTGTGGGTTAAATGCCTGTTTAAAAATCATTGCAAATGCATCATCAACAAAAGTTATATTGCCGAGAATTATGTATAAACATGCCGCAACATACATCAGGGCCATAAAAGGCACTATTTTTTCAGTTACAGATGCTATTCTTTTTATTCCACCTATTATAATAATTCCAACAAAAATCATCATAATTATTCCAATAATTGTTCTGGCACTTCCACCAGTTAAGCCAAAAGAATTAACTAGTTGCATAGCGGCTTGATTTGATTGGGCAGCATTACCTCCTCCAAAAGAAGCTCCTATACATAGTAATGCGAAAATAACAGCAAGAATTTTTCCGATTTTTACGAATCCCTTTTCTTTAAATCCTTTTGCTAAGTAATACATTGGTCCACCATATACGACTCCATCCTCTGAAACATCTCTGTATTTAACACCTAAGGTACATTCAACAAATTTTGTAGACATTCCTAAAAGACCGCATAAAATCATCCAAAAAGTTGCGCCTGGACCACCAACGGCAATTGCGAGAGCAACTCCAGCTATATTACCATTTCCTACAGTTCCAGAGACAGCTGTTGCTAATGCTTGGAAATGACTGACTTCTCCCTCTTTTGAATCCTTATTAATATTATCTTTTTTTTCTTCCTGAATCCTATCAACAGAATCATATTTCCCCATTACTATCTTAACAGATGTTGAAAATCTACGAATATTTACAAATCCGAAGTATAGTGTAAAAAATAAAGCACCTCCAACTAAAAGTATAATTATTGTTGGAATGGATTGACCAAGTAAATACTCTGTCCCAGGGAAGGAATGAAGGATCAATGCTTCCCACCAATTAGCTATTGGAGTAAAAGCTTGATTTATTCGCTCATCTAAATCAAGTTCTTGTATAGAGCTGGATATTGCAGAAAGCATAAAATATGAGTAAAAAGAAATAATTTTTGATGTTAATGCCACCATTAAAAATGCATTTTAAGTTGCGCAATATCTAAAAAAGTGATTACAAATCAAAAACAGAGCTCCTTTTTGTATAAATCATGTCTTTCATCTTTAGCCAGAATGCAATGGTAAGATACAATAAAGGTCCACCCAAAACAGTAGTGAAAGAAGCGTATATAAAAAAAAGACGGACACTTTTTACTTTCATACCAAGTGTCTCTGCCATACGTGTAGAAACAGCAAAACCATGCTTTTCAAAAAAATGACGAATCCGGAAGAAACTATTCATAAAAGATTATTTAACTAATTCTCCTTTCCATTCTAAAATTCCTCCAACTAAATTGAAAATTCTTTTAATCCCAAGTTGCTCCATCAAATAGCAGGCCTTGGCACTTCTTTGTCCAGATCTGCAGTAGACATAATAGGGACCTGATTTATCTAGAGAATTTAGTTTTTTAATAAAAGCTTCAGTTTTTGTAATATCTATTAAGATAGAATTTTGAATATGTCCCTCAAAATATTCTTCAGGTGTTCTCACGTCAATGATGACTGATTCATTGTCTTTTTCTAATCTAGAACACCACTCTACTTGACTTAAATCCATTTCAAACAAAAATAGTGTTTATATATTAATTTCAAAATTTTGTTGAGTTAAGCAAAATAATTATATTTGTATAGACAACTATTGTTAGTACAATAAAATAAAAACTCATTAAAAATACAGTTATAGGAATTCTTAAGGCTGCTAGTAAAGCAGAATTTAAACTTGAAGAAGTTTTAAAACCTAACAAACTCAGTCTTCAGCAGTTTAATGTTTTACGAATTCTAAGAGACAGAAAAAATAAAATATCTAATTTAAATACTATACAAGTTAGAATGATCTACAAAATGAGCAACACCTCAAGATTAATCGATAAATTAATTGATAAAAAACTTGCCAAAAGAAATCCTTGCAAGGAAAATAGAAGAAAAGTTCAAATTGTAATAACTGAAATGGGTCTCTCTCTTTTATCTAATTTAGATAGTAAAATTGAAAATGCAGAAAAAAAAATTCTTGATCCGCTAGATAATGAAAGCCAAAAAAAGCTCAGAAAACTATTAAATAAGATAAATTTGTTAAAACAATAATTTTTAAAAATCTCAATTATGAAAAAAAATGCATATAGATCAATCATTATAATCTTTTTAACTCTAATAACTCCATTAAGCTTAATAAGCCAAATGACAAAATTAATTGATGTAGAAAACTCCAAAATAAAATGGATTGGGGAAGAGCTGAGCGGAAAGAACCATTACGGCTCTCTTAAGTTTAAGAAGGGAAGCTTAAATTTGAACAATGGGGTAATTATTTCTGGTAATTTCATTGTTGACATGAAAACTATTAACGTTGAAGATCTTCAGGGAGGATCAAAGCAAAGATTAGAAGGACATCTTCGATCAGATGACTTTTTCTCTGTAGAAAAATTTTCTGAGGCTATTTTTGAGGCTAAATCACCTGCTGCAGTTAATAAAAAAGAAGGTATTCAAACCTTAAATGGAAATCTAACAATAAAAGGAATTACTCATCCTGCTAAAATAGAAATTGATGATAATTGGTCTGCTAAATTAGTTTTTGACAGAAGTAAATATGATGTTCGCTTTAGATCTGGAAACTTTTTTCAAAATCTAGGAGATAAATTAATTTATGATGAAATCGCTATCAACGCAAAAATTGCTTTTGAAAAATAAATTTGCAAGATTAATTTTATAATGTATATTTGAAAAATGAAAATTTTAAAAAATATTTGGTGGTGGATTCAATCAACGGAATAGTTTCGTGAGGGTTTGCTTTCATAAATTTTAAGCTTGTCATCGCGACAAGCTTTTTTTTTTAGAAAAAAATGAAAAAATTTATATTAAACTCAGAGCATAAGAAAATTATATCAGATACAATTACTCCTGTAAGTGTATATCTTAAAATTCGTGATGCCTATCCGAATTCTATACTGCTAGAAAGTAGTGACTACAATCATAATAATAAGGGGTTTTCTTACATATGCTTTAATCCGATTGCATATATTAAAGTTGAAAAAAAAAATATTATTAGAAAGTTTCCTGATGACAATATAATTACTGAGATAATAGATGAGAATACTGATATACCAAACTGCATCAATTCATTTTCAAAACAGTTTAAGGTTAATAAAAATGAATACAAATTTATAAGTAGCGGACTTTTTGGATATATCTCCCATGATGCAATTAGATACTTTGAAAACATATCATTAGATAACAAAAAACAGGGATTAAATATACCAGACATATATTATGCTGTATACCAAAACATAATTGCAATAAGTTTATTTAATCATGAGGCTTATATTTTTTCTCACAGTATAAAAAAAGAACACAATATTGTTGAAATTCAGACTCTATTAAATAACCCCTGCTCAAATATTTTTAATTTTAAAAGAGTAGGAAAAAAAACATCCAATCTTAATGACAATGATTTTCTTGAATATGTTAAAAATGCAAAAGCTCATTGCCACAGAGGAGATGTCTTTCAACTAGTTTTATCTAGGCGTTTTTCTCAAGAGTTTAATGGTGATGAATTCAATGTTTATAGAAGTTTACGTTCAATTAATCCCTCTCCATATTTATTCTTTTTTGACTATGGTGGATTTAAAATATTTGGCAGTTCTCCAGAAGCTCAATTAATAATAAAAGATGGAAATGCTGAAATTCATCCAATCGCCGGAACTTTCCGTAGAACAGGGAATGATGAAAAAGATAAAGCTTTAGCTGAAAAGTTGAAAACAGATCCAAAAGAAAACAGCGAACATGTTATGTTAATTGATTTAGCAAGAAATGATTTAAGCCGAAATGGATCACACGTCATTGTTGAAAAAAATAGGGAGATACAATTGTTCTCACATGTGATCCATCTAGTGTCTAAAGTGAATTGTAAAATGAAAGTCAAAACTAATACTTTTCAAGTTGTAGCTGATACTTTTCCTGCAGGAACACTAAGTGGAGCTCCAAAACATAGGGCTCTTCAGCTCATAGACAAGTACGAATCAATAAAAAGGAATTTTTATGGAGGGGCAATTGGTTATATGGATTTTGAAGGGAATTTTAATCATGCGATTATTATTAGATCTTTTCTAAGTAAAGATCAAAAACTATATTATCAGGCAGGTGCAGGAATCGTAGCTGATTCCGATCCTGATAGTGAATTACAAGAAGTGTATAATAAATTAGGCGCTTTAGACAAAGCTTTAAAAGTTGCAGAAGAATTATGAAGAAAAAAATTTTTGTTATTGACAATTATGATTCATTCACATATAATTTAGTACATTATATTGAAGAATTAGGTTGTAAAACTACTGTCAAAAGAAATGATAAATTTGAACTCAAGGAGCTAGAAGATTATCAAAATATTTTACTCTCACCTGGGCCAGGTATTCCAGATGAGTCAGGTCAATTGAAAAATGTCATTAAATATTATTCTCCAACAAAAAAAATATTGGGAATCTGTTTGGGCCAGCAGGCTATTGCTGAGGTTTTTGGAGGAAAACTCATAAATCTAGATAAAGTCTATCATGGAGTATCCACAAAAATCAATATTGTAAAAGAAGACTCTTTATTCAAAGACTTGCCAAAAAGCTTTTCAGTGGGTAGATATCATTCGTGGGTTGTTAAAACCCCTCTCCCGAATATTTTAGAGGCCACTTCATTTGATCAAAATGGTGAGTTAATGTCATTAAGACATAAAGAATTTGATGTAAAAGCTCTGCAATATCACCCAGAATCAATACTAACTCCAAATGGAAAAAAGATATTAAATAACTGGATTAATTCTTAACAGATGAAAAAAATATTGAGTAGACTGATTCAACACGAAAAGCTTGAAAAAAATGAAGCAAAACAAGTAATTATTCAAATAGCTGATGGTGCATTTAATACAAGTCAAATAGCTTCTTTTTTAACCATTTACATGATGAGAAATATTAGTCTAGATGAACTTGAAGGTTTTCGTGAGGCTCTACAAGAATTATGTGTCAGTGTTGATTTAAGTGAATTTAATACTATTGATCTTTGCGGAACAGGTGGAGATGGAAAAAACACATTCAACATTTCAACTCTTTCTTCTTTCATAACTGCAGGAGCTGGGATAAAAGTTACAAAACATGGCAATTATGGGGTCTCTTCTGGTTGTGGGTCAAGCAATGTCCTTGAAGCATTAAATATCAAATTTTCAAATGAAAATAGTTTTTTGAAAAAATGTATTGAAAAAGCAGGGATTTGTTTTCTTCATGCCCCTTTATTTCATCCCGCAATGAAAAATGTTGCTCCTGTGAGAAAAGAATTAGGATTGAAAACATTTTTTAATATGTTAGGTCCAATTGTTAATCCATCATTTCCAAATAATCAACTAATTGGAGTGTTTAATTTAGAACTTGCAAGGCTTTACAATTACTTATTTCAAAAAACAAAAATAAATTATACAATTCTTCATGGTCTTGATGGGTATGATGAAATTTCCCTGACAGGAAGAACAAAAATTTTTACAAAAAAAAGTGAAGACATTTTATCAGCAGAAGATTTTGGGGTTATACCAATTAAAGCAAATTCAATATTAGGCGGTAGAGATATATCAACTTCTGTGAAAATATTTATGAATGTGATTAAAAACAAAGGAACTGATGCTCAAAAAAATGTAGTGTGTGCAAATGCAGCTATGGCAATATCAACTGTTTTAAAAATTTCTCCCATTGAAGGATTTGAAAGAGCAAAAGAATCATTGGAGTCTGGAGAAGCCCTAAAATCATTATTAAAACTTCAAAATTTATCTAAATCATGACAATATTGCAAAAAATAGTTAAGAATAAAAGAAAAGAAGTTTTAAATCAAAAACAATTATTCCCATACAACTATCTTGAAAAATCTATTTTTTTTAAAAACAAAAATAATTCTCTGGTTAAAATGCTAAAAAAAAGTAAATCTGGAATTATTGCAGAACACAAAAGAAGTTCGCCTTCAAAAAAAGTAATTAATAATAATGTTTCTATAAATAAGGCAATTGAAGGTTATGATAAAGCGGGTGTTAGTGGAATATCAATCTTAACTGACCAAAAATTTTTTTCAGGATCTTTAAAAGATCTAAAAGAATCCAGAAGTTTAACTAGACTCCCTATTTTAAGAAAGGACTTCATTATAGATATATATCAAATTGTTGAAGCGAAAGCATCTGGAGCAGATGTAATTCTATTAATTGCAGCTATTTTATCAAAAAAAGAAATCATGGTTTTTTCTGATTTTGCAAAAAGACTTAATTTAGAAGTTCTTTTAGAAATTCATAATATTAAAGAACTTAAAAAATCTCTTTCCCCGTCAATAGATATTATAGGAGTTAACAATCGTGATCTAAAGACCTTTGAAGTTGACATAGATATCAGTAAAAAGCTTGCAGATCAAATCCCAAAAGATTTTATTAAAATATCTGAGAGCGGAATTAATAAACCTTCATCTGTCATTGAATTACAAAAATATGGATATAAAGGTTTTTTAGTTGGTGAAAGCTTTATGAAAACAAATGACCCAGGAAAAAGTGCAAATAAATTCATAAAAAAGATAGAAAATGAAAATTAAGGTTTGTGGGATGCGTGAAACTGAAAATATACATAGGCTTGTAATGCTTAAACCTGATTACATTGGTTTTATTTTTTATTCTAAATCCCCACGATTTGTTTTTGAGAACACACCTAATCTGCCAGGGGAAATAAAAAAAACTGGTGTTTTTGTCAATTCAGAAATTGAGTTTATAAAAAAAACAATAATAAAGCATGAACTAAAATGTGTTCAGCTTCACGGAGAGGAAACGCCTCAGTTCTGTAGACTAGTAAAATCATTAAACGTAGAGGTGATTAAGGCAATAAATATTCTAGACAAATATGACTTTAAAGAATTAATCCCCTATCAAATGTTTTGTAATTACTTTCTTTTTGATACGAAAGGCAAACTACCAGGTGGTAATGGTTATGGTTTTAATTGGAAAATTCTAAAAGATTATAATTTAGATAAACCATTTTTTTTAAGTGGAGGTATTAGCCCTAATCATATTCTAAAAATCAAAAAATTAGTCAAAACAAACTTACCAGTTTATGCCATTGATATAAATAGTAAATTCGAATCAAAACCTGGTTATAAAAAAATTGAAATAATTAAAGAATTTAAAAGTAAAATAAATGAATTATAATATAGATCAAAACGGCTATTATGGAGATTTTGGAGGAGCTTATATTCCTGAAATGTTACATCCCAATATATCGGAATTGAAGCAAAAATATATTTCAATAATAAATGACGTGAATTTCAAAAAAGAGTTTGATGAACTTCTCAAAGAATATGTGGGAAGACCTACTCCACTTTACTTTGCAAAAAGACTTTCGAAAAAATACAATACAAAAATTTATCTTAAAAGAGAAGATTTATGTCATACAGGCGCCCATAAAATTAATAATACTATCGGGCAAATTCTACTGGCAAAACATCTTAAGAAAAAAAGAATTATAGCTGAAACAGGTGCTGGCCAACATGGTGTCGCTACTGCAACTGTTTGTGCATTAATGGGCATAAAATGTGTGGTTTACATGGGTGATATAGACATCAAAAGACAGTCTCCTAATGTAGCTCGAATGAAAATGCTTGGAGCAGAAGTTAAATCAGTTAAATCAGGTAGTAAAACATTAAAGGATGCAACTAATGAGGCTATTAGAGATTGGATTAATAACCCTTTAAACACACATTACATAATTGGATCTGTTGTTGGCCCTCACCCATATCCAGATATGGTAGCTCGTTTTCAATCCGTAATAAGTAAAGAAATTACAGAACAACTTTTAGAAAAAGAAAATAAATCAAAACCTAATCACATAATTGCGTGCATTGGTGGGGGAAGTAATGCAGCTGGAGCTTATTATAATTTTCTTAATGACAAAAATGTCAATTTAATAGCAGTTGAAGCAGCTGGGAAGGGAATTGATACAGGAAAAAGTGCTGCTACCTCAGTTCTTGGAAAAGATGGAATAATTCATGGAAGTAAAACTCTTTTAATGCAAACTTCAGATGGTCAAATTACTGAACCCTATTCAATTTCTGCAGGTCTTGACTATCCAGGGGTTGGACCGCTGCATTCACATCTTTATAGAACAGGAAGGGCAGAATTCATTTCTATTACTGACGAAAGCGCTATGCGAGCAGGTCTGAATTTAACTCAACTTGAAGGGATTATTCCTGCAATTGAAACTTCACATGCTTTTGCAGTTTTTGAAAATCGTAAATTCAAAACAGATGATATTGTAGTTGTAAACTTGTCTGGCAGAGGCGATAAAGATCTTGATACTTTTATTAATTATTTTAAACTCAAGTGAATAGGATAGATAAAACTTTTAAAAAATCAAAAAAAATACTATCTGTATATTTTTCTGCCGGATATCCAAGAATTGGAGATACAATTCCAATATTGAAAAAACTTCAAGAAAGCGGGGTCGATATGATCGAAATTGGATTGCCCTTTAGTGATCCTCTTGCTGATGGTCCAGTAATTCAAAAAAGCTCAACTATTGCATTAAAAAATGGAATGACATCAATGAAACTTTTTGAACAATTAGAAGGAGTTAGAGAAGAAATTGAAATTCCTCTAATAATTATGGGTTATTTTAATCCAATAATGCAATTTGGTGTGGAAAAATTTTGTGATAAATGTAAACAGATCGGAATTGACGGTTTAATAATACCAGATCTTCCTATGGAGATATATAACAAATCTTATAAATCAATTTTTGAAAAAAATGATTTATATAAAATATTTTTAATAACTCCTCAAACATCCAATGAAAGAATCAAGTTAATTGATAAAATTTCGAAAGGTTTTATTTATATGGTAAGTAGTGCAAGTGTTACAGGAACAAAAAGAAAATTTGGAGATGAGCAAATTAAATACTTTAAAAGAATTAAAAAAATGAGACTTCAAAATCCAACACTCGTTGGCTTTGGAGTTAGTAATTCCGAAACTTTTAAATCAACCTGTGAGAATTCAAAAGGTGCAATTATTGGATCTGCATTTATCAAATTTTTAGAGCAAAACCATTTGAAAAATATAAACTTATTTGTATCGAAAATAAGAGGGAAATAAATTTATGTTATAGTTCCTTGACAACTACTTCCAGAGCCTGCAGTACAACCATAACAATGTTGTGAAACCGAAATTTTACGATTTTGAAGTAATTTCAAATCAAAGTCCTTAATATTCTTTACTTTACTTTCAACACCCAAATCTAGCATTTGATTAAAATCACAATCAAACAAATTGCCGTCCCAACTGACAGAAAGAGTATTTGTGCACATTAAATTAGATAAAGTTGAAGGATTGAATGAATTTACAAGAGTAGACATGTAATGTTCGTAATTTTCAGAGGCAATTAAATATTCTAAAAATCTACTTATGGGAAGATTAGTAATTGTAAAAAGATTATTAAACTCAATTCCAAATTCAGAAAAAAGTACCTCTTTATAATCATTTTCTAATATTTCCTGTGAAGCAGGTAAAAATGCACCTGAAGGATTATAAACTAAATCTAATTTTAAAGAAGATCCTTCTTTTCCATATCCGACTTTGTTTAACATTTTTAAAGCATCAATTGATTTTGAAAAAACACCTTCTCCTCTTTGTCGGTCAGTTTTTTCTTTTTTATAAAAAGGAAGGGATGAAATAATATGGACATTATTTGAGGCAAAAAAATCGGGGAGATCATAAAACCTTTTATTAGCCATAATTATTGTCAAATTAGACCTAACAATCAAATCATGGATTTTTTCCTTCGATGCATTTTCAACTAGCCACCTAAACTCGGGATGCATTTCAGGGGCTCCACCTGTTAAGTCTAATGTGTTAATTGAAGTTTTTTGTAATATTTCAATACTTTTTTCCAATATTTCTCTGGACATCATTTCTTTTCGATCTGGACCAGCATCAACATGGCAGTGACTACAAACCTGATTACACATATAACCCAAATTCAATTGTAAAATCTCAAGGTTTTTAGGGGATAAATAATCCAAGTTATTCTGTTTTATTTTTTCCTCAAAGCTAGGAAAGGAACCATCTTCAAAGATACCTTTGGATAAAAAATCAATTTGGTAATCTGTCGAAGAAAGAGGATTTCTTCTAATTTTAAGAGATTTGGTTGCCATTTTTACATACTAAGTTTATCATGAACATTCATCATTTGAACACCATGAACCAATGCTGCGCCCCCTTGAATTGCTGCACCAACATGAATAGCTTCCATCATCTCCTCTTTATCAACTCCTAACTTAAGCCCTTCTTGTGTGTATGCGTCAATACAATATGGACATCTTACAACATGAGCTACTGCTAAGGCAATTAGAGATTTCTCTTTAACTGAAAGTGAGCCTTTCTCAAAAACGCTTCCATAATAATCAAAAAACTTTTTTCCCAGTTTAGGGTTCCAATCACTAATGTTCTCAAATTTTTTTAGATCCTTAGGATCATAATAAGCATCTTTCATTTTTTTTTTATTTAGAATGTGTAATATAAAGACAAAGTTTAAGAAAATTGAAGTTAATTTTAAGAAACCTTGTTAATTAAAAAATTTACATGTAAAATATTTAATTTTAGAGTGTGAAACCAATTTTGATTGTTTTTTGTAAAAATCCTGTGAAGGGAAAAGTTAAAACTAGACTTGCGAAAAAAATTGGCGAAAATCAAACTCTACTTATTTACAATAGGCTAATAAAAAAAACCTTTTCTGTTGTCAAGAAACTAAATCAAGATAAAGCAATATTTTATAGTGATTTTATTCCAAAAAATGTGCCTTGGGCCAATTTTTTTGAGTATAATAATTTACAAAAAGGAAAATCATTAGGTGAAAGAATGGAGAATGCATTTATTTGGGCTTTTGAATCCAAATTTAACCCAGTGGTTATAATTGGTACTGATCTCTGGAATCTTGAAGAGAATGATATTAATAATTCTTTCAATAAACTAAATTCATATGATGCAGTTTTAGGCCCATCATGTGATGGCGGATACTACCTCCTGGGAATTAAAGAGAATCAACTTAATATCTTTAGAAATATCCCTTGGAGCACAAACAAGGTTTTAAAAGAAACATTAAAAAAACTAAAAAATAAGAGAGTTTTTTTATTAAAAGAAAAAAATGATATTGACAATTGGAGAGATTTAAAGAACTGTAAAGATCTTTTTGACAAAATAGATATAAATAAAAAATAATTTATGAAAAAAAAACTTAAGGAATCCATAGATCATATTAATGATAAAGGAATTAAATCCTCAGAAATTGGAATTATTTTAGGAACTGGTCTTGGTGGATTGGTTGAAAATGTTGATGTTATTATTGAAATAAATTATGATGATATACCGCACTTTCCTGTTCCTACTACTGGCTTTCATAAGGGCAGAATAATTTATGGTGTTTTCTGTGGAAAAAAAACTATAATTTTTGACGGTAGATTTCACCTATATGAAGGCTTTGACTTTTTTCAAATAACATACCCCATAAGAATAATGGAAATGCTAATGATTAAACAAATCATTATAAGTAATGCAGCAGGAGCACTAAATAATAATTTTAGAAAGGGAGAATTAATGTTGATCAAAGATCATATCAATCTCCAAGGTGGTTCACCTTTAGCAAATAAAAATATTAAAGATTTAGGTGAACGTTTTGTTGATATGAGTCAACCCTATGACAAAAAATCAATGCTGAAAATAATCGAATTAGCAAAAAAGAATAAAATTAATTTACATCATGGAGTTTACGCTGCAGTTGTTGGACCTCAATTAGAAACAGCAGCTGAATACAAATATTTGAAAATAATTGGTGCTGACGCTGTTGGAATGTCTACTGTACCAGAGGTAATAGTAGCGAATCAACTTAGAATCCCAATAATTGCTTTTTCAGTTTTAACTGATGAATGTAATCCAAATGATTTAAAGCCAATTGATATTGGCGATATTATGGAAATGGCCAAAAAAGCTGAAAAAACTCTAGTTAATTTGCTAATAGAATATTTAAAAAACAAATAATGTTCAGTAAAATAACAATCTTAATATTAACAATGATTTTCCCTCTGGAAGATCAAAAAAATATTCATGATAGATGGGATAATGAACTTAAAAAATATGTTTCCAGTGATGGAAGAGTTAATTATAAGAAATGGAGGACAAACAAGCATGGCATAAAATCTTATATAGAGGTTCTTCAACAAAATCCTCCCAAGCAATATTGGAGTAAAAATGAAATTCTATCCTACTGGATTAATGCATACAATGCGCTTACTATATTATTAATTTTAGATAATTATCCTCTGGAAAGCATAAAAAAAATAAAAAATCCATGGAGTAAAAAAGTTTTTTCAATAAATAATATTAATTACTCGCTTTCTGAAATTGAACATAAAATATTAAGGAAAATGGATGAACCAAGAATTCATTTCGCCATTAATTGTGCTTCTATATCATGTCCTAACCTTTCGAACAATGCATATAAAGCTGATCAACTTGAAAATCAACTTGAAATCTCGACAAAAAACTTTTTAAACGATAAATCAAAAAATATTTTTTCACAAAATCAAGTTAAATTATCAAAAATATTTCTGTGGTTTAATAAAGATTTTGGTTCAAAAAATTCTCTTATAAAGTTCATCAATCTTTATGCTCCAAGAACAATTTCTGAAAAAACTAGATTTAAATATCTTAGATATAACTGGCTTTTAAATGAGTGAAAGACTATCGATTATAATTCCGGTATATAATGAAATTAATTATGTAAGATCTTTGATTAAACAGCTTCGGTTAAAATCTAAAAATAGAAATGAAATTATTTTTGTTGATGGAAACAGCAATGATGGAACAAAAGAGTTTTTAGATAAATCTAAAGATATCGTCGTTGTTAATTCAAAAAAAAGCAGATCAATTCAAATGAATACAGGTGCCGGTATAGCATCCAATAAATGGCTTTATTTTCTTCATGTTGATAGTATATTACCTAATCATTTTGACAGTTTTTTATTAAAAAATTTAATGAATAAGAATATTTTAAAATGTTTTCAATTAAAATTTGATAAAAATAATTTTCTACTTAATATAGCATCATATGGAACAAAGTATAATATAGCTTGGTGTAGAGGAGGTGATCAGTCAATTTTTATAAATAAATCCTTCTTTGAACAGTTAGGAAAATTTGACGAAAGATACCTAATAGCAGAAGATCTTGTAATGTTCCGAAAAGCATACAAATATGGTGAAGTAATCATATTGCCTGAAAAAATAATAACATCATCTAGAAAATTTCTTGAAAATGGAGTTTTCAGAACTCAATTCCATCACATAATAATAAGATTTTTAATTTTTTTAGATTTTTCTCCAAATAAAATTAATTCTTATGCTGCAAGAATAAAAAATAAATAATTTTGCATAAATGATAAAAGAGATTCTTAAATATGGTTTAATATCATCTGTAACAGCTCTTTTTTGCTGTGTAGCTCCCTCCATTTTTTTTCTTGTTGGGATTGGATCAGCTACATTTGCGTTTAGCTTTGCAGATTCATTTTATAACGTAGATACTGATGGATCTCCAAATGTTTTCTCATGGATAATTAGAGTCATAGGCTTGTTAATTGTTTTTTATGGTATTTATCGTTTTAACAAAAAAGAATCATGTAGCTTAAATAGTCCAGAACAAAAAAAGAGAAACAAACTAGTTTTTGGAATAACTTTATTTATATTTTCTTTAAGTCTTTATGCTTTTTGGTACTTTGGAACAACCTGGATTTTTGATAGTTTTATTGCACCTGCACGAGAACTAGAATACAAAAATTTAAATTGAAATTTTTAAAGCATTTTCAAAAACCCAACTTCCTTTGAAGTTAAGTTTCTCCAACTCCCCCTTGGAAGATCTTTTTTTGTAAGACCTGCAAAAACAACTCTATCTATTTTTAGAACTTTGTAGCTAAGCTTTTTAAATAACTTAATTAACATGCTCGGCATAATACTAAAAGCTCTAACTCCAATAACAAACCTATCATCTGAATCATCAACAAAATCAAGTTCTTTTAAAGCAAAGTTTTTTTTGTCTAAAACTACTCCCCTTTTTAACTCTAAAATATGTTTACTGTCAATTTTCTTATTTAGGGTTAATTGATAAATCATATTTATTTTACATTCAGAACGATTTAATCTTTTAATTAATTCCTTATCATTGGTCAAAATTATAAGTCCTGTGATTGATTTTCCCATATCTCCAAGAGGAATTATTTTTGAAAACTGATTAATTTTTAAAAGACTTTTCAGGAAATTATTTTTAATACCCCCTTGATTTGAAACAACAAATCCTTTTGGCTTATTCAACAGAATATATTCAGAAAAAGATCTGTTAACAATTTTATTCCTTAATTCTACCTTATCTTCTATAAAGACTTTTGTGCCAAGATTTTTGACTATTTTGTTATTTACCTTTACTAAGCCCTTAAGGATAAAATCATCAGCTTCTTTTCTTGAACAAACTCCTGAATTAGAAATATATTTATTTAATCTGATTTTAATTTCCTTAGAATCTTTTCTCATATCAGCTTTCATTTATGTAAAATTATTTGTGAATAAAATATATTCCAAATACACCAATTACTATTATAAGTTTCAGAAGATTGTGAATCCAAATATATATTTTCTTAGTTGATGAAATCCAGGTGAGAAATAAAATCAAAAACATATAAGGCCAACAAAAAATAAAATAATACTCAATAAGACCTAAATTATTTTCAGTCAATAAGTAAATCAATGACCAAGTAACTAAAATTAGTACTGAAATAATTAATTTAGTGATAGAGTTACCAAAGACTGTTGGAAGGGTTTTATAACTATGGACCCAGTCTCCTTTGAAATTTTCGAAATCTTTAATTATATCTTTTATCAAAATCAATACAAATAAAAATCCTGCGTATAAAAAAATAATTCTTTCAAAATTTTTAAAATATAATGTAATAGCAAAAAAAGGAAGGATAGTTAAAAATGCTTTGTATAAATTACTCAACCAAAAAAGTCTTTTAATTAATAGACTGTAAAGTAAAATTCCAAATATATATACCAAAAAAAACAGAACAGCTTTAAAAGAAAAAAGCCAAGAAATTGTTATACAAATTAGGTTTAAAACTAGATATATCTTAAACTGAATTCTTTGAGGTACAGTATGCTCAATCAGATATTTTTGCGGTCGATTTATTTTATCTTTTTCAGCATCAAAATAATTGTTTATAATATATCCTGAGGATGTAGATAAAGCAGTCGCTATGACTAAATAAAATAAATTCAAATCAAAAATAATCTCCTCAAAATTTGAGTTTGGTGAAAAAACATATCGAGCTGTTAGATACTGAGCAAGAATTAGAGTCAGAATATTATACCCTCTGACAATACTAAACAAGGCTAGAACTTTAAAAAATAAATTTTCTTGACTTTTAGAAAAAAACATCAAAAAAAATTACAAAGAATAAACTACTTCAAGCTTATATCTATTTAAAATTTTAGCTGCTTTATTAAAATCTTGAGTAAAACCTAAAATATATCCGCCACCACCCGAACCACATAATTTTAAAAAGTATGCATTAGTTTCAATTCCTTTTCTCCATAATTCTATAAACTCAGAGGGAATCATTGGCTTAAAATTATCGTAAACTAATTTAGATAAGACTTGATATTTACAAAAAGTGATTTAAAATCTCCCTTTAAAAAATCATTAACACAGTTATCTGTAATAGTATTGAATTTTTCCTTCATCATTTTATTAAACTTTTCATGTTCCATATTTTTCAAAAAGATTGACATTAGTGGACCTGTTTCTCTAGAAGATCCGCTATCTAATAAAAAAACAGCCCCCCTGCCATCTAAATTCTGAGATGGGATGCCAGTAGGCTGAATACTTTCACTTGAATTTATTAGGATCGGAAGGCTTAAATAACTATTTAAGGGATCTAAACCAGAGGATTTTCCATGAAAAAAAGCCTCCATTTCAGCAAATATCTGCTTAAGCTTAATTAATTTTTCTTTATTAAGATTTTCAACAACTGAAATTTTGTCTAGGGCATATCTGTCATAAAAAGAAGCGACTAAAGCTCCACTACTTCCAAGTCCATATCCTTGAGGAATACTGCTGTCAAAATACAATTTATCAGATAAATCTTTTTGAATTTTCCCCCAATTAAATTTGACTAAATCATGATCAATCTTTCTTAAAAAATTCGAAAACTCTTTTAGTTTCTTATTGGAATCATAAAAAAATTCTGATTTCTTATTTGGGATTTTTAATGCTCCTTGGAAAAAATTGTAAGGGATGGAAAGGCCTCTTGAATCTTTAATGATTCCATATTCTCCAAAAAGCAAAATTTTAGCATAAAAAAGAGGTCCTCTCATAGTCTAAAATTATATCTTTTTTGGCCCATTGCCAACTTGATCATGAATAAATTTTAAGTTTGGATAAATTTTAATCAGTTCCTTCTCTATAAAATCTAAAATATCCCTTTTAGAATCTTTGGGGTACAAAAGATGAATATTTGGTCCTGCATCTAAAGTAAAACATACTGTGCTTTTTGAACTCATTCTATAATTTTTAATCAGCTCAATTATTTCAATAGTTTCTGGTTTAAAAAGTTTATAGGAGGGTGATGAAGTCATCATTAATCCATGTAGTGTCAATGCTTCTGATTCAACAATTTCAATAAATTTTTCAATATCTCCAGTTTCAAAAGAGTTTTTTATGTCAAAAAAGTTTTGATTGGCTTGATCAAATCTTTTTTGAGCAAATGGATGATCATTCATTAATCTGTGACCTTCTGTACTACTTATTTCTTTTTTATTATCATCTATTAAAATTATTGTATTACAAAAGTCATGGAATATTTTATGAACTTTTTGCGTGAAAGGAATTGCATATTTATCACTACTTTTTTCTATATGAGAAGTTTTACCCCAAGATGCTATAGGACCATAAATACTCCTAGAAGCACTACCAGAACCAAGACGAGCTAAAAAAGAAGCTTTTATTTTAAATCTCTCTTCTGTCATTTTAGGATTAATTTGCTTCTCCCAATCAGTAATACACAGTGCCATTGCGGCCATAGATGAAGCAGAAGACGCAATACCTGAACTGTGAGGGAAAGAATTACTACTATCTATAATGAGATTGTGCTTTTTTAAAGACGGAACATAAGGCAAAATTCTCTCTAAAAAAATCTCTATTTTTTTGTTAAAATCAGGCTTAATATTTCCATCAAGTTTAAAAGTAAACCAATTATCTTTTTTTGAATTAATTGGGCTAAATGTAATTTTTGTCCTTGTAAAACATTTAGAAAGCAAAAAACTAATAGAGGGATTAGAAGGTATTTGATTTCCTTTTTTCCCCCAATATTTTATTAATGCAATGTTTGAGGGAGCTTCCCAAAAAGAAGAAAAAGAAATCACTTGATTATTTGTGAAAATAAATTTTTCTAGACTCATTTATATCTTAAAACTAGACAAAAGGTAAATTATTCTTTATTCACTCTATCTGGGAAATCAGTTATAATTCCATCTACTCCTAAAGATATCAAAAAATTAATATCGCTAGGATCGTTAACAGTCCATGGGAACAATTTAATTCCTTCACTCTTTATAATTCTTGAATTTTTTTTTGTTAATAAAGAATATTTTGGGTTTATAGCATATGCCTTTATTTTTTTTGCGAAAGGGATTGCTTTAAGAGGATCATCATCGGTAAGTATTGCAATTGGAACCTCTTCATTTAAATTGAAAAATATATTCAATTCATCCCACTTAAAACTTGAAATAATTATTTTTGAGGGATCCCATGAAGATTTTTTGAAATAATCTTTAAGTACTTGATTAGTTGGACCAGCTGTTCCAGATCCTTTTAATTCAATATTTAGAATCAAACTACCGTCAATTAATTCCATTACCTCATTTAGCGTGGGTATCTCATATGAACCTAAAACCTTGGCCTTTTTTATTGTTTCAAGAGATGTTTCCTCAATATTTCCACTTAAGTCGGTTAACTTATCTAACATAAGATCATGAAAAACAACTAATTCTCCTGAAGCACATTTAAAAACATCTATCTCTATGCCATCTGCTCCCAATTCAATAGCTTTTTCGATTGAGGGTACGGTATTTTCAGCAATATATCCCATTGCTCCTCGATGACCTATGGCAATTGGAGAAGATTTTTTAAAACAAGAAATCACAAATAAAAAAATGAATGTTAAAAGAATTAGTCTAGGCATTTCCAAAGTCAAATTTATGAAATAAAAAAGATTAATATCATTTGATTAAAATCCAAAATTCCCAGGGCTTCATCACATATTCATATGTTGAAGAAAGAATTTTTTTTGTTCCTTTTGAAAAACTTTTAAAATCATTATCATAATTCATCCTAAATTGACTATGGTTATCACTAAAATTAGCAACAAAAACAATTGTATCTCCTTTATTAGTTCTTTCAAAGGCTAAGATTTTATCCTCTAAATTAGTTTTGATATATGAAAGCTTTTCATACCCTAAGCTTGCTTTTAATGCAGGATGATTATTTTTAAGATCACCCATTCTTTTTAAAAAATTCATAGTCTCTCCAGAAATCTTGGGGAAACTATCCTTCTCAAAAAAAAGTAATCTTTTATTCAAATCATACTCTTGACCACTGTAAATTAATGGCATTCCAGGAGAGAGGTAGCTCAAAGCTGTAAAAACTTTTTCAGCATCACCATAACTTTCTTTGATGCTACCGTTCCATGAGTTTTCATCGTGGTTTGTCAAAAAATTAATTAAAATATTTTTTGCTTTATAATTTTTTTTGATCCAACTAAAATGTTTTCTTAAAGAATGAACATCTTTTTTGCCTTGAGCAATTTCTTTAGATAAATGATGGCCAACCCAATCATATGAAGCATCAAATCTATCTACTAATTCAATTCCTCCAGGATGATTAATATCAGTTTCCGCCAACAAAAAAATTGGTTTTATCGACTTTAGTTTTTTAAAAGTTTTTTCATAAAAGTTTTGAGGAACCGCATAAGCTTGATCAACTCTAAAACCATCAATATTGTACTCTTTTACCCAAAAAACCATCGCATCCATCATGGCTTGTTGCATCTCTAAATTATCATAGTCTAAATCAGCTACATCAGTCCAACCAAATGACTCACCAGTAGAAGGGTTTATAGGGTCAATTATTTCTCCCTCTTTATTCTTCAGATAATAATCTGAATTTTCATAAATCCAATTATGATCCCATCCTGTATGGCCAGGAACCCAGTCAATTATTATAAAAATCCCTAAAGAATGTGCTTTTTCAACTAAAGATCTAAAGTCATCTGATGTTCCAAATTCAGGATTTACTTTTTTATAATCTGAAATCGCATAATAACTGCCTAAAGGACCTTTACTTTTAGTGGTTGATATAGGATTAATTGGCATTATCCAAATTATATTTACACCCATTTCTTTTATTAAACCTAAATCTTCAGCAAATGCATTGAAGGTCCCTTCAATTGAATATTGTCGGATGTTTGCTTCATAGATTATAGCTTTATCTATTATTTCTTGATTTATAGCTTCAATCTCAACTCTATTTTTGGTTATTGGTTTTCTCGGTTCACTATTTTCAAGACAAGAATTAAAAATTAGAATAGCAATTAATAATTTTTTCATTTAATATTTTTTTTTGGTTGAACATTAATTTTTTTCCCTGAGCAAATAAGATTTATTGACTTATCTCCAGTTAATTCAAAAGCCGTTTCTTTTTTGTTGATTTTAACTGTTAAAATTGATCCATCAAAATTAAGTTTAAAGCTCAAAGAGGACCATTTTGAGGGTAATTTAGGATTAAATGAGAAAACTTTATTTTTAATTTTCATTCCACCAAAACCCTTTGAAATAGACATCCAAGCTCCTCCCATACTTGTTATGTGCAGACCTTCCATTACTTCTTTATTATAATCATCAAGATCTAATCTAGAAGCATTTAAAAAAAATTGATAAGCTTTATCTTTTTTATCTAGTTTTGAAGCTAAAATTGAATGTAGACAAGCGGATAGGGAAGATTCATGTACACTAAGAGGCTCATAGAATTCAAAATTTCTTTTTAACTCTTCCAGGGTAAAATCATCTTCAAAAAAATAAAATCCTTGCAAAACATCTGCCTGTTTTATATACGGTGATCTTAAAATTTTATCCCAAGACCAATTTTGATTAATTGGTCTTTCATTGATTGGTATTTCATCAACAGACCTAAGCTCTTTATCCAAAAATCCATCTTGCTGCAAGAAAACTTTATTTTTTGAATCATATGGCAAAAAAATATTTTCATAAATTTCATTCCATCTATATATTTCTATTTCACTTAACCCTGTTTTCTTTTTAATCCTTTGAAAATCAGTTATGTAATTTTCTCTGACATTTTGAACTTGCATAATGGAATAATTAAGGCACCACTTTGCAATATAATTTGTATACCAATTGTTGTTAACATTGTTTTCATATTCATTAGGACCTGTTACCCCCAAAATAACATACATATTTTTCTCTTTTGAAAAGCTAACTCTTTGTTGCCAGAAACGAGAAATCCCAATTAAAACTTCAAGTCCATATTTTGGAATATATGATTTGTCGTTTGTGAAATTTTCATAATAAAAGATTGCATATGCTATAGCGCCATTTCTATGAATTTCCTCAAAAGTAATTTCCCATTCATTATGACACTCTTCTCCGTTCATTGTTACCATTGGATATAAAGCAGCGCCATTACTAAAACCTAACTTTTTTGCATTTTCTATCGCTTTATCTAAATGATTATATCTGTATCTGAGTAAATTTCTTGCAGCTAAGCTTCCCTTAGTTGCAAGATAAAATGGGAAACAGAAAGCTTCTGTATCCCAATAAGTGCCTCCACCATACTTTTCTCCAGTAAATCCCTTCGGACCAATATTTAATTTTTCATCTTCACCTGTATAAGTTTGGTTTAATTGGAAAATATTATACCTAATTGCTTGCTGAGCCTTAATATCTCCATTTATTGTAACATCAGAATTTTCCCATATTTTTTCCCATTGATTTTTTTGCTCATTTAACAAAAAATCAAATCCTAAATCTAATGCTTCTTTTGAAAGCTTATATGTTTTGTTAAAATTTATTGAGGAATAACGGACAGAGGATACATACCCTCCGCATTTTACTATTGAAAGAGTTTTATTTGGGTCAACACTATAGGAGAAAGTATGTGAAATTTTATTTTTTTTAATTTTAATTTTTGGTGTTTCCTTTAAAATCTTATCATTTAAGAAAAATTGATTATGCATAAAGGTGCAAACCTTATAGTAAGTTTTTAATGTTTCAGATTTTAATGCTGCAAAATTACCTTTAGTTTCTTTTTCTTCATGTTTCCAAAATTGTTCATCCCAATTTGAATCTTGATTAGAAACATCTCCATCAATAAATGAGTTTAATTTAATTAAACATTTTTTATTTAATGGTTTTATTTTATACTTGATCATTCCTATATCCTTTCTTGCCATAGATAAAAATCTTTTACTTTCAATAAAAACTCTTGTTTTATCTCTTAAAACCGCTTCAAATGATCTTAAATAAAATCCCTCCTTTAAATTTAAAACTCTCTTAAATTTCTCAATTTTCAAACATCTGTTTAAATCAAAATCCTGATTATCAATTTGTATATCTATACCGATCCAATTAGGAGAATTTAAAACTTTAGCAAAAAAATCTGGATATCCAATTTTCCACCATCCAACCCTTGTCCTATCAGGATAAAAAACTCCTGCGATATAACTTCCTCTAAAAGTTTCCCCACTAAAACTTTCTTCAAAATTTGCTCTTTGACCCATATAACCATTTCCAATACTGAATAAACTTTCAGATGACGTAACCCTGGCTGGATGAAATCCCTCTTCAATAATTTTCCAAGGGTGAAGTTTTAAATTTTTATTTTTCTTCATTGAAAAAGTAATTTATTAAATGATCAGGGATTTTTAAAAAACCAGGAAAACAATACTTTAAATTCTTTAATTTATTTTTATTTCCAATTCCAACTACAGTCATTCCTGCCTTATTTGCCGCATCTATTCCAGATTGAGCATCTTCAAAAACTAAACAATTTTTTGGTTCGGTTACTAGCTTTTTACTAGCTATTAAAAAAATTTCAGGGTCAGGTTTGCCCATTTTAATATCATTACCATCCACTATAATGTCAAAAAGACTAATCATATCTAATTTCTCAAGAACAAATTTTGCATTTTTACTAGATGAACACAAGGAAATTTTAATTGATTTTTTTTTTAAATATCTTAAGAAACTTAAAACCCCTGGTAATATATTTTTTGGAGAAATATTATTTATAAAATCAAGATAATAAGAGTTTTTTTTTATGAGGTATTCTTTAAATTTTTCTTCAGGTAAACTAATATTAGCCAAATCAATGATTTTTATGAGAGAATCTTCTCTGCTTAAACCCTTTAAGAAATCATTTCCTGACTCATTTAAATTGTAATCTAACTCTAAACAAAGCTTTTTCCAAGATAAATAATGATAGTTTGAAGTATCAACGATGACACCATCCAAGTCAAACATTACTGCTTTAATTAAACCCATAATATCCAGTTTATTTAAAAAAATCTACTATTATTAATCTATTTTATTAATTGTTGATTTTGCTGCTTCTTTTAGGCTGCCGTCAAATCCAGTTATACCAGAAACAGTTGTATATTTTAGTGTAGTTTTTTTATTTGGATTGATAAATTTGTGAGCGCTATAACAGGCTAATGTTGCTTCATGAAAACCAGATAAAATAAGTTTTAATTTTCCAGGATAAGTATTTGAATCTCCAATTGCATAAATACCTGGAATATTAGTCTGATAATCCAATGCATTATTGACCAGAATAGCATTTTTTTCCATTTTAAATCCCCAGTTTGCAATTGGTCCTAATCTTGGTAATAATCCAAATAATGGTATAAAATAATCAACATTCACTTTTTTAATATTCCCATCAAAGGAAACATCTAATAAAAGCTCTAAATCTTTCTTATCAATAGCATCTACTTGAGCAGGAATCATAGTTGAAACTTTACCTTTTTCCTTGAGATTTTTTACTTTTTGAACTGAATCTGGTGAAGCTCTGAATTCTTTTCTTCTGTGAATCAAAATTACTTCCTTTGCTACATTTGAAAGAAAAATTGTCCAATCTAATGCTGAATCTCCTCCACCTGCTATCAAAATCTTTTTATCACGGTATTTTTCAGGGTCCCGAATAATATAATCTACACCATTGTCCTCATACTTCTCTAAATTACTTAGTTTAGGTTTTCTAGGTTCAAAAGTTCCAAGTCCACTTGCTATAATTATTACTGATGATAGATGTTTAGTCCCTTTATCTGTTGTTATTAGAAATTTATTTTCTTTTGTTTTTTTTATTGATTGAGCACACTCTCCAAGAGTAAAACCAGGTTTAAAAGGAGAAATCTGATCCATTAAATTTTTAACTAAATCTCCGGCCAATATTTCAGGATGAGAGGGAATATCATAAATTGGCTTTTTAGGATATATTTCTGCACACTGACCTCCAGGCATAGGAAGAGAATCGATTAGATGACACCTCAAATTTAATAGACCTGCTTCAAAAACAGTAAAAAGACCTGTTGGCCCAGCACCAATAATAGTTATGTCGCTTTTAATCATTGTTAATCTTATTCAACACTAATTACCTTTTCTATTTCAGGGACATGTTTTTTTATTGTCATTTCTACTCCTGTCTTGAGAGTCATTTGATTAACTGAACAAGAAACGCAGTTACCGTGTAGTTTAACATTCACAACTTTATTATTGCTAATTGAAACGAGACTTATGTCTCCACCATCAGAAACAAGAAAAGGTCTTATTTCTTCTAGTGCATTTTCTATTCTTTCTTTTATATTTTTATTAGTCATATAATTTATTTTACTGCTGAACAGCCAACCATGTTGGTTATTTCTACTACCTTAGTAGCAGGTAAGTTAGTATTTCTTTTAATTAGTTCCTCTACTAATTTTTGGGTAATTTTTTTTAAATGATCTTTCACAACTGTGTTTTCTTGTAAAGCAGCAGGTCTTCCAATGTCTGATGCCTCTCTTATACTTTGAACAAGCGGTAATTCACCTAAAAATGGAACATTTTTATCTTCGGATAGATTTTTTGCACCTTGTCTTCCAAAAATATAATATTTATTATCTGGAAGTTCTTCGGGAGTAAAAAAGGACATGTTTTCAATGATTCCTAATAAAGGAACATTTATATTTTCTTTTCTGAACATACTTATTCCTTTACGGGCATCTGCTAGGGCAATATTTTGAGGTGTGCTAACAACTACAGCTCCATTAAGTGGAATAGACTGAACAATACTTAGGTGAATATCACCTGTTCCAGGAGGAAGATCTACTAATAAAAAATCTAACTCTCCCCATGCCGAATCAAAAATCATTTGCTTCAGAGCTTTTGAGGCCATTGGACCTCTCCATATGACTGCCTGATCAGGTTTTGTAAAAAATCCAATTGATAACACTTTAACACCATAATTTTCAACTGGTTTAATTTTGGACTCTCCATTATAATTAACTGAAAGAGGTCTCTCTCCTTCTAAATCAAACATTGCAGGAATAGAGGGCCCATAAATATCGGCATCAAGGATACCAACTTTACAACCCATTTCTGCCAAAGTCACTGCAAGATTAGCAGTAACAGTAGACTTTCCAACTCCTCCTTTGCCAGATGAGATTGCTACAATTGAATCAATCCCTTTTATTTTTGCAACCGAATCAGGAGTTATAGAATTATTATCATACTTAGTGTTAACTTTAACTTTAATCTTAGAATTAAATTTTTCATTAAAAAGTTTTACAATTGAATTCTGAACTTGTTTTTTAGCCTGAAGTGTTGGGTTTTTCATTAAAACATCAATATCAACTTGATCTCCAAAGACCATAATATTAGAGATTAAATTACCATCATAAAGTGATTTACCATCACCATTTGTAGTAATTGCCTTTAAAAGTTCTTCAACATTTTTTTTGTCAATTGACATTAGATAAAATTACTTAATATTTAATATTCAAATATACTTCAATCTGGGTTGATAGAAAAGATAAAAATAAATATAGCTACTAAAGCTCCTTTGATGGATCCCAAAAAAATTTATCAAAATTTATAATCTGATCATTTTTAATTTTAATTCCTTCATTTATTAGAAGTTGTTCCATCAAATTTGTCCCTTTAAAATGATTTTTCCCAGTTAAAAGTCCATTTCTGTTAACAACTCTATGTGCTGGAAAATTTTTGAGATTATGTGAATTATTCATTGCCCAACCAACAACACGAGCTCCTCTTGGATCTCCCAAATAATTTGCTATGGAGCCATATGAAGTAACTCTGCCAAAAGGAACTTTTCTTACTACCTTATAAACATCTCTAAAGAAACTATTCATCAATCTAAACAAAATTTAATAAAAGAAATTTTTTTATTGCTATTTAAGAAAGTTTTCTCATAAAAAGTTTGCACACCTACTGATTCAATAGGTGAATTAGGATTGTTATAAATATCATTATGAGAAAATAAAACTTTAGCTTTGATTGCTTCAATTATTCCTAGAGTGTAACCATATAAAAAAGAACTGTCAGTTTTAAGGTTTATTACACCTTTAGGTTTAAGAATTTTTTTATACTTATTAATAAATTTAGAGTTAGTTAATCTATGCTTAGATCTCCTATATTTGATCTGGGGATCTGGAAAAGTTATCCATATTTCATCAATTTCTTTACTGGAAAATAGATATGTAACTAATTCAATTTGGGTGCGAACAAAGGCAACATTTTTTATGTCTTTTTCAATAGCAGTTTTTGCTCCTCTCCAAATTCGTGCACCTTTTATATCAATACCAATATAATTAATCTTAGGATTTAATCCTGCAAGATAAAGACTATACTCACCTTTCCCACAACCCAATTCTAAAACAATAGGATTGTTATTTTTAAAATAATTCAAACTCCAATTACCTTTAAACTCAAATTGTTTATTAATAATTTTTTCACGGCTAGGTTGAATAAGATTTAAAAAGGTTTTGTTTTCTTCAAATCGTTTTATTTTATTTTTACTTGCCATAAAAATTAATCATTTGTTAAATTCATTTTGCCATTTCAAGAGTGAAAGAAAATTTTGAACCTACTCCAAACTTACTTTCTACAAATACATTTTCACCATGTGCCTGAATAATATGCTTAACTATTGCAAGACCTAAACCGGATCCACCTAGTTTACGATTTCTTGTTTTATCAATCCTATAAAAGCGCTCGAAAATTCTGGATAAATGTTTTTCTTCAATCCCCTCGCCATTATCAGTGACATCAACAATAATTTTATTTTTATTTAACTTGTTAACACTAATCTCTATTGAACCTTTTTCAACACTATATTTTAGAGAATTAATTATTAGATTAGTTAAAACCTGTTGAATTCTTTCTTTGTCTGCTATAACAAAAAGTGGAGTGCTTTTGTCAACATCCGCTAATAATGAAACATTATTCTTTTTTGCTTGTATTTCAAAAAGTTCCATAACATTTTTTATTAATTCAATTAGATCAAATTTTAATTTCTCAATTGATTTAACTCCAGATTCAAATGCAGTTATTAAATCTAAGTCTCTGACTATATGTAAAAGTCTATCCAATCCCTTTGAAGTCCTTTTTAAATATTTTTTTTTTAATTCTTCATCATCTATTTCTCTTTCTAATAAAGTCAAAATATATCCCTGAATGGTAAAAAGAGGTGTTTTTAATTCATGTGCAATATTTCCTATAAATTCTCTTCTATATTTTTCTTGATCTTTTAATTTTTCTATTTCAATTTTTTTATCATCAGCAAATTTCAAAAGACTTTTTTTTACTTCTTCAAGATCAGTTTGAATCACAGACTTACTGGGGAAAACTCCTGATGGAGACAAGTCATTATAAAGCTTTTCTACTTTATTTAGAATAACTCTTTCAAATCTAATATTTAAAAAAACAAAACAGAAAACAAAGAATATTATAATTGATATAGCAATAAAAAATTTTTCGTTTTCATTCCACTTTATATCAGTGAAAAAAAAAGCACCTAATAAAAACATTCCTGCCAGAAAAGCTGAAAGAGCTAAAGAAAGTAAAAAAGCTATTTTATAGTTCTTGAAAAACAATTGTGTTTTATTTTTAATAAGCTTATAACAAACTTAAGAACTTATAACAAACTTATACCCCACGCCTTTGACAGTTTTGAAAAAACTATCTCCAATTTTTTCTCGAAGTTTTCTTATGTGAACATCAATTGTTCTCTCACCAACAACCACTCCTAATCCCCAAATATCTTCCAATATTTTATCCCTTGTAATAACCTTTCCTGGTTTTGATGCTAAAAGGAATAATAATTCAAATTCTTTTCTTGGTAATGAAAATGTCTTATTATTAGCAACTACCTTGTACTCACTTTTATCAATTAATAAATCATCATATTCAAGTTTTTCTATCCTTGATTTTTGAGACTCAATCTTTCTCCTTAGCATTGCTTTTACTTTTGAAATAAATATTTTAGGTTTTACGGGTTTTGTTACATAATCATCCGCTCCAGCATCAAAGGCAGCTAGCTGAGAAAAATCCTCACCACGGGCAGTTAAAAACATAATAACTACGTCATTAATCATTTTATCTTCTCTTATAAGTTCGCAAGACTCTATCCCATCCATAACAGGCATCATTACATCCATAATAATCAGATGAGGTTTAATCTTTCTAGCTTTATCTATTGCCTCCTTGCCATTAGATGCAGAAAAAATATTGTAGCCTTCTTGTTTTAAATTAAAACTTAAAATTTCAATTATATCTGGTTCATCGTCAACAAGTAAAATTTTAATTTCTCTTGGTCCCAATTATCTTTTATTAATTTTAGGGAAAAATACAAAAAAAAAAGTGAGATAACTTGAGCTTATCATTAACTTAAATATTAAATAATATTAATAAAACATAGAATTAATAATTCTGATGGAAGTAAAATATTTAAAAGCTTTCTGGAAAATAAAAACAGAAAAAGAATTTGAGGAATTAACATGGGAAACATTTAATTTCCAATACAAATTCAATAAAATCTATAACTCTTTTTGTAAGCTAATTGATATAACTCCAGGGAAAATTAGCAAAATAAATGAAATACCCTTTCTGCCAATAAGTTTGTATAAATCAAAAAAAATCATTTCATCTAAAAATCATTCTTATGATAAGATATTTAAGTCATCTATGACTACTGGAAATAGTCCGTCAATTCATTATGTGAAAGAATTAAAAGATTACATAAAGAGCTATAGAAATTGTTTTTCTTTATTTTATGGTTCTCCAAAAAATTATGCCATACTTGCTATTCTCCCCTTCTATCGATCAGATTCTTCTCTTGTTTACATGGCAAAAGACTTAATTAAGTCAACTAAAAAAAATGAAAGTGGTTTTTATTTAGATGAATTTGAAAACTTATACGAATCATTGATAAGATTAGAAAAAAAAGGTCAAAAAACAATTCTTTTAGGTGTTTCTCATGCTCTTTTAAAATTTGCGAAAAAATTTACTTTAGAATTAAAAAACACTATAATTATGGAGACTGGAGGGATGAAAGGTAAAAGTAAAGAATTGACAAGAATAGAATTACATGAAAAACTAATAAGAAGTTTTAAAGTAGAAAAAATACATTCTGAATATGGGATGACTGAATTACTCTCACAGGCATATTCAAATGGAAATGGAATTTATAAAACACCTCCATGGATGAAAATTTATATTAGAGAAAACGAAGATCCCTTTGCTGAATCAGATTTAAATCAAACCGGTGGAATTAATATCATTGATTTAGCTAATCGCTACTCATGTAGTTTTATTGAAACAGAGGATATCGGAAAAGTAAATTCAGATGGTTCCTTTGAAATTGTAGGTAGAATTGATAACTCAGAAATAAGAGGATGTAATTTAATGGTTTTATAAAATCAAGTAACTTCAGCGATATAATAGTTTTTCTTTCCTTTTTGCATTAATATGTATCGATCATCAATCAAATCTTTCTGACTTAAAAAGTAATTTTCATCAACTTTATTTTTATTTACAGATATCGAGTTTTCTCTTAAAGCTCTTCTAGCCTCTCCCTTTGAAGACAAAAAATTACCAATAGAAACCAGGGCAGAGATAATATCTACTCCAGACTTAATTTCTTTCTTTGAAATCTGAGCTTTTGGAACGCCTTCAAAAACGTCTAAAAATATTTGTTTATCAATTTTTTTTAAATCATCAGTAGTAGATTTTCCAAATAAAATTTCTGTTGCTTTTTGAACTTTTCTTAAATCTTCTTTAGAATGAACCATGATTGTAATTTCTTCAGCGATTTTCTTTTGAAGAATCCTTAAGTTTGGACTTTCATCATGTTTTTCTATTAAATTTTTAATTTCTTCATTTGACAAAAGTGTAAATATTTTTATATATTTTTTTGAATCATCGTCGGATGAATTCAACCAATATTGATAAAATCTGTAAGGAGATGTCTTTTTTTTATCAAGCCAAATATTTCCATGTTCTGATTTTCCGAATTTTGATCCGTCTGACTTAGTTATCAATGGACAAGTAAGAGCAAACACTTTCCCTGACTCTTTCCTTCTGACTAATTCAACACCTGTAACTATATTACCCCATTGATCACTACCTCCCATTTGAATTTTACATTGCTTTTCTTTAAACAAGTGTAGAAAATCATATCCTTGTATTAATTGATATGTGAATTCAGTAAATGACATTCCTGACTTTGAATCACTTTGTAATCTTTTTTTTACAGAGTCTTTTGACATCATATAATTAACAGTTATATGCTTACCGATTTCTCGAGAGAATTTAATCAAAGAGAAATTTTTCATCCAATCATAATTATTTACAATTTCAGCAGCAACTGGATTAGTAGAATCAAAATCTAAATATTTTTCCAACTGAGCTTTAATTGACTTAGTATTACGTTCGAGAATGTCTTTACTCAATAGATTTCTTTCGTCTGATTTTCCTGAGGGATCGCCTATCATTCCAGTAGCTCCTCCTAATAAAATTATTGGACGATGACCTGCTCTTTGAAAATGAATTAATACCATTATCTGAACTAAACTCCCGATATGCAAAGAATCTGCGCTTGGATCAAAACCAATATAACCAGATACAGATTGATTCAAAAGAAACTTTTCTGTGTCAGGAGTAATGTCATGAAGCATTCCTCTCCAACGCAATTCACTTACAAAATTCTTCATTACTGAATAAACTTATTTCACAAAGATATATTTATACAAGGAAACAAAAAATCATTATTAAAAAACAGTATTTTTATAAAATGATACTAGTTACTGGTGCTACTGGTTTTGTTGGTTCTGAACTGATATGTTTATTAGTTAAAAAAAAATTAAATGTTGTTGGTTTATACAGAAATGAAATTCAAAAAAACAAAACTATCCATATAATTAAATCAAGACTCAAAAAAAACAC
>MDTD01117420.1_pt1 | contig 34127 bp, 24 predicted proteins | sample 811221 | NCBI WGS metagenome assembly MDTD01 (sample SAMN05326646, study PRJNA326480) | marine metagenome | isolation source: seawater | place: Pacific Ocean: South West | collected 2011
CAGTCCGCGCCGAGGGCCCAGGCGAGGCACCCGAGCAGGTGGCGGCGGAAATCGAGTTCCCGGTAGGACTCGTTGGTGTGCCCGCCCCCGGTGTAGATCGCCCGCCCGCCGTCGAATTCGTGGAACCAGCAGGTGGGGTGGGTCCGGCGCATCGAGGCGTCGTCTCCGACCCGACCCCCGGCGTAGGTCGCGCCGTCGAGGCGGAGCAGGGTGGTGACGGAGTCCGCGGGCTGGGCGCGGAAGTCGTACCACTCGTCGGTGCGGGTCCAGGTGTCGAAGTGGGGGAAGCCGCCCAGGTGCGCGACCGCGGGGTGGTCGCGCCGGGCGATGATGAGCCGCGCGGGCTGGATGCGGGGATGGCTCCTGAAGTAGGCCCCGACCAACCGGCCGTACCAGGGCCAGTCGAACTCGGTGTCGGCCGCGCTGTGGATCCCGACGAACGCCCCGCCATCGCGGTACCAGTCCTCGAACGCGGCTTGCTGCGCGTTGTTGAGCACATCGCCGGTGGTGTTGAGGAAGACGACGGCGTCGTAGTTCTCGAGATTGGTTTCGTTGAAGTCGGCGGCGTCCTCGGTGTGCCCGGTCGTGAAGCCGTGCTGGTCGCCTAGTTCGCGCAGGCACGCGACGCCGTAGGGGATCGACCCGTGGCGGAAGCCCGCGGTCTTCGAGAAAACCAGCACGCTCTTGCCGCGCAGGGCCGCGGCAAAGGGCCCGAACCCCGCGGCTTCCAGGCCGACCGCCTCCGGTTCGCCCGGGATCTGGTTGAGCGTGTACCACGCCTCGGTGGACCACATCGCGTTGCCCCCGCGGCTCGTCGGGTCGCTGCGGAGGTGCACGACGCTGCCCGGTTCGAGGTCGTCGATGAACAGGCGCACGGCGTCGCCCGATCGGCTCGGGATCGCCGTGCGGACTTCGTGCGTGTACTCGTCGAGCATGGGACCGCCGTAGTCGGGGGTCGCGAAGTAGCGCCAACTGCGGACGGTGAAGTTCTCGGGGTTCGCGAGCCAGGCTCGGCTCACGGGCTCGGTGTAGCGGACGAGGAATCCGTCGGGCATCGCCTGGACGGAGTGATACTCGAACGCCGTCTCCCCCGTGGGGCGGAGACGCTGCAGCCCGAACTGCGTCCCGCGCCAGTTCCAGTTCCCGTCGGCGCCGGTGCCCCCCATGTACAGGCACCCGTCCTCGCCGCGGATCAGCCGGTTCACGCCCGATTCGAGCCCTTGGGTGTGGCGGAAGACTGCGCCCTGCAGTTCCCCGTTCACCTCTTCGAGGAACACCCGGCGGATGCCGCCCGCGGTGAGTTCGCCGAGCCAGTACTGCCCCGCGAAGGGGCCATCGAGGATCTCGAGCGGCGTCGTCGGCGAGTTGCTGACATCGTTCTGGGGCAGCCAGACCGCGGGTGGGTACTCGCCGCCTTCCATGAAGTCGGCGCGGGTGCCGCCCTCGGGGAAGAGTTTCGAGCGTTGCAGACCGTTGTAGTGCCCGAAGAAACGGCCGTTGACTTTGTTGTCAGCAGTCCCGTCGTCGTTGATCTCGTAGTTGATGTGGTTGAGGCGGTTGGCGGGGTGCCACGCGCCCTGGTTGTCGGCGACGAGGACGCGGCCCTTGGAATCGACATGCACGCCGTTGGGGGTGCGGAGCCCGCCGCCGATCCACTGGATTTCTTTGGTGTCGATGTTGAAGCGGTAGGCGGACCCCCGGTGGGGCGGGTTGGGCCCGTTCATGCCGATGATCTCACCCTCGACCGGATCGCCGTCGAGGGTGGAGTTGAAGTAGATGGAGGTTGAGAGCGTGCCGTAGATCCACGAGCCGGCGTCGTCTTCGTGGTGCTGCAGGCCGAACGAAAAGTGGTGGTAGTTGTTCCCGACCCAGACAGGGAACTCGTCGCGGGTCTCGTGGGTTCCGTCGGCGTCGGTGTCGCGGAGGCGAACGAGGCCCGGGCGGTGGGAGACCCAGATATCCGTGCCGACGCAGACGATGCCGGAAGGGTCGTGGAACCCCTCGGCGATCTTGACGGGCATCGATTTGGCCCGGCCTTTCCCCCCGTTCACGCCTTCGAGCTTCCAGATCGTGCCGTTGGTGTTCTCGCGGAGGATGCCGTTGTTGACGGGGATGAACTCGCTGTAGACCAGGGTGCCGTCGGGGAGGAAGTCCATCGCGCCGATGCGGTGCCGAACGCCTTCGGGACGCACCGTTTCGACGGTCCACGAGGGGTGGACGGAGTCGAGGGGCAGCCCATCCCCGGGGCGGAGGTGCTCGTTGCCGTCAAGCACGGTCTTGGTGCCGGGGCTGGTGACGCGGGTCAGGCCCTTTTCGACTCTCAGGGCTTCGGTGGGGACGAGGGTGAAGCCGCGCGAGCTGGGCGTGCGCCAGGCGAGGCTCAGGGCCGCGCCGCCCGAGGCCTCGAAGTGGTCGATGCGGAAGGGGTGGAGGCCGGGTTCGAGTTCGACCGAGCCCCGGACGGCGGTGGGGGCGTGCCACCCGTCGTTGTTGATGACTTCCTTGCCGTCGATGGAGAGGATGCTGCCGTCGTCGCTGGTGAGTTCGAATGTGTAGCGCCCGAGTTTGGTGATGTGAAGGTAGCCCACGATCTCGACCGCGAAGGAGTCCGTGGGTCCGGGCGAGCCCGCCCAGAACGATGCGTCGTCGGGGAAGTCGATCGCGTCGATCCGCCGGTCGTGGTTGGGTGTCTGGTCCGGCGCGAGCGGGTAGACGCGATCGGTGGGACGCCCGATCTCATAGATCCGCAGCGTCGCGCCGGGTTCGAGTTCGGACATCTCCTGCGCCGACGAGGCGGAGATCGTGGCGGTGAGCAAGGAACAGGCGATTGCGAGGACAGGGCGCATCGGCGGGTCTCCAGCGGAGGAACGAACGGTCGTCACGCGAGTCTACCAGCCGGGCGGCGATCGCTTGATCGCACTAGGCTCTGGGTCCGGCGGCGCCCTCCGCCCGCCGCGAGTCATCCCGAGAGGTGTTGCATGCCCCGTCCCGTCACGCTCTTCACCGGCCAGTGGGCCGATCTCCCGATCGCGAAGATGGTCGACAAGGCCAGCCAGTTCGGCTACGACGGCCTCGAACTCGCCTGCTGGGGCGACCACTTCGAGGTGCCCAAGGCCCTGGGCAAGGACGGCGACGCGTATTGCAAGTCGAGGCTGGACATGCTCGCCGACGAGGGCATGCACTGCTGGGCGATCAGCAACCACCTCGTGGGCCAGGCGGTGTGCGACCCGATCGACCAGCGGCACAAGGCGATCCTGCCGGCGCATGTGTGGGGCGACGGCGAGCCCGAGGGCGTCCGCAAGCGCGCCGCCCAGGAGATGATCGACACCGCGAAGGCCGCGGCGCGACTGGGCGTCACCGTCGTCAACGGGTTCACCGGCAGCAGCGTCTGGCACAAGCTCTATTTCTTCCCGCCCACGAGCGACAAGGAGATCGAGAAGGGCTTCGACGATTTCGTCAACCGTTGGGGCCCGATTTGCGACGCGTTCGAGAAGGAGGGCGTGAAGTTCGCCCTCGAGGTGCACCCGACGGAGATCGCCTACGACATCTACACCGCCGAGGAGGCGCTCAACGCGATCGACCGGCACGACGCGTTCGGATTTAACTTCGATCCCAGCCACCTGATCTGGCAGGGCATCGACCCGGCGCGGTTCATCGACCGGTTCGGGGAGCGGATCTTCCATGTCCACATGAAGGACGCGATCCGCACCCTCGACGGGGATGCCTCGATCCTCGCGAGCCACCTCGGGTTCGGCGACCCGCGCCGAGGCTGGGACTTCCGCAGCGTCGGGCGGGGCGAGGTGGATTTCGAGGAGATCATCCGGGCACTCAACCGCGTCGGCTACGACGGCCCGCTCAGCATCGAATGGGAGGACAGCGCGATGGACCGCGAGCACGGCGCCCGCGAGTCGTGCGAGTTCACGCGGAAGATCGACTTCCCCGCCAACGAGCGGGCGTTCGATTCGAGCTTCGACAAGGACAAGCAGTAACAAGGCCCCCGGGACGCGAAGGAGAGCACAGGCATGCGACGGATCCGCTATGGCATGATCGGCGGGGGGCAGGGCTCGTTCATCGGCGCGGTGCACCGCGCCGCGATGCGCCTCGACGACGGGTGGGACTTCGTCTGCGGGGCGCTCTCGTCCACACCCGAGAAATCCAGGGCCTCCGCGGCCGCCGCGGGCCTCCCCGACGACCGCGGGTACGGGTCGTGGCAGGAGATGATCGAGAAGGAAGCCGCGCGCGATCCGGCGGACCGCATGGAAGCGGTGGTGATCGTCACGCCCAACGATGTGCACGCCCCCGCGGCGGAGGCGGCGCTGCAGGCGGGGTTCCATGTTGTCTGCGACAAGCCCCTGTGCACTTCCATCGAGGAGGCGGAAGCACTGGAGCGGGCGCAGGCGGAGACGGGGCTGGTGTTCGCGGTCACCTACAACTACTCGGGTTACCCGATGGTCAAGCAGGCGCGCCGGATGGTCGCGGACGGCGAGCTGGGCACCGTCCGCAAGATCATCGTGGAATACAACCAGGGCTGGCTCGCGACCCGGCTCGAGGAGACGGGTCAGAAGCAGGCGAGCTGGCGGACCGACCCGAGCAAGCCCAACGCGGGCGGGGCGATCGGGGACATCGGCAGCCACGCCGAGCAATTGACCCGCTACATCACCGGGCTCGAGCCCGCCCAGATGTTCGCGGACCTCTCCAGCCTCGTCCCGGGACGGACCATCGACGATGACGCGAACATCCTGCTCCGGTTCAACGAGGTCGCGGGCACCCGGGCCCGGGGCGTGCTGATCGCCAGCCAGATCGAGACGGGGCAACTCAACGACCTCAAGATCCGCGTGTTCGGCAGCGCGGGCGGGCTGGAGTGGCATCAGGAGCGCCCGAACACGCTGACGGTGTACGGGCTCGACGGCCCGACCCGTGTCTTCCATCGGGGCGACGCCGGGCTGTGCGAGGAAGCGCAGGCCGCGACGAGGATCCCGCCGGGACACCCCGAGGGCTTCTACGAAGCGTTCGCGAACATCTATCGCGGCGCGCGCCAGGCGATCCTCGGCGCCGACGCGGGGGACGAGCCCGCGATCGACTATCCCACCCTCGACGACGGCGTGCGCGGCGTGCGCTTCATCCGCGCCGCGATCGCGTGCGGGACGGACAGCACCGGGTGGACGACGCTGTAACGACCTCGCCCCGCGGCGCTCGCGCGGGCCCCGTCGCGTGCCTCGCGTGTCGCATGCGTGCAAACTGAGGAAGCGGGTCGGATGCCGGCGGGTTGACTTTCCGCTTGACATGCAAGCGAAGACTTGCATATGCTGCGCCGAGCCGTTGATGGATGATCTCTGCCGTGCCATCGCCGATCCGACCAGACGGGCGATTCTGGATGAACTGGTGGACCGAGACGGGCAATCGCTCTTCGAGCTCTGCGGGCGGCTCGTCATGAAGCACGGGATCAGCTCGTCGCGGCAGGCGATCTCGCAGCACCTGGAGGTGCTGGAAGCCGCGGGGCTGGTGAAAGTCGTGCGCGAAGGGCGGTACAAGTTCCACTGGTTCAACGGCGAGCCACTCGAGGCGATCGCCAAACGCTGGCCCGCGAAGGGTCAACGCAAAGAAAAGTGAAGGGAAGGCGCGATGAGAATCAACCTGTCCAGCGTGGCCGTGGACGACCAGGAGAAGGCGTTCCGGTTCTACACCGAGGTGCTCGGGTTCCAGAAGAAGCACGATATCCCGATGGGCGAGCACCGCTGGATCACGCTCGTTTCGCCCGAGGATCCCGAGGGCACGGAACTCTGCCTCGAGCCCGACGAGCACCCCGCGGTCAAGGTGTTCAAGGCCGCGCTGGTCGAGGACGGCATCCCCTTCACCTCGTTCGAGGTGAAGGACATCGCCGCGGAGCACAAGCGTCTGGAATCGCTGGGCGTGCGGTTCACGCAGCCCCCGGTGAACTACGGGACGGTCACCGCCGCCGTCTTCGATGACACCTGCGGGAACCTCATCCAGATCGCCGAGGGGAGCATGCAATGATGAACACGAGGGCAACCCGATCGGTCCTGCTGTGCCTCGCGGCGATGCTCCTGGTCGGCGCCGCCGCGATGAACGAGCCCGACGCACGACAGGCCCAGGAGAATGCTTTGAAAGTCGAATACCTCGAGATCGTCACGCCGTCCGTGCAGGAAACCTGCGAAGCGCTGGGCCGGGCGCACGGCGTCGAATTCGGCGAACCCGTCCCCGCGCTGGGCAACGCCCGCACGGCGGACCTGGAAGAAGGCGGACGCATCGGCGTGCGCGCCCCCATGCACGACGCGGAGAAGCCGGTCGTGCGCCCCTATGTCCTCGTCGAGGACATCGAGGCCGCGATCAAGGCCGCGACAGCGGACGGCGCCAAGGTCATGGTCCCCCCGATGGAGCTCCCGGGTCAGGGCACCTGCGCGCTCTACCTGCTGGGCGGCATCGAGCACGGCCTCTGGCAGCGCTGAGCGCACACGCCGGAAGCCCGGAGCGAGCCGAGCGAGGCGATTGCGTCGCGGTGACGGGATGAAGCGGGCCCGCTCGGCGGTTGCACCGTCTCGCGTGCGTTCACCGCGCGCGCGTCTTCACTAGGATGGGCGCATGATCGATCGCCTGCGCCTTGTCCTGTGCTGCCTCGTCCCGTTCCTGGTTCTCGCGTCGTCCGCTGTGATCGCGCAGGAGGCCGCGCCACCCCCGCCGGCCGCGGAGACCGACGAGCGCTTCGAGACACCCGAAGAGACGATGTTCACCTACCTCGACGCGATGAAGCGTTTCGGGGAAGAGGGCGACGACGCGGCCCTCGACGAGGCGCTCGCGTGCTTCAACTTCGTGGGGGTGACCGAGCGTCCGCTCAAGCGCGAGTTCGCGGTCAAGATGCTCCAGGTGCTCAACCGGATCAAGCTGGTCGAGCGCGGCGACTTCGTGGGCTTCTTCATCGATCCCGCGGACCAGCGCTGGACCTACTTCCCCCAGGACCGCCTCCCCGAGCACGAGCGCGTCGCGCGCCTGACCGACGGGACGATCGTCTTCGAGAAGAACGCAGACGGGGAATGGCATTTCAGCGACGAGACCGTCGCGGGCCTCAACACGCTCTACCGCGATATCGAGAGCCTCCCCGCGGACTTCGGCGAGACCGACGCGCCCCTCACGACCGCGATGGTGCTGCGCAGCCAGGTCCCCGCGTCGCTCCGCGAGGCGCCCGTCCTCGACATCGAGATCTGGCAGTGGATCGGGATCCTCGCCGTCGTCTTCGTGGGCATCGCGGTCGACTACATCGTCCGCGCCGTGCTCCGCGGCGTCTGGGCGCGCATCAACCGGAAGCGCGGCGTCGCGGAGGACCGCGACCTGCTCAAGAAAGCCGTGCGCCCGTTCGGGCTGCTCGCGGGGGGCACGCTGTGGTACTGGTCGCTCCAGCTGCTGGGCCTCCCCGCCGGGGCGCTGCTGGTGCTGCTCGTCGCGGTGCGCATCATCGTGATGATCGCCGCGGTCTGGGCCGCGTTCCGCCTCACCGATCTCGTCGCCTCGTTCCTCGCGACGCAGGCGGGCAAGACCGACACCAAGCTCGACGACCTGTTGATCCCGCTGCTGCGGAAGACGGTCAAGGTCTTCATCGCCGCGTTCGGGCTGATCTACATCGCCGACTCGTTCGACATCGAGGTGCTGCCCCTGCTCACCGGGCTGGGCATCGGGGGCCTCGCGGTCGCGTTCGCCGCGAAGGACACGATCGAGAACTTCTTCGGGTCGATCTCCGTCATCGTCGATCAGCCCTTCGAGGTGGGCGACTGGATCAAGGTCGGGGACACCGAGGGCACCGTCGAGCACCTGGGCCTGCGTTCCACGCGCATCCGCACCTTCTACAACTCGCAGGTCACCGTCCCCAACGCGATGCTCGTGAGGGCAACCGTCGACAACTTCGGGCGCCGCCGATACCGCCGATTCTCGACACACATCGGCATCACCTACGACACCCCGCCCGACACGATCGAGGCCTTCTGCGAGGGGATCCGCGAGATCGTCCGACTCCACCCCTACACCCGCAAGGACACCTTCCATGTCTGGCTCAACAAGTGGGGCCCCAGCAGCCTCGACATCATGATCTACATCTTCCACGAGTGCCCCGACTGGGGCACCGAGCTCCGCGAGCGCCAGCGGTTCATGCTCGATGTCATGCGCCTCGCCGAGAAGATGGGCGTCTCGTTCGCCTTCCCGACGCAGACGATCGAGTTCAAGAACACCGACCTCGCGCCCGAGCCCGAGGCCTTGCCCACGCCGAAGCGAGACACCGAGATGGCATCCCGCCGCGCCGGCATCGAGGCCGCCCGCACGCTCACAAGCGAGCAACCCTGGCGCGGCGAAGCCCCGCCCCCCGTCGTCTTCACCGGCGCGGATCTGCACGACCAGCGCGGCTCCGCGGGCGACGGCGAGGGCTGAGAAGGGAACAGAGATCGATCCCTCGGCGTGCCACGGACCCGTTCCCACGGGTCAGTGCTTCGTGCTCGCACAAACCGGAACACTGACCTGCACGCAGGTCAGTGGCACAATGCTGGCGCGAATTCAGGAGCGAACGAACCCTACCCCGCCTCCGCGATCGCCCCCAGAAACTGCGACCCGAACGCTTCCAGCTTCGCGGTCCCCACGCCCTTGATGCGGATCAATTCGTGGTCGTTACCCGGCCGTTCCCGCGCCATGTCCCGCAGCGTCGCGTCGCTGAACACGACATAGGGCGGCACGCCCCGCTCCTCCGCGATCGACTTCCGCAGCGCCCGCAGCGTCTCGAACAGCGCCCGCTCCTCGGGGCCCAGCGGCGGCTTCCAGTCCGCGTCGCTCCGCCGCCGTTCGCTCTTCTTCGTCCCCGTCCCGATCGGGCGCGCGAGCTTGATCTCGATCTCCGCCTTCATCGCGGCGTTGCCCCGCTCGCCGAACCGAAGCGTGCCATACTCGGGATCCTGCTCGAGCGCCCGCGCCGCGACGAGCTGATCGAGATACCCCGTCAGCTCCGCCTTCCGCTTCCCCTGCAGGATGCCGAAGACCTTCAGGTTCTGATGCCCGTGCCGCGACACCTTGTCGGTGTCCTTGCCCAGCACGACATCGACGATGTGCCCCGCCCCGAAGCGCTGGTCCGTGCGCGCAACCGCGCTCATCAGGATCTGCGTCACCCGCGTGCTGTCCGCCTCCGCCTCGGTCTCGCCCAGGCAGATATCGCACGCCTTGCAATCGTCGGACGGATACTCCTGCCCGAAGTGCTCCGAGAGCGCCCGGTGACGGCAGGTCATCCCCGTCAGCAGGCGGCGCATGTCGCGGATGAGCGTGATCTGGGCCTTCAGCGACGCGTCGTCACCGCCCCCGGTCTCCTCCGCCGATCGCCTGACCAACTGCTCCCACTTCCCCGCGTCCGAGGGCGAGTAGAGCAGCAGGCACTCCGCGGGCATCCCGTCGCGCCCCGCCCGCCCCGTCTCCTGCTGGTACGCCTCGATCGACTTGGGCATGTTCGCGTGCGCGACGAGCCGGACATTCGACCGGTCGATCCCCATCCCAAACGCGACCGTCGCGACGACGGTGTCCAGCTCCTCGTTCGTGAACCGCTCCTCGATGTCGTGCCGCTCGCGCGGGTCGAGCCCCGCGTGGTACGCCTCCGCGTCGTGGCCCTTGGCGCGCAGTTTTTCAGCGAGGCCCTCCGTCCCCGCTCGGCTCAGGCAGTACACGATCGCCCCGCCCCCGCCCCGGTCGTGCATCCGCTTGATCGCCTCCGAGATCTGATCAGCGCTCTTGTTGCGCGCACGAACCCGGTAGGTCAGGTTGGGCCGGTCAAAAGTGCCGACCAAGACCTCGGGATCGACGAGCCCGAGCTGGTCGGCGATGTCCGCGCGCACGCGGGGCGTCGCTGTTGCCGTGAACGCCTGCATCGACACCCCCGGCGCGATCTCCCGCAGCCTCCGCAGCATCCGGTACTCGGGACGAAAGTCGTGCCCCCACTGGCTGATGCAGTGCGCCTCGTCGATCGCGATCGAGTTGAGCCGCCCCGAGTCGTGCAGACGCGCGATCGTCGTCCCGAACCCGCTGGTCATCGCGCGCTCCGGCGCGACGAGCAGCAGGCGGAGCTCGCCCGCGTCGAGGCGCTCGAAGACGGCGCGCGACTCGTCGTGGTCGAGCGCCGAGTGCAGCGCCGCGGCCGGGTAATCGTTCAGTTCGAGCGCGCGCACCTGGTCGCGCATCAGCGCGATCAGAGGGGAGATCACGATCGTCGTGCGATGCGTGACCAGCGGGGGCACCTGGTAGCACAGGCTCTTCCCGCCGCCCGTCGGCAGGACCGTCAGGCAGTCGCGACGCTCGACGCCCGCGCGGATCGCCGCCGCCTGCATCGGACGCAGGCTGTCATAGCCCCAGACACCCCGCACCGCGTCGATGATCCGCTGATCGCTCTCGGTCTGCTCCACGGGCACAGGGTACGGGCCTTCAGCGCCGCGCGCGGGCCGACGCAGCGTGACCCGCGAGACCCTCGATCTCGGCGAGCCGCTCGGTGTCGGCGAGCAGGCCCTCGTGGTCCGGGCCGACCTGTTCGTCCAGACGGATCCAGGTCCGCAGTCGGAGGAAGTTCATCACGCTCAGCCCGGCGCGGAAGCGCGCGGTCCCCCCCGTCGGGAGCGTGTGGTTCGGGCCCGCCCCGTAATCGCCCACCACCTCGGCCGTCCCGGCGCCGATGAAGCACGCCCCCGCGTTGCGGATCCGCGCCGCGACGCCCCCCGCGTCCGAGGTCATGATCTCCAGGTGCTCGGGCGCGAGGCGATCCGTCACACCGATCGCCTCGTCGAGCGAGCCGCACACGCACACGAACCCGTTCCCGAGGGCGGCTCCCGCGGTTTCCCGCGTCGAGAGCTCCTCCAGCTGCCGCTCCAGTTCCAACTGGACCGCGTCGGCGAGCCCCGCATCGGTCGTCACGAGCATCGGCACCGCGTCCGTGTCGTGCTCCGCCTGCGCGAGCAGGTCCGCCGCGACGAGCGCCGCGTCCGCGGTCCCGTCCGCGAGCACGAGCAGCTCGCTGGGGCCCGCGAGCATGTCGATGCCGACGACGCCCGAGACCAGCTGCTTCGCCGCGGTGACGAACCGGTTCCCGGGCCCCGCGATCACATCGACGGGCCCGAACCGCGACGCGCCCTCCCCGAAACCGAACGCCAGCGCCGCGACCACGTGCGCCCCGCCCACCGCGAGGAACGCGTCGGCGCCCGCGATCGACGCCGCCGCGAGCATGATGTCCGGCGCCCCGGGGCTCGCGACGACGACGCGCTCGCACCCCGCGGCCTTCGCGGTGATGGCGGTCATCAGCACCGACGAGGGGAGCGGGTAGCGCCCCCCCGGCGCGTAGCACCCCGCGGCGCGCACGGGCTCGACCGTGTGCCCCGCGTGCCCGCCCGGGATCGGCACCGAAAGCTCGCGGACCGAGTCGCGCTGCGCGCGCGCGAACGCCTCGATCCGACGCGCCGCCCGCTTCAGGGTGGCGCGGTCGTCGTGCCCGATACGGGTCAGCGCCGCCGCCATCTCGATGTGGCCCAGGACCAGCGGCGAGCCCGGCTCGCGCTCGCCGAACTTCTCGGCGTATGACCGGATCCCCGCTTCCCCGCGCGTGCGCACATCCGCGATGATCGCCGACGCGGACGCGAGCGTCGCGTCGTCCACAGGCGGGCGCAGCAGGCGGGTGATCTCCGAGGGCGGGACGCGTCGCAGCAGGTGGCTCATCGGGATCCTCCCGAGATTTTATTCGGCTTCGCGTCCCCGGGTCTCCGCGTGACCTTCCGCGTGCGCCCGTCCAGCATCGTCTCGATCTCCGCGAGGCTCGCGCCGCGCTGCATCGCCGCGACGAGCGCGAAGTAGATCACATCCGCCGCCTCCCACACCGCGTCCTCGGGCGTGTCCGCGCCGATCAGCTCGCCCGCCTCCTCGAGCAGCTTGGCGCGCAGCAGCGCCGGGTCGTCCAGCAGGCGGCGGGTGTACGAGCCCTCCGGTGCGTCGGCGAGCCTGGACGCGATCGTGCGCTCCAGCGCCGCCAGCCCGGTCTGGTTCCCGAAGCAGGTGTGCGTCCCGGTGTGGCAGAACCCGCCCCCCGCCTGGCGGACCGTGAACCGCAGCGCGTCTCGGTCGCAATCGGGTGCGATCGAGAGCAGTTCCTGCGTGTCGCCCGAGGTTTCGCCCTTGACCCACAGCCCGCCCCGCGAGCGGGAGTGGTAGACGCCCCGCTTCGTGCGCAGCGCCTCCGCGATCGACTCGTCGCTGGAATACACGAGCCCGAGCGAGACCCCGCGCTCGTCGGTCACGACCGTCGGGTACAGCCCGTCGGGGCGGTCGGACTTCAGCGGCGCGCTGAACCCCTCCGCGAGCGAGAAGGCGCCGGTGTAGAGCGCCATGCCGACCTGGGAATCGGCGCCCGCGGCGTCCGCCATCGCGATGTCGTCGGGTGTGCGCACGCCCCCCGCCACGGTCATCCGGGCATCGCCTGCCCGCGCCGCGAGCGCACGCACCCGCTCCTCGGGCAGCCCGCCCATGCGTCCCTCGAGTTCGACAAAGGTGACTAGGAACCCGCCCACAAGGTCGCGGAGTTCGTCGATCCGGTCTTCGATCTTCAGGCCCGTCGCCTTTGTCCAGCCCTCGACGACGATGTCGTCGTGCTCCGCGTCGAGGGCCGCGATGACACGGTCGCGCGGCAGTTCGCGGAGGATCTCGGGTGTCGCGGCGGTGCCGAGGATCACTTTCCGTGCGCCCGCGTCGAGCCACTCGATCGCGGTCTCGACATCGCGGATGCCCCCGCCCACCCGGCAGGGCGCGATCGAGAGCAGGTCTTTGATGAGTTCTTTGTTGCTCCCGATGCCGCGGGCGGCGTCGAGGTCGATGACCGCGATCTCGCCGACAAGGCCGAACCGCTCGGCGATCGGGCGCGGATCGCCCGCGTCGAGGGCGTGGTCCTTGCCGCCCACGAGCTGGACCGTCGAGCCGTCCGCGATGTCGATGGAGGGGATGATCACGACGCGTTCTCCTGCAGACCGGCTGTCTTTGCACCTAGTTCTCGGCGGACGGCGATGCCCGCGCGTGCCAGGTCGTCCTTGATATCGCCGACTGTCGTGTGCCCGTCGTGGAAGATCGACGCGGCGAGCACCGCGTCGGCGCCGGCATCGATTGCGGCGCTCATGTGCTGCGCGTTCGATGCGCCGCCCGAGGCGATGATCGGGACATTGACGACCGCCGCGATGGCGCGGATCAGGTCGAGGTCGTATCCCTCGTGGGTGCCGTCGCGGTCGTAGGAGGTCAGCAGGATCTCCCCGGCGCCGAGTTCGAATCCGCGCCTCGCCCACGCGATTGCGTCGAGGCCCGTCCGGTTCGTGCCCGAGCGGGTGACGACTTCCCAGCCTTCCCGCCCGTCCTCGTAGCGGGCGGCGTCGATCGCGAGCACGACGCACTGCGTGCCGACCTGGTCGGCGAGCGCCCGGATGATCTCGGGATTCTCGACCGCGGCGGAGTTGATCCCGACCTTGTCCGCCCCCGCGTCGAGCAGGGCGAGCGCGTCGCTGAGCTGCTTGACGCCCCCCCCGACCGTGAGGGGGATGGACAGGGTGGCGCGCACGCTCGCGACCGTTTCGACCGCGGTCGAACGCCCCTCGGGCGTGGCGCTGACATCGAGGATCACGATCTCGTCGGCGTTCTGCGACTCGTAGGCGGTCGCCTGCTCGACGGGGTCGCCCGCGTCGCGGAGGTTCTGGAACTTCACGCCCTTCACGACGCGCCCGTCGCGGACATCGAGGCAGGGGATGACGCGGTTGGTGATGCCACCCGCCCCAGTTATCGAGTCCCCGATGGCGATCTCGTTCGAACCGGTCAGCCAGCGGCCCAGCACGCCGAGACCCCACGGGCCCGACAGTTCGGGGTGGAACTGGCAGGCGAGCGTGTTGCCCCGCTGCAGGGCCGCGACGAACGGGCCGGCGTGGTTGGCGATCGCGCCCGACCAGCCCTCGGGGATCGCGGTCAGGCGGTAGGAATTTGCGAAGTAGGCGTAGCCCGGCGTGAGGAATCGGGGCTCGTCCTCGGGCGTCGCCAGGTTCCAGCCGAACTGTGGGGTGCGGACGGTGTCGGGGAATGCGCCGACATGGGCGTCGATGATGCCCAGGCCCGTCGCGCCGGGGGTCTCGTCGCTCGTGGCGCACAGGAGTTGGAGGCCCAGGCAGACGCACAGGGTCGGGCGGTCGGCGGCGAGCCGCTCGCGGATCACCGCGTCGAGCCCTCGCCCGCGGAGCATGTCGGCGCCCGGGCCGAACGCGCCGACCCCCGGCAGCACCAGGTGGCTCGCGGCGCGCGCACGCCCAGGGTCGTCGGTGAGTTCGACGGTGGCGCCCAGGCGCGTGAACGCCGCGGCGACCGACGCGGTGTTCGCGATCCCGGTGTTGACGATGGTGACGGTGGGGGCGTCGCTGTCCGTCATGACAGGGTCCCCTTCGTGCTGGGCATGCCCGCGGTGGGGTCGGGGGCGATCGCGTTGCGGAGGGCGAGCGCGAGGGCCTTGAAGCAGGCCTCCGCCTTGTGGTGGTCGTTCTCGCCCCGGATCAGGTCGACATGCAGCGTCAGGCGGGCGGTCGTCGCGAATGACTGGAAGAAGTGGGTGATGTTCTCCGTGGCGATGTCGCCCAGCATCTCGCGCACGAACGGGATCGTGACCGAGGAGAAGGGGCGACCCGAAAGGTCGATCACGACGCGCGCGAGCGCCTCGTCGAGCGGCGCGTAGGCGTGCGCGAAGCGGGCGATGCCGGCGCGGTCGCCCAGCGCGTCGTCGAGGGCCTGCCCGAGTGCGAGCGCACAGTCCTCGGCGGTGTGGTGGTCGTCGATGTGCAGGTCCCCGGTGCAGGAGAGCTCAAGATCGACCCGGCTGTGCTTCGCGAGGGCGGTCAGCATGTGATCGAGAAACCCGAGCCCGGTGGAGACCTTCGCGGTGCCGGAGCCGTCGAGGGTAAGGGCGACGCGGATGTCGGTCTCGCTGGTCTTGCGGGCGACGGTCGCGGTCCGGGGGGCGGGGCGGGGGGCGTTGGTCATGACGGGGTCTCCTGCGGCGACAGGATCTCGGTGAGGGCGGCGGCGAGGCGGGCGAAGTCCGTCTCGTTCGCGGGCAGGGTGATGCGGAGCAGGCCCGCGAGATCGGGGCGGGTCGGCCAACCCCGGACGGCGATGCCGCGCTGCGCGAGGGCGGCGCGGACGACCTCGGCGGGGGGCACGGCCGGGACGGCCGCGGCGCACAAAGCGGGGACGGCGGAGAAGTCGGCGGTGACGAAGTTCGCCTGGGTGGGCAGGGGCTGCGCGCCGAGTTGGGTGAGCAGGCTTGCGAGCTCGGCCCGCTCCGTGCGCACGCGGGTGACCGTCGAGTCGAGGCGGTCGTCGTCGTCGAGCGCGGCGGACGCGGCGGCGAGCGAAACAGGGGAGACGGGGTATGGCCCGCCCGTGGTGCGGAGCATGCGGATGACGGGCTCGGACGCGACGGCGTACCCCACGCGCAGGCCCGCGAGGCCGCGCGCTTTGGAGAAAGTCCGGACCATCATGATGTTGTCGCGTTCGAGCAGGGTCGGCGTCGGGTCATCGTCGGCGAACTCGATGTAGGCGAGATCGACGAGGACGAGGGAGGAGGGTGCGGCGTCGGCGATCGCGAGGATCTTCCGGAGCGGGATCACACCCCCGGTCGGGTTGTTGGGCGTGACCAGCGCGATCATCGAGGGCGCGTGCTCGGCGATCGCGTCGAGGAAGGCCTGCTTGGGGAAGCCGCCTTCACGCCAGGGGATCTCGATCAGATCGGCGCCGTTGAGGCGCACGCCGCGGGGGATCATCTCGAATGTGGGCGTGTGGAGCAGCGCGGAGCGCCCCGGTTCGAGCGCGGCGCGGCAGGCGCGGTCGATCGCGTCGTCGCCCCCGTTGGTGACGAGGATGCGCGTGTGATCGGTGCCGAGTCGTGCGGCGAGTTCGGATTCGAGGGATGACGCGTCGGGGTAGCGGCGGATGGTGTCGGCGCTGACGCTCGCGATCGCGTCGAGGACGGCTGGGGAGGGACCGGGGCCTTCGTTGAGGTCCAGCCAGAGGTCGATCTCGTGGGTCTTCGGCGGGTGGGCGTAGGGCGACAGGCCCGCGAGCCGGGAGGAGGGGGGGACCGGATTCGTGCGCTCGGTGCTGGTCATGGCGGCGCTCACGGCACGATCTGCTCGGGGTTGGTGACGATGATGTCGGTGCCGCCCTTCGCCTTGATCTGCGGGATCAGGGTCGGGAGGTCGGCGCGGGGGACGGCGACCTTGACCGCGAACCCGGTGGGGGTGGTGGTGTCGGAGCCCGCGTAGGTGCTCGCGACGGTGGGCTCGCGCATGCAGGGGAGGGTCTCGAGCAGCGACGGGAGGCGGTCGGCGGCGATATTGACCTCGAGCGTGACGCGCGAGCGGGCCTCGAGGACGCTCTGCACGAGCATCACGAACTCCTCGATGCGCGCGCGCTTCGCGTCGTCGGCCATCGCCTGCTTGGAGGCGTAGAGGCGGGTGGAGGAGGACGCGAGATCGTCGAGGATGCGGAGCCCGTTGGCGGCGAGGGTCGCGCCCGTCGCGGTGTTGTCCACGATGCAGTCCGCGTCGTCGGGGGGGAGGACCTCGGTCGCGCCGTAGGAGAGCACGAACTCGCCCTTGATGTCGTTAGCGTTCATCCAGCGCTTGGTCAGGTTCGCGTACTCGCTGGCAACGCGGAGGGGGCGGTCGGGGAGCAGGCGGCCGTTCGGGCCGTCCACGAGGATCGACTCCGGCGCGGCGGCGACGAGGCGGACGGGGTCGAGGCGGGTGTCGAGGAGTTCGACGATGTCGCGGCTGTCCTCGGCGACCCAGTCCGCGCCCGCGAAGCCCAGGTCGCGGGTGCCCAGGTCGAGCATCTCGATGACGGCGCGGGGCTTGAGGATCTTGACGGTGTAGCCCGCGAGGTTGATGGTGGGGCGGTAATCGCGGGCGCCGGCGCGGATGCGGATGCCGGCGTCCTTGAGGAGCGCGTGCACGCCTTCTGCCATGCGTCCCTTGGGGATCGCGAACCGGATCGGGGCGGTGTTCTCGGTCGTTGCGGCGGAGGTGCTGTCGGGCGGTGTGCTGGTCATGGCTGGGGCCTCGGGTCGATCGGTCGGGAGAATCGGGGGTGGGTTCGTCCCGGGCCGGCGATCGGGGGCGAGTCCCCGAACGAAAAACGCCGGCCCAGTGCGGGCCGGCGTCGGTGGTTTTTCGGGGATCGTCCCGTCAGACCACGATCACAGCCGACCCGCGAGCGGGTGGTGATGATGGTGGTGATGGCGGGACGCGTTGGACATCGGAGAAGTCTTGCCGGGTTTCGGGGCGAGTCAAGAGGGAGAGACGAGTTGGTGGGTCATTCCGCCGTATCGAGCAGGACGGCGCGGACCATCACGAAGTGGGGCCCGATGCCCTCGATCTCGAACTCGCCGCCGCGGGGGGTGAAGCCGAGTTTCTCGTAGTACGCGCACGCGGAGGTGCGGGCGTTGCACCAGGCGAGGGCGGGTGGTGGGGTCTGTTCCCGGGCGATGGCGAGCCCGGCTTCGGCGAGGGTGCGTCCGAGGCCCCTGCCCCGGTGCTCGGGGAGGACGGCCATGCCCCGGATGCGGAGATCCGGTGTGCCGGCATGCGCCGGGTTGTTGGCATCGCCCGGGACGGGCTCGCGGTAGAACGACGCGACGGCGATAAGGTCGTCGCCGGGCGAGTCGGGGTCGCGGATCCCGAGGTGGAACGACGCGGGGTCGTTGTCGCCCGGGTAGATGCAGGCCTCGGGGGTTTGATTCGGACGGAGGATCGCCCGCCGGAGTGCGCGCGTTTCGGCGGCGGGGACGCGCGCGATGGCGGGCGTGCCGCTCATGCGGGCGCGGGCTCGGCGGGGTTGTTGTCCGCGGTGTTGTCCGACGCCGGGACGGGTGGGCGCTTGTCGGTGATGCAGAAGTGGTAGCCGAGCCAGATCAGGATGAGCCCGACGAGTTCACCGATGTAGAGCGCCTCGACGATGCCGGCCTTGGCCATGCCGCCCCCGATGCCCGGGAGGATGCCGCCGATCGCGATGAGCGTGGTGCCCAGGGCGCGTCGGCCCTTGTTGTGCTTGAAGGCGAAGAAGAAGGCGGAGTAGAACGCGCCGCCGACCAGGAAGAGGGCGGCGTACCCGTTGATGAAGGGCGTGAGCAGGCGGACCCACTGCCAGCCGATCACGGCTCCGGACGGGCGGTGGGGTTCGAGCGCATCGGTGTTGAGCGGGGTGAGGAAGACCGCGACGGAGGCGAAAACGACGACCGCGAGGCTGATCGCGGTGCAGAGGTGCGCGAGGCGGCGCTTCATCAGCAGGTAGACGGTGCCGGTCGCGAGGGGGTAGCCGCCCAGGATCGCGCCCGCCCAGTACCACCAGCGGGTGAGCTCGGGGCTGTTGCCGAAGAGGGTGACGGAGGATTCGAGGGCGGTGCCCAGGCCGTAGGTGGTGATGCCGATCGCCCACCAGAGCAGGTGGGGCGGCCACTTGCGGGGGATCGCGCGGAGGCTGATCGCGATGAGGAAGGCGATCGAGACGAGCGTGGTGGCGATGGGGAGGTAGTGAACGAATCCGGCTTGAGGCATGGCAGAATGGTAGCGACAAGACAAAAAAAACACGGGGCCTCGGGGCCCCGTGCGGAAATCGGTGCGTTCTACGGATCCGTGCCGATCAGCGGTGAACGCATCACGCCGGCTGCTTCGCCTCGTTGAGCTTCTTGCGGATGACGGTCTGCAGGATGCCGCCGTTGCGGCTGTACTCGAGCTCGACCGCGGTGTCGATGCGGAGCATCGCCTGGAACTCGAACGACGAGCCATCGGGGCGGATCGCCTTGATGGTGATGTCCTGCCTCGGTTCGACATCCGCGGGCAGTTCGATGTCGAACGACTCGTCGCCCTTGATGCCGAGCGACGCGGCGTTCTGGCCTTCCTTGAAAACGAACGGCAGCACGCCCATGAACACGAGGTTGGAGCGGTGGATCCGCTCGAACGACTCGGCGATCACGGCCTTGACTCCCAGCAGCATCGTGCCCTTGGCGGCCCAGTCGCGGCTCGAGCCCATGCCGTAGTCCTTGCCCGCGACGACGACGAGCGGGGTGCCCGCCTTCTTGTAATCCATCGCGGCGTCGTAGATGTACTCGACGGGGGCTTCGCTGAGCGTCGCGCCCTTGGTGAAGTTGCGGGTCCAGCCGCCCTCGGGCTGCTTTTCACCGTCCTTGGCGATGAAGTTCTTGACGCGGACATTCGCGAAGGTGCCTCGGGTCATGACGCGGTCGTTGCCGCGGCGCGAGCCGTAAGAGTTGAAGTCCTTCTGCGCGACGCCCGCGTTGATGAGGTACTGCCCCGCGGGGGTCTCGGGCTCGATGCGGCCCGCGGGGGAGATGTGGTCGGTGGTGACGCTGTCGCCCAGCAGGCAGAGGACGCGGGCGGACTTGATGGGGCTGAACCCCGGGGCGTCCTCGGTCATGCCCTCGAAGAAGGGCGGGTTCTGGATGTAGGTGGACGCGTCGTCCCAGGGGTAGAGCTCGGACTCGGAGACGGGGACATTGTTCCAGGTCTCGTTCTCGTCGTAGACCTTCGCGTACTTGGTGGCGAACTGCTCGGTGGTGACGCACTCGGCCTTGAGCGCGTCGATCTCGGCCTTGGTGGGCCAGATGTCCTTGAGGAAGACTTCCTTGCCGTCCTTCGTCACCGTCAGCGGCTCGTTGAACGGGTCGATGTCGATGCGTCCCGACAGCGCGTACGCGACGACGAGGGGCGGGCTGGCGAGGAAGTTCGCCTTCACGGCGGGGTGCACCCGGCCCTCGAAGTTGCGGTTACCGGAGAGAATCGACGCGGCGACGAGGTCGCCCTCCTTGATGCCCTTCTCGATCTCGGGGGGCAAGGGTCCCGAGTTGCCGATGCAGGTCGTGCAGCCGTACCCGACGGTGTGGAACCCCAGCGCGTCGAGGTCGGCGGTGAGGTTCGACTTGTTGAGGTACTCGGTCACGACCTTGCTGCCCGGGGCGAGGGAGGTCTTGACCCAGGGCTTGCGGGTCAGGCCCAGTTCGTTCGCCTTGCGGGCGACGAGCCCCGCGGCGATGAGCACATCGGGGTTGGAGGTGTTGGTGCACGAGGTGATCGCGGCGATGACGATCGAGCCGTGCGTGAGGGGGGCCTTCATGCCCACCTTGGGCGGGTGGCAGGCCTCGGTGAGCTCGATCTCGACGATGGTCTGTTCCTCGCCGTTCTTGGCGGGCTCTGGGTTGATCGCGGCGGCGTCGGTCTCGCCGCCCTCGCCCGACCAGCGGTTGAGGTTGACGCCTTCCTGGGGCACGGGCTTGCCGAAGGTGTCGGTCATGAGCTTGTGCCAGGTGGGCTTGAACGAGTCGAGCGCGATGCGGTCCTGCGGGCGCTTGGGCCCCGCGACGCAGGGCTTGACGGTGGAGAGGTCGAGCTCGAGGGTCGCGGCGAACTCGGGCTCGGGGGCGTCGGGGGTCCAGTAGAACCCGCTCGCCTTGGCCCAGGCTTCCGTCAGCGCGACTTCTTCGTCGGTCTTGGCGGTGAAGCGGAAGTACTCGATGGTCTTGTCGTCGATGGGAAAGAAGCCGCAGGTCGCGCCGTACTCGGGCGCCATGTTGGCGATGGTGGCGCGGTCGGGCACGGACAGCTCGGCCATGCCGGGCCCATAGAACTCGACGAACTTCTCGACGACGCCGTGCGCGCGGAGCATCTGGGTGACGGTGAGCACGAGGTCGGTCGCGGTCGCGCCCTCGGGCAGCTTGCCGGTGAGCTTGAAGCCCACGACCTCGGGGGTGAGCATGTAAACAGGCTGGCCCAGCATGACGGCCTCGGCCTCGATGCCGCCCACGCCCCAGCCGAGCACGCCCACGCCGTTGATCATCGTGGTGTGGCTGTCGGTGCCGACGAGCGAGTCGGGGTAGACGACCTTCTCGCCCTCGCGGTCCTGCACGAGGCAGCCCCGCGCGAGGTACTCGAGGTTCACCTGGTGGACGATGCCGGTCGCGGGGGGCACGGTCCGGAAGTTGTCGAGGCTCTCCTGGCCCCACTTCAGGAAGGTGTAGCGCTCGTTGTTGCGCTCGAACTCCTTCTCGGCGTTGATGGTCAGCGCGACGCGGGTCGCGAAGTCGTCGACCTGCACGGAGTGGTCGATGACCAGGTCGCACTGGACGGCGGGGTTGATGTGCTTCGCGTCGCCCCCGAGCGCCTTCATCGCGTCGCGCATCGCGGCGAGGTCGACCACACAGGGCACGCCCGTGAAGTCCTGGAGGACGACGCGCCCGGGCATGAAGGGCATCTCGACGCTGTTGACCTTCTTGGGGTCGTAGCCGGCGAGGCCCGAGACATCGTCGTTGGTGACGACGAAGCCGTCGAGGTTGCGGAGCTGGGCCTCGAGCAGCACGCGGATCGAGTAGGGCATCCTGTCGATGTTGCCCAGGCCCTTGTCTTGCAACGCCCGCACATTGAAGTAGGTGTAGTCGGTGCCGTTGACGGTGAGCGTTGATCGGGCGTTGAACGGGTCGGCTGCCATGCGGTGGATCCTCCAAAAAGGGTCCAGAGAGCCTAGCGCCGCGGGGTGCGCGGGGCACGCGCCGCGAGGCCCTGCACGCCCGATATCCCCGTCCCGGGCTCGGATTCGCGCGCTCTCGGGCGGTCGGCCGGATGCCGGGCTTGGGAATCCGGGGGTGTTCTGGTAGGGTTCGGCGTGCGGGCAATCGTCGCGCGGGAAAGGAGATCGCTATGAGAAACCGGGACCGAGGCCTCGACCGGGTCATGGTGATGCTGTGCGCCGCGGCGAGCGCCCCGGCGCTCGCCGCGGCGGCCGCGAGCGCGTCCGACGGGATCCGCATCACCACGGTTCACCGGCCGGGCGATCCGGCCCCCGATCTCCCGGGCTACACCATGGCGGGCGCGTCCGGAGGATCGATCAACAACGCCGGGCAGGTGCTCTTCGCGGCGTCGATCGCCGGGCCCGGCATTTCGAGCGGGAACGACCACATTCTGGTCGGGGGGGCGCTCGACAAATTCCGGCTGATCGCGCGCGAGCGTGACCCGGTCTCGACACTGCCCGGGTTTATCTGGCTGCCCGGTTCGGCCAACCTGACGGGCTTCAACAACCTCGTCGTCACATCGACCGGGGAGATCGGCTTCAACCCGACGATCTGGGAGACCGGCGTGAGCACGACTGTGCTGACCGGCGTCTTTGCGGGCTCGGTCCCAACGCCGAGCCCATTGCTCTGGAATTCCGCCGACCCGCCCGGGTTCGACCCCGCGTACTCGATCCTTGCGCTGAACCGGGGCGTGTTCGCGAGCGGGGCACGGGCCGCGGTGATCGGTCGGATCAGCGGCCCGTCGGTCGAGCGCGTGATCTGGTTCGGCAGCCCGAGCGGCGGCATGATCGCGGCGCTGCAGACCAATCTGCCGGCGCCGGGGCAGCCGGTCGGTGTGAACATCCAGAACATCGACGACAATTCGCTGCGGATGAACGAACAGGGGCGCATCGCGTTCCAGGCGACGCTCCCGCTGGGCAACGGCATCACGCAGGGCAACCGGGTCGTGCTCTACGAGGGCCCGCCCGACAATGTCGGCGTGCTGGCGCAGACGGGGGATCCCGTCCCCGGTGTCCCGGGCGCGGTCTTCAGTTCGCTCGACGCGGACTCGCTGCGGATGAACAGCGCCGGCGCGGTGTGCTTCAAGGGGCGGACCACCGGCGGCGGGACCGACGCGGTGATCATCTCGAAGGGCGGGGGCCAGGCGTTCGCGCTCGCGAAGGACGGCGACCCGATCCCGGGGCATCCGGGGCTGACGATCTCTGGCATCCGGTTCGGCACACACGACATGAACGGCAACGCGCGGGTGCTCTTCACCGCCTCGATCGCGGGCGCGCCGTTCGCCACCGATTCGGCGCTGTTCATGGGCGACCCGAGCGGCATCGAGATGATCCTTCGCGAGGGCGACCCGCTCCCGGGCGGCTACACCACGCCGCACATCCTGGGCACCAAGTTCTTCTTCAACGACCGTGACCAGATCGCGTTCGTCGCGACCGTGAACGATCGAGCGACCTTCTTCGCGTCGCGCCCGAACGGCGAGCTTGTCAAGCTCGCCCGCTCGACGGAGGTGTTCGTGACCGACGATGGGTTCGTCGGCGTGCCCGGCGCGCTCGTGCCCTGGGGCTACGACTTCGCCGCGGGCTGCCCGGGCTCGGGCGGGCCCTCGATCTTCAACAACGAGGGGCAACTCCTGCTGCCCATGTATTTCAGCGGCAGCACCGGGCAGGCGCTCGTGCTGTTCGACATCGACGACCCCTGCCCCGCGGACCTCGCGCCCCCCGAGGGCGTGCTCGATCTCAACGACATCAACGCGTTCGTCGACGGGTTCATCGCGCAGACCGCCGACGGGGACCTCGACGGGAACGGCGTCTGGGACCTCGCGGATGTCAACATCTTCGTGACCTCGTTCACGGGCGGTTGTCCGTGAGCGATCGGACGGGTTCTCGCTTCGCACCGAGGAGAAGACCATGAGCAGACAGTCCATTTGGGCCGGCACGCTGGGCGTGCTGGTTCTCGCGATCGCCCCGTCCCGCGCGGATGTGATCTATGTCGATCCCGGCGCGATCGGCGCCCCGACCGGCATGTCCTGGTTCACGGCGTACCGCTCGCTCGACGCCGCGCTCGGCGCCGCGACCGACGGCGACGAGGTCTGGGTCGCTTCGGGTCGCTATGTGCCGCCGATCGGCGGGTGGACGCTCAATGCCGGGGCATCGGTCTACGGCGGGTTCACCCCCGGGGCAACGAGTCTCGAGGACCGCGATCCGACCGGTACGCCGACGATCCTGGATGCCGATACGAACGAAGACGACGGTCCGGAGTTCGTGAACCGGTCGGACAACGCCGAGCGCGTGCTGACGGTCGACGCGCCGGGTGGTGCGTTCCGGCTCGATGGATTCGTCGTGCGTGGGTGCGACGGGTGGGCCGCGATCGAAGTCGTCGCGGCGAGCGGGGCGACGGTGGAGAACAGCCTGTTCCGCGAGAACCGCCGGACCGAGGCGGTCGAGCCGCCGATTACGCAACGCTTCACGGCGCACGGCGGCGGTGTGCAGATCGGCGAAACGGTCGACGCGGCGGTCTTCCGCGGATGTGTCTTCGAGGCAAACCTCGTCGAGAACACCGAGATCGACCCCGCGAACGGGCTCGCGTCGCTCACCGGCGGCGCGGGCCTGGCGTCGCGCGCGGCGACAACGATCGTTGACGACTGCGTGTTCAGAGAGAACCGGGCCGTGGCCGCGAGCAGCGGGGGCGGCAGCGTGGCGGGCGTGGGCGCCTTTGTGGCCAGCAATAGCGCGGAAATCCGGGGGTGTGCGTTCACCGAGAATGTGGGCGAGCCGGGCGGTTCGGGGGGCGGGCTCTATGTCGCGGGGCCGGATTTCCTCTGGGCGCAATCCGCGACGCTCGTCGACTGCGACTTCACGGGCAACACCGTCGGGGGCGGCTCGGCGTTCTCGACGGGAGGCGGCGCCCGCCTGAGTGTTCTCGATGCGCTCGTGATCGGGTGCGACTTTGTCGGCATCTCGTGCGCGGCGGACTTCCCGACCCCGCTGCAGATCGGCGGAGGCGGTGGGCTCGGCATCGATCGGGCCGAAAAGGCGCGGGTCGTGAACTGCCGCGTGCTGGGCAACGACTCGGGGCCCTCGATCGGCGGGGGGATCTCGCTGCTGAGCGCTTGGCCCGATGACGCGTTCCGCGTCGAGAACTGCCTGATCGCGGGCAACACCGCGTTGCGCGCGGCGGGCCTGTTCCAGGGGTACAGCCCGGGCGGGCGCGGCGCGATCTCGGTCGTGAACTCGACGATCGCGCACAATCACGCCCTGTTCGAGGACGGCAGCGGCTTCGACGGGAGCGGGTTCGTGCCGACCGTTGCGCAGGGCGTCCCGGTCGCGGTGCACAACAACGCGATCTGGGGCAACAGCAGCGCCGGCGTGGTCGATCAGGATGCGCAGGTCTTGGTGAGCACCGACTTCCCGCCCATGCTCTCGATCCGGCGCAATCTCGTCGAGGGCTGGGACGGTTCGCTGGGCGGCGTGGGCAACGCGGGCGACGACCCGCTCTTCCGCGACCCCGACGGGAACGACGATCTGCCGGGCACCGAGGACGATAACTACCGCCTCGCGCGGTTCAGCCCCGCGATCGATGCCGGGAGCAACAACCTCCTGCCGCCCGATGACTTCGACCTCGACGGGGACGGGGTCACCGCGGAGACCCTGCCGATCGATCTCGCGGGTAATGCCCGGCGCGTCGATGACATCGACACCCCGGACACCGGCGCCGGCGCCGCGCCCGTCGTCGACATCGGCGCGTTCGAGTTCCAGAGACGCTCCTGCCCCGCGGACCTCGATGCCAACGGCATCCTCGATCTCGCGGACATCAGCGCCTTCGTCAGCGGGTTCCCCGCCCAGACCGCGGATTCGGATCTCAACGGCGACGGCATCTGGGACCTCGCGGATGTGAACCTATTCGTCTCGATCTTCCAGGGCGGCTGCGCGGGCTGAGCGTGTTCGCGCCCGCGCGAGACGGCCTCCCGTGAGCGGGCACCGCGTTCCTTCGCTTCGAATCTGATCGGCGCGCCCGATCGGTGTCGGCGCGGGCCGGGAGATTCTCCCGCGGCGACCGACACATCGCGGGCGGGAAGGGAAGGACAGCACCATGCAGACCACACGCAGCACATGCGGCGCGATCGCTCTGTCCCTGCTCGCGGGGGCCGCGCTCGGGCAACAGCAAGTCTCCAGTTACCATGTCTGGCACCCCGTGGGCCTCTCGGCGCCGCGGGCGGATGTGGCGCGCGTCACCGTCGCGGATTTCCGACATGTCTGGCTCGTCGGTCAGAACCAGCGGGACGAGGACCATGTCGCCGGCACGCAGCACCAGGGGTTCGATCCGTACGGCACGGAGTTCCCCGGCGCGAACCACAACACCTTCAACACGGGCCTGCCCGGCTTCGGGCCCACGCCCGTGATCTACCAGACAGCCGCCATCACCAACGCGGGTATCCCCGGCACACCCGTCTGCCTGTTCCTCACGCTGCCGCAGGGATCCGTCGCGCAGGCCTGCAACCAGATCCGGATCGATCCGTGGCTGAACCGGGCGCCGCTGAACATCTCGGGGCGCATCGAATCGCACGGCGTCGCGGACGCGCGGGTCACGGGCCGCGGCGCTGCGTGGGCCTATGCCTACAGCAGCGCGGGTGTCACGATCGACAGCGGGGAGACCCTCCAGAACGGGACCGTCAACTGGACCTTCGGTGCCCATGTCGATTCCGTCGGGGGCGGCGCGGGCGATTCGATCGTCCAGGACCCGGTGCGGTTTGTCGCAACCAATCCCATCAACGGCGATCAGTTCTCCTGGGATGTGGTCGCGATCGACATGACCACCGGAGGGGAAGGCGTGGTCGATGTCGACGCGGGCCGACTCTTCGTCGATATCCCTGAGTTCACGCTCGATGTCGTGATCGACCCCGCGGTCATCGACCCCGCGCAGGCTGGGCACCTGCGCATCGAGGTCACGGGTGGCACCGTGCAGAACGCGTCGGGCTCGGGGATCTACGCGGGGATGGCACCGCCCGCCGGGCTCGCGATCCCGTTCGAGATCCCCATGCCCCCGATCACGCTGGATTACGACTTGGGGCTCGACCCGGCCATTCCCTGGGAGATCCGCGCGGAACTGGGCGGGGGCGGCGGGGCCCGGTCCGCGCTCGACGATTGCCCGGCGGATCACGCCGATCCGTTCGGGGTGCTCGATCTCGCGGACATCAACGCGTTCGTGCTCGCGTTCGTGGAGATGCGACCGCTCGCGGACCTGAACGCGGACGGGATCTGGGATCTCGCGGATGTGGGCATCTTCGTCGAGTCCTTTATCGCGGGCTGTCCGTGAATGGGCCCGTCCGTTCGTGTTCCCGGCCTCCGCGGGACAGCCCCGCCGGGGGCCGGTATCCTGTCGGCATGACGACCGCCCCCGTGCGCCCCTGGATCGCCCTGCTCGTGCTCGCCTCGTGCCTCGCCGGTGTGCGCGCGCAGGAGTTCATCCTCGACGAATCGGGTGAATTCACCCCCGCCTCGACCCCCGAGCGGGGGACGGACGAATGGGTGATGGCGGAAGCCGCCCGCCTGATCGCGGAGGACGAGCCGGGCGAGGCCCGCCAGCTGCTCGACCCGTGGATCGAGCGGAACGAGTCGGAGGAGAACGCCTGGCTCCCGCGTGCCTACCTGCTCCGGGGGGACGCGAAGGTCATGCAGCGCGAGGAGTACCAGTCGCTGTACGACTACGAGATGGTCATCCGCGAGTTCCCCGCGTCCGAGGAGTACGAGACCGCGGTCCTCCGGGAGATGGACATCGCCCAGCGTTACCTCGACGGGATGAAGCGCAAGCTGTGGGGGCTGTTCCGCATCGAGCCCGCGCGTCGCCTGGGCGAGGAACTGATGATCCGTGTGCAGGAGCGCCTGCCCGGCAGCCGGGTCAGCGAAGAGGCGGCGATCCGCCTCGCGGAGCATTACTACAAGACGCGCGACCTGGCGCTCGCGAAGGAGATGTTCGACATCTTCCAGCGCAACTATCCGGACAGCGAGTACGCGAAGGAGGCGTTGCTGGGCCAGATCTACGCGAATGTCGCGCAGTTCAAGGGCCCTGAGTACGACGCGTCGGGGCTCATCGAGGCGGAGCTGCTGCTGGACCGGTTCGTGCGCCGCTACCCCGCCGACGCGCTGCGGAGCGGGATCGCGGAGGGGCTGGGCTCCCGCATCGACGAGAGCCGGGCGCAGCAGATGCTCTCGACCGCGAACTGGTATCTCGATCGGAACGACGAGCCCTCCGCGCGGCTCGTGATGCGTCGCCTGCTCAAGCAGCACCCCGCGACGAGCGCCGCCCAGTCGGCGCTGCGGGCGATGGAGGACCGCGGGTGGATCGACGCATCCGGAGAACAGGACGCGGGCGTCCCCGAGTTGGAGGCGACACCGTGACGCGGGGACGCGCCGGACTCGTGTGGACGGCCGTCACGCTCGGCGCGGTGCTTTCGTGCGCCTCTGTGCTGACGGGCTGCGCCTCGGACCCGCACAAGGGGTATGTGCTGGGGTCGACCTACGACGCGGGCGTGCGCACCGTCGCGGTCCCCATCTTCGAGAACGGGACCTTCACCCCCGGCATCGAGCAGGCGCTCACCGACGCGATCACCAAGGAGATCATGGCGCGGACGCCCTGGCGCGTCGTGAGCCGGGGGTCCGCGGACACCGTGTTGTCGGGCTCCATCGGCGATTACCGCCTGCAGACGCTCACGCGGACACCCGGGACGGGGCTCGTGCAGGAGCAGGCATTGACGCTCCGGGTGAACTTCACCTGGCGCGATAACCGGGACGGCGCGGTCCGCCTCGAGCGGCAGGACTTCAGCGCGACGACGACCTTCATCCCCGCTCGCGGGATCGCGGGCGAGCCGGGCGAGCGGATCGAGATCGGGGAGCGCGAGGCGATCGAGGAGCTCGCGCGCGCGATCGTGGGCGAGATGCGCGGCGAGTTCTGATCGTGCGGTTCACCCCGGGTGCGCGGGCGACCGGGCCGCGTTCCGCGTGTGGATCCGCGGTGCAATGGACCTGTTCGGTTCCGAATACATCCGAGGGCTCGGTTGTTCCGAAGAGAAGGGGAACCCCCATGAGGGGGTGAGCCGATACCGATGCGGGCGCACGGACCCGTCCCGCGGGATTGCCTAGCGTTCGCACGGGGGAGCCGATCCACCCGCCGACCCGCGTCGTACAGCCCCTGGGGCCGCGCCGCGGGCTGGAAGGAGCCTTTTCTTTGCGTCGATTGCTGATGAACACACTCGGAATGCGCGGTGGTTCGCGTGCGGACACCCGTTCGCCCCAGGCCCCGGCGTCGCAGAACGCGGGGCCCGGCATCGCGGAAATGGACTTCGCGGACTCCAGCGGCGGCGGTGACCCGAAGGGCACCCCTCCCGGGAAGGGCGGGGGGAAGGCCCCGGGGAGCGGCGGGGGCGGTCCGAACCAGCCCGCGCAGGCGGGCGGACCCGGGCGCGGGATGTTCGGGTTCGTGGTCCTGATCCTGCTCGGGGTGATGCTGATCACCTTCTTCAGCCAGGTGGGGCAGGGCACGCAGGTCACCTGGGCGGAATTCAAGACGCACTACGAGAGCGGCGAGATCGTGGGCGAGCCCGTGCTCACCTCGACGAGCGTGACGGCACGCCTGCAGCAGACGGGCGTGGACAGCGAGATCAAGACCATCCGCGTCGCGCTCAACGCGACGAACGGCGAGGTCATCGCGACCGAGCTGGGCGAGATCACCGGGGGCAAGTACATCGCGAAAGCGGACGGGCCCTGGATGCAGCTGCTCTTCCTATTCGGACCGTTCATCCTGCTGGCGCTGCTCGTGTGGTTCCTGATCGGGCGCGCGGTGCGCGGCGCCGGGGGCGGCGCGGGCATGCTCGGCAACTTCGGCAAAAGCCGGCACCGGACCCTGACCAAGGAGATGACCGGCGTCACCTTCAAGGATGTCGCGGGCATCGACGAAGCGGAGGAAGAGGTCAGCGAGATCATCGAGTTCCTGCGCAACCCCAAGCGGTTTACCCGCCTGGGCGGTCGCATCCCGCGCGGCGTGCTGCTCATCGGGCAGCCCGGCTGCGGGAAGACCCTGCTCGCGAAGGCGATCGCGGGCGAGGCGGATGTCCCGTTCTTCTCGATCTCGGGGTCGGACTTCGTCGAGATGTTCGTGGGCGTCGGCGCGAGCCGGGTCCGCGATCTGTTCAAGCAGGCGAAGGAATCGAGCCCCTGCATCATCTTCCTCGACGAGATCGACGCGGTGGGGCGTCGCCGGGGCGGGGGGTTCAGCCAGGGCGGGCACGACGAGCGTGAGCAGACCCTCAACGCGATCCTGGTTGAGATGGACGGGTTCAACTCGGGCGACGGCGTGATCGTCATCGCGGCGACGAACCGGGCGGATGTGCTCGACCCGGCGCTCACCCGTCCCGGGCGGTTCGACCGGCAGATCACCGTCCCGCTCCCGGATGTCAACGGGCGTTTGGAGATTCTCAAGGTCCACGCGAAGAAGGTCACGCTGGGCCCCGATGTGAACCTCGAGCATGTCGCCCGGGGCACGCCCATGTTCAGCGGGGCGGACCTCGCGGCGATCATCAACGAGGCCGCGATCAGCGCGACGCTGCAGAACAAGGAATTCATCGAGCACGAGGACCTCGAAGAGGCGCGGGACAAGGTGAAGTTCGGGCGCGCCAAGAAGAGCCGGGTGCGCGAAGCGGACGAGAACAAGCTCGTCGCCTACCACGAGGCGGGGCACGCGGTGCTGCAGGCGCTCCTCAAGGACGCGGACCCGCTGCACAAGGTCACGATCATCCCACGCGGCGCCGCGGGCGGCGCGACCTTCAGCCTGCCCGAGAAGGATCGCATGGGCTACGGCCTCAAGTGGCTCCGCGCGACCATGCGCGTCCTCTGCGGCGGGCGGATCGCCGAGGCGAAGGCGATGGAGGATGTCTCCAGCGGCGCCGCCCAGGACATCGCCCAGATCACGCAGCTCGCGCGGCTCATGGTGCTCGACTGGGGCATGAGCGACAAGCTGGGCTTCATCAAGTACACGGGCGAAGACAGCAAAGAGATGTTCATGGCCGACCGCGACTACTCCGACGAGACCGCCAAGGCGATCGACGAGGAGGTCCGGCGCATCGTGGACGAGGCGTACGGCGACGCGCAGCGGATGCTCGAGGAGCACTGGGACCGCGTGATCGCGGTCGCGGAGGCCCTGCTCAAGCACGAGACGCTCGTGGGCGACGATGTGCACCGGCTCATCCGGGGCGAGACGCTCAACAAGCCGACGGTGGCGGACCTGCTCGCGGGCAAGAAGAACGACGGGGGCGTGACCCACTCGCCGCCCATGCCGGGCGGGGGCGAGGATCCGGAGATCCCACCGGGGGCGCTTCCGACGCCGGGGTGATGCCCGCGCGATGCAAGCATCTGATTCTCAACGAGCCCCTCGCGCGAGCGAGGGGTTTTTCGTGCGCTCGTGCAGAACGAACGCGAAAGCGCGGAGAATTGTGCGCGGGAACGGCGGACGGAAGGAGCCCCGAGCGTGAGCGAGGGGGGAGGACGGTGCCGATTTGGACGCCGGCGGCGGATCGGCCGGGCGCTCACGCTTCCGGCTCGTTCGTACGCGTGATCTGCCGGATGTTGGTTCCACGCCGCGAGGAGGAGAGGCCGAGGAGATTAATCACCGCAGGCCGGGCAGGAGTGGCGGTCCGCCCCCGACCCTGCGACAATCCGCCCATGACGCCCGCCACCTCGAACGCATCCGACGCCCTCCCCGCCGACCTGCTCGCGATCCTCACCGAGCTGCGGCACACCGTCCACGCCGCACCCGAGCTCTCGGGGCACGAGCACCGGACGCACGACACGATCCGCGACTTCGTCGCCCGGTTCAACCCGACCCGGCTGCACGAGCATCTGGGCACCACCGGGCTCGCGGCGGAGTTCGATTCCGGGAAGCCCGGGCCCACGATCGTCGTGCGGGCCGAGCTCGATGCGCTGCCGATCCAGGAGGTCATCGACCCGGCCTACAAGAGCACGAAGCCGGGCGTGATGCACGCGTGCGGGCACGACGGGCACACGACGATGGTCGCGGGGCTCGCGGCGGTTTTCAGCGAGAACCCACCCGAGAGGGGCCGGGTCGTGCTGCTCTTCCAGCCCGCGGAGGAGACGGGGGCGGGCGCCAAGCAGGTGCTCGCCGATGAGCGGTGGGGGAGCCTCGAGCCCGGGGAGAACGGAGCGGCGATCGCGCTGCACAACCTGCCCGGGCACCCGATGGGGCAGATCATCCTGACCGACGGCGTGTTCAGCTGCGCCAGCCGGGGGATGTCGGTCGCCTTCGAGGGTGTCACGAGCCACGCGGCCCACCCCGACGACGGGATCAGCCCCGCCGAGGCGATCGCCGAGCTCGTGCAGCGCCTGCCCAAGCTCCCCGCGGAGTGCCTGCCCGATTCGTTCGGGCTCGTCTCGATCACGCACATCCAGGCAGGCGAGGACGATGTGTTCGGGGTGACGCCCTCGATGGGACGCTTCAACGCGACGCTGCGGACGGAGACCGACGAGGACCTCGAGGCGCTCACGAAGGCAGCGGTCGAGATCGCGGGTGAGGTCGCGGCGGCGCACTCGCTCGAGCACGCGATCACCTGGCACGAGCACTTCGAGGCGGCGGTATGCGACGCGCCGACCGTCGAGCGGATCCGGTCGGTCGCGAGCGCGATGGGGCTGGATATCGCCGACCGCGACGAGCCCTTCCGCTGGTCGGAGGATTTTGGTCTGTTCACGAAAGGGCGTCGGGGCGTGCTCTTCGGGCTGGGGTCGGGCGAGGACCAGCCGCAACTGCACAACCCCGACTATGACTTCCCGGACGAGCTGATCGCGATCGGCACCCCGCTGTTCGAGCGGGTGGTGCGCGAGATGCTCGCGGACTGAGCCGGAAGCGGCCGGCGGCTCAGCCCTTGTGCCCGTCGTAGGGGAAGAACTTCTTGAGCTTGAGGAAGTGCTTCTCGAAGAGGTTCCACGAGAGCCAGCCCACGACCCAGCACGCGCCGAACGCGGGGATGTAGAACAGCAGTTGTCCCAGCAGTTCGGACTCTCCGATCTTCGGGAAGCTGACGATCGCGTCGCCGAAGCGCGAGCCGTTGAAATTGGGCCCGTAGAAGAGGTCGCGGATCACGGCGCGCACCGGCATGTGGACGAGGTAGATCGCGTAGGAGTACTTCCCGAACGAGCGCAGGGGCTTGAAGGTCCAGAATCGGTACCACCACGACCCGGGGCGCGCGGCCAGCGCGAGCACGAGCACCGCCGCGAACCCGACCGCGACGACCGAATACCCGGCGTACGCGGTCCACAGGGTGTGGCTGTGGATGATGTGATCGCTCAGGAACCGCGTGCCCTCGAACGCGAGCGATGCGATCAGGCAGACCGGCGCAACGATCTTCGCGATCGGGACGAGACGCGCGAGGCGGTGCCCGGGCCCGGGGTCGTCCGGCGGGGACGCGTCGCTCGGCGCGCCACGCAGGTGCAGCGCGATCAGCGCTCCCAGCGCGAGGCCCTCGAGCCGACCCGGCGTGAGCACATAGACATCGATGATCGTCGTCTCGCCCCCGAAGAACGGGTCGGTCCCGCGCAGGAGCAGCCACGCGCGGAACAGGGGGCTGAGCACGAGGCACGCGACGCAGACAGCCTTCATCCGAAGGGCGCCGAGCAGGAAGACGAGCAGCGGCCAGACGAGGTAGAACTGCTCCTCGATCGCGAGCGACCAGGAGACATCCAGGATGCCGTGACGCCAGGCGTTGACCTTCGCGGCGACGAAGTTGCTGAGATAAGTCCAGTAGTACCACTGGTCGGCGCCGACGGTCCCGAACCGGTCGAGCTTGGTCTGGATCGTCTGGGCGGTGCCCTCGCCCACGGCGCCCGCGAGCAGCGGGCCCAGGTTGGGCAGGACCACGAAGCTGAACAGGCAGATCGCGTAATAGAGCGGGAAGATCCGCAGCACGCGGCGCGCGTAGAACGACTTGAAGAAGCTCCGGTGCCCTCGTGTGTCGGCGAGGATACCCGTGATCAGGAACCCGCTGAGCACGAAGAACAGGTCCACGCCGAACCCGCCCCAATGCAGGAACAGCGTCGCGGCTTTATCGACGCCCGTCACGACCGCCATGTCCGTGCAGTGGTGGAAGAGGACGAGGACGATCGCCATGCCCCGGATGCCATCGAGGACCGGCAGGTGCCCCCGCAGCGTCTCGCTGGTCAGGGCGACTTCTCGGTTGGTGGGCGTGTCGGGCACGCGGGTTTCCTCGCTACGATTGCTCCCCGCGGGCGGCGCGCCCGCGGAGGTGAACCAGCGTTATCGACCGATCCGGGGCCCCGGTCCACACCGGGCCCCGGCGGAGGGTACCAGATCATGCCGTGGATCAAGGTCAAGGACGCCCTCGCGGGCGAGGCGGGCACCGAAGTCACCGTCAAGGGATGGGTGCGCACCCGGCGCGACAGCAAGGCGG
>MDTD01091278.1_pt1 | contig 34095 bp, 31 predicted proteins | sample 811221 | NCBI WGS metagenome assembly MDTD01 (sample SAMN05326646, study PRJNA326480) | marine metagenome | isolation source: seawater | place: Pacific Ocean: South West | collected 2011
TCCTACAAAAACATATGGTGACGGAAAAGGAATGGCGGCTGATCTCAGATATGTTGAATTGTGTGCAAGAAAAATTGCAGAGGTAGCCAAGACAGATAAAATAGTTGTTGAGAAATCAACTTTACCGGTAAAGACAGCAGCTGCAATCAAAAATATCTTAGATGAAACTGGTTCTGGTGTTAAATTTGAAATTCTGTCAAACCCAGAGTTTTTAGCTGAAGGAACTGCCATGCGAGACCTGGAAATCCCAGACAGAGTGTTAATTGGTGGAGCACAGGACGACTCTGGTATAAAAGCTATAAAAGCCTTGGTCAATATTTATGCCTCATGGGTACCTAAACAAAATATTTTAACAACTAATCTATGGTCATCTGAACTTTCAAAATTGGTTGCAAATGCATTTTTGGCCCAAAGGATATCATCTATAAATTCTATTTCAGAATTATGTGAAAGCACTGGTGCTGATGTTGATGAGGTTGCAAAAGCAATTGGAATGGATTCAAGAATTGGTCCAAAATTTTTAAAAGCATCTGTTGGTTTTGGGGGTAGCTGCTTTCAAAAAGACATTTTAAATTTAGTTTATATTTCAAAATCTCTTGGTCTAAATAAAGTAGCTGAATATTGGAAACAGGTCATAGAATATAATAATCATCAAAGAGAAAGATTTGCAAAAAATATTTTAAAGTCTTTATATAATACGGTTGCCGGAAAAAAAATATGTGTTTTTGGTTGGTCTTTTAAAAAAGACACAAATGATACAAGAGAATCGGCTGCGATATATGTTACAGATTTATTATTAGAAGAAATGGCTAAAATTAATGTTTATGATCCCAAAGTTTCTGAGAAACAAATTTATCAAGATTTAAATTATATCGGAAGTAGATCTGAAAAACAAAATAAAGATTTATTGAAAGTATTAAAAAACCCATATGATGCATGTAAAAATTCTCATGCAATTGCAATATTAACCGAATGGGATGAGTTTACATCTTACGATTGGGATCAAATCTATAAAAATATGAAAAAGCCAGCATTTATTTTTGATGGACGAAATATTTTAGATAAAAATAGATTAGAGAAAATTGGGTTTATTTACAAGGGAATAGGAAAAAATTAATGAAAAGAAAAATAATTTTGGTAACCGGTGGAGCTGGATTTATTGGATCTCACCTTTGCAAGAGGTTATTGAGTCAAGGTAATTATGTTATTTGTCTAGATAATCTCTTGACAGGGTCAAAAGAAAATATAAAAGAATTTAATGAAAACCCAAATTTTGAATTTATAAATCACGACATAACTAAACCCTTTGAAAGAAGCAATATTCACGAAATATATAATTTAGCTTGTCCTGCCTCACCAATTCATTATAAGGTAAATCCAATAAAAACGATTAAGACATGTACGATTGGAGTTATAAATATGCTCGGCCTAGCAAAAAAAAATAATGCAAAAATACTTCAGGCTAGCACTAGTGAGGTTTACGGGGATCCTCAGGTTCACCCTCAAGATGAAAGTTACAAAGGAAATGTTAATCCAATTGGTCCAAGATCATGCTATGATGAAGGTAAAAGATGTGCAGAAACCCTTTTTATGGATTACTTCAGAGAACATAATTTAAAAATCAAGATTATTAGAATCTTTAATACTTACGGTCCAAATATGTCAATTGATGATGGACGTGTTATTTCAAATTTCATCTTACAGTCAATTAACGAAAAGCAGTTAACAATTAATGGAAATGGAAATCAAACCCGAAGTTTTCAATATGTAGATGATTTAATTGATGGTATGTTAATGATGATGGAAAGTGATAATGATTTTACAGGACCGGTAAATATGGGTAATCCTTATGAAATTTCAATGAATGATTTAGCATCCAAGATTTTGAGGCTTACTAACTCAAATTCTAATATCACATTCCATGAGCTTCCAATTGACGACCCTAAAATGAGAAATCCAGATATAACCCTAGCTAAAAATAAATTTAATTGGATGCCATCAACTGATTTAAATACAGGTTTAATTAAAACTATTAAATATTTTAAGGAATTTAATGAAATTGGTTAAGGGTATAATTTTAGCAGGTGGTAATGGTTCTAGACTTTTTCCTCTTACACTGGGTATGTCAAAGCAACTTTTACCGGTTTATGACAAACCGATGATTTATTATCCTCTTTCTGTTTTTATGCTAGCGGGAATTAAAAATATTTTAATTATTTCAAGAGCCGAGGATTTACTAATGTTTAAAAAACTACTTGGTAATGGATCTGGTTTAGGTATAAATATTTCCTATGAAGTACAATTAGAACCAAACGGAATAGCTGAAGCTTTTATAATTGGAGAAAATTTTATTGGTGATGATAATGTCGCCTTGATATTAGGAGATAATGTTTTTCACGGAAATAATTTTATTTCTAAAGTTATAAGGGCTAAAGAGTATTTAAAGGACGGATTCTCATCTATTTTTGGGATTGCAGTGAGTAACCCAGAAAACTTTGGGGTTATAGAATTTGATGACAAAAATAATATTATCAATATTTCTGAGAAACCCCTAAATCCAAAAAGTGATACTATTGTTTCAGGTTTATACTTATATACTAATGATGTAATAAAATTTGCTAAAACATTGAAGCCAAGCAAAAGAGGCGAAAAAGAAATAACGGATGTTAATAATTTTTATTTATCATTAAATAAATTAAGGTTACAAGTTTTAGACTCATCAATATCATGGATTGATACAGGAACCTACAGTTCATTGATTAAAGCGTCTAAATATTTTGAGGACTATGAAAAAAAAACAGGAAAAAAAGCTGCATGTATTGAAGAAATAGCTTTAAATATGGGCTACATTGATGAAAAAAAATTATTGAAAATAGGAAAGTCTATGGAAACTAGTGAATATGGAAAATACTTATTAAATCTCAAAAAAAATGGAATTAATTAAAACTAATTTTAAAGATTTAATTGTGATTAAACATAATGTTTTCCATGACAATAGAGGTTACTTTAAAGAAAAATTTATAAAATCAGAACTAGAGTCTATTATCAATAGTAAATTAAATTTTTGTCAAGAGAATAGTGTAAAATCCATCTTAAATGTAGTACGTGGTTTACATTTTCAAAATGAACCATATGCTCAATCAAAATTAGTTTCGGCAAGTTTTGGCAGTATTTTAGATATTGCAGTTGATATAAGAAAAGATTCGGTAACTTATGGAAAATATTTTTCTCACGTTTTATCATCCAAAAATCATGAATCTTTATTTATTCCTAGAGGATTTGCACATGGATATCTTACCCTAAGTGATTATGCAATTATAAACTATAAAGTTGATAATTATTATAACCCTGACTTTGAGAGTGGAATTCCATATGATGACAAAGAACTAAATATTGATTGGGGAATAAAAAGAAATAAGTTAATTGTTTCAGAAAAAGATAAAAATCAAAAACCTTTTGCTTGGTAACCAAAAATAAAAATATTCTGATTACTGGCGCAAATGGTCAGTTAGGTATGGTAATAAAAGAAATATCTTACCAATCAATTCATAAGTTTTATTTTAGAAAGAAAACCGAATTAGATATATCTAACATTTTCTTATTACAAAAATTCATAAAAGATTTTAGAATTAATTGTATTATTAATTGTGCAGCATATACCGATGTCGAAAAATCTGAGTCAGAGAAAGAATTAGCAAATAAAATTAATCACTTTGCTGTTGATAATATTGCAAAATTGTGCTCTAAATATTCCGTTCAGTTAATTCATATTTCTACTGATTATGTATTTGATGGAGAAAATACCAGTCCTTATTTTGAAGATGATATTACCAAACCCGTTAACTTTTACGGAAAAACTAAACTTGGTGGAGAAAATAAAATTTTAACTTACTCATTAAAAAACTCTGCTATTATAAGAACTTCATTATTATATTCACAATTTGGTAATAATTTTGTTAAGAGAATTGTTAATCAAATAAATAAAGGTGAGAATTTTTCGGTTGTTGATAAACTGTATTGTTCTCCAACAAATGCATTTGATTTATCTAAAGCCATTTTTATACTTATTAATAAATTAAAAAACGAAAAGGCTGAAATTTATCATTTTTCCAATCGAGGAACCTGTTCTAGATATGATTTAGCATGCGAAATTAATACTATAATTGGAGGAAAATCAATTATTAAACCATCAAAAAAAATTATAGGTAAAGCAAAACGACCAATTTATTCAATTTTAAACACTGATAAACTACACAATAAGTTTAATTTAGAACAAATAGATTGGAAAACTAGTTTGAAGAAATATTTAAAAAAAACCAAAGCTTTAGTTAATGAAATTTAGAGTAAATAATTTATTGGTTACTGGGGGAGCAGGATTTATTGGATCAAATTTTATTGAGTACATAATTGAGAAGTACAATAAAGTTAACATATACAATTTGGATTTACTAACATACGCTGGTAACTTAGAAAATACGAAAAAATTTTGTGATAATTCAAGGTACTTTTTTATAAATGGTGATATTTGTGATTATAATTTGTTAAGCAGATTATTTTCAGAAAATAAAATTGATGGTGTCATCAATTTTGCCGCCGAATCTCACGTAGACAACTCTATATTAAATCCAGAATATTTTGTAAATACTAATATAAACGGAGTTTTTAATATTTTAAGAGTTTGTTTTGAAAATTGGATGAACTCACCATTCAAAGTAAAACCACAATATTCTCACGCCAGATTCCACCAGATTTCAACAGACGAGGTTTATGGTAGTATAGAGAAAGGTAGTTTTGATGAAAATAGTAATTATAACCCAAATTCACCGTATTCAGCATCCAAAGCAAGTGCTGATTTATTGATTAGAAGTTTTAATAGGACATATGGATTAGATACTACGATTTCATTAGCTTCTAATAATTACGGACCAAACCAGCATAAAGAAAAGTTGATACCTAAATTAATCAACTCAATTAAAAACAACCAACCTATAAAAATATACGGGGATGGTTCAAATATTAGAGATTGGATTTATGTTAGAGATCATTGTATAGCTATTGATAAAATTTTTAATTTTTCTAAAAATGGTGAAAAATATAATATTGGAGGTGGTTTTGAATTATCTAACATTGATTTGGTCAAATTCATTTACTCATTGTCAGGATCAGGTGAAAAAATTTTATTTATTGAAGACAGACATGGACACGATTTTAGGTACAGCTTAAATTCTAAAAAAATTTATAAAGAACTTGGTTTTAAAGCAAATACTGATTTTAAAACAATTATGAAAAAATTAATTAATAACATAAAAAAAAAACAATGAAAAAAACAGCACTTGTTCTAGGGGGAGGTGGTTTTATTGGTGGCCATTTAGCTAAAAGATTAAAAGATGAGGGATTTTGGGTAAGGATTGTTGATATAAAAAATCAACATGAGTTTTGGAAAGAAACCGATATTTGTGATGATTATGTTGCCGGTGATTTAAGGGATCCAAATATTGTCGAAAAAATAATTCAAATTCCTGAAACATTCCAGAATAATACCAACAACTCATTTGACGAGGTTTACCAGTTAGCAGCTGATATGGGTGGAGCAGGTTACATTTTTACAGGTGAAAATGATGCAAATGTAATGCATAATTCAGCTTTGGTCAATTTAAATATTGTTCATTATTCTGCAAAGTATAAGGTAAAGAGGATTTTTTATTCCTCATCTGCATGTATGTATCCAGAGCACAACCAATTAGACCCCGATAATCCAAATTGTAGTGAAGAATCAGCATATCCAGCCAATCCAGATTCCGAGTATGGTTGGGAAAAACTATTCAGTGAAAGATTATTTCTAGCATTCAATAGAAATTATAATTTGAACGTCAGAGTTGCTAGATTTCATAATATTTTTGGTCCTATGGGCACATGGAATGGAGGTAAGGAAAAAGCTCCTGCTGCTATGTGTAGAAAAGTTGCTGAATCTTCAGATGTAATAGAGGTTTGGGGAGACGGTAAGCAAACTAGGTCTTTTTTATACATTGATGAATGTGTTGAGGCTGTTCTCAGGTTTATGCGGCAAGATAAATTTATTGGACCGGTTAATATTGGTTCAGAAGAAATGGTAACAATTAACGAATTAGCCAAAATGGCCATTGAAATATCAAATAAAAATATCTCAATAGAAAATATTCAGGGCTCAGATTTTGAAAATAAATACGGCTTTAAATGCCCTGTTGGTGTAAGAGGCAGAAATTCAGACAATAAATTATATAAATCAAAAATGGGTTGGGAGCCTAACCAACCACTTAAAAATGGAATGATTCACACATATAATTGGATTTTTTCTCAGTTAAATAATAAGTAAATTGAATAAGAAAATTTTAATTACCGGTGGTGCCGGTTTCATTGGATTCCATCTTGTAAAATCTTTACTCAATCTAAGTTACAAGGTTGTCATTGTAGACAATCTAAATGATTATTATGATGTTAAATTAAAATTATTAAGGTTATCCCAATTAGGGCTAAAATCCGAAAAAAATTTTTTAAAAAATCGAATGTACAGAAGCTCTAAATATTCATCAAAATTATTTTTTTATAAAACTGATATAACTGATTCTAAATTTTTAAATATTCTATTTAAGAAATATAGATTTGAAATTGTTTGTAATTTAGCCGCACAGGCCGGTGTAAGGTATTCAATTTCAAATCCACATGATTATATTAATTCAAATATTGTCGGTTTCTTAAATATTGTTGAATGTTGTAAAAATTTTTCCGTAGATAAAATAGTTTATGCTAGTAGTTCTAGTGTATATGGAAATCATAGTAATATGCCATTTAATGAAAATCTAAATGTCAACAAACCTATAAGTATTTATGCCGCTTCAAAAATAACTAACGAGCTAATTGCAAATGTTTATAGTCACTTATACAAAATTCAAATGATTGGTTTGAGATTTTTTACTGTTTACGGTCCATATGGAAGACCTGATATGGCAATGTTTTTATTCACTAAAGCAATTTTAGATGGAAAACCAATTGATGTATATAATAAAGGTAATTTATATCGTGACTTTACTTTTATTGATGATATTATCGATGGAATTAAAAGGGTTATTGAAGAAAAAATAAACACAAAAAATATTAACAGAATTTATAATATAGGTAATAGTAATCCAATAAAGCTTTCGAAGTTTGTTGAAGAAATTGAATTAAAGCTTAAAAGAAAAGCAAAAAAAAATATGCTTGGGATGCAAAAAGGAGATGTAAACCAAACATGGGCTGATATCAAAAAAATAAAAAATGACTTTGGCTATAAACCAAAAGTTTCGATTAAAGATGGGGTTTCTCTATTTATCGATTGGTATTTAAAAACATATAAATTAAAGTGAAGAGAATTTTAATTGTATTTGGCACAAGACCTGAAGCTATAAAAATGGCTCCAGTCATAAAAAAACTAGATGAAAACAAAGATAACTTTGACTATAGAGTTTGTGTTACCGCCCAGCATAGAGAAATGTTGGATCAGGTTTTAAATTTTTTTGATATTAATGTTGATTATGATTTAGATTTAATGAAACCAAATCAAAATTTATCTTCACTTACATCCTTAATCTTGGAAAAAATAAGATATGTTTTTGATGATTATAATCCATCAATAGTTTTGGTACATGGTGATACAACAACAACAATGGCTTGTTCACTTTCTGCATTTTATCACGGATCAATACTTTGTCATGTTGAAGCTGGGCTAAGAACTAATAATAAATTTTCACCATATCCTGAGGAAATTAACAGAAGAATAACGTCAGTTCTTGCTGATTATCATTTTTCTCCGACTCAGAAATCAAAGGATAATCTTTTAAACGAAAATATAAATAGTGATTCGATAATTGTTACTGGAAATACCGTTATAGATGCTCTTTTTATTGCACAAAAAAAAGTTCATGGTATTAATAATAAATTTACACAGGATATAATTAAATTTACCAATGATTTTGACATAATATTAATTACAATACATAGAAGAGAAAATCACGGGGAAAATCTTATTAACATCTGTACTGCTATTTTAGAATTGGCAATGGAATTTACAGATAAGTTTTTTGTTTATCCTGTACATATGAACCCCAAAGTTTCAATACCTGTAAAAGAAAAACTAGCTGGGATAAAAAATATAATTTTGATTGACCCACTTAAATATCAGGATTTCATTTGGCTAATGAATAAATCAAAGTTAATAATAACTGATAGTGGTGGTATTCAGGAGGAAGCACCAAGTTTAGGTAAACCGGTATTAGTTGTTAGGGATACAACAGAAAGACCTGAAGCTATAAGTGTTGGTACAGTTATTCTTGTTGGCACCAACAAAAGTAAAATCATTGATGAGTCAAAAAAACTTTTGAATAACAAATCTATCTATGACAAAATGACTAGACTACACAATCCATATGGAGATGGTAAAGCGTCAGAAAGAATAATTGATTTTCTAAAAAAAATTTATTAAAATGATTAAAAAGATTGATTTAGTAATAGTCGGTTTGGGATATATTGGTCTACCAACAGCTGCAATAATTGCAGATAAAGGACTAAGAGTTCACGGAGTTGATACTAATAGTACCTTAGTTAAAAACCTGAAAAACCACAATTTTAAATTTTCTGAACCCGGTTTAAAACAAATGGTTGAAAAAGTTATAAGAAATGGTCAGTTGACTGTTTCAACAAAGGCTCAAATGTCATCAAATTATTTAATCGTTGTGCCAACTCCATTTAGAGAAAATAGGGAACCAAATTTAGATTATGTGTTTAGTGCAGTTGATGGGTTAATTAATATTTTGAGTAAAAATGACCTAATTATAATTGAATCAACATGCCCAGTTGGTACAACTGAAAAAGTTTTTGAATATATAAATAATTTGAGACCAGATTTAAATAAAGAGTTTAATATCGCTTATTGTCCTGAAAGAGTAATTCCTGGAAATACATTGTATGAATTAATACATAATGATAGGGTAATTGGAGGAATAAATGAAAGTTCAACAAAATTAGCTTTAAATTTTTATAAAAAATATGTGAAGGGTTCTTTGCACGGCACAAATTCAAAGATAGCTGAAATGTGTAAGCTTGTTGAAAATTCAAGTCGTGATAATCAGATTGCCTTTGCAAATGAAATATCAATTATTTGTGATCAAATAGGAATTGATAGTGATGAAGTTATAAATCTGGCTAATAAACACCCTAGGGTTAATATACTAAGCCCAGGATGTGGGGTAGGAGGTCATTGTATTGCGGTAGATCCTTATTTTTTGATAAGTAGCTTTCCAAATTCAACAAAATTAATTGAACAATCAAGAAAAGTAAATGATTTTAAATCTGACTGGTGCTTAGAAAAAATATTAATTGAGGCTGAAATTTTTGAAAAGAAAAATAGAGTAAAGCCTAATATTTTTTTGATGGGATTAACTTACAAAGCTAATATTGATGATACGAGGGAATCCCCAGCCTTAAAAATCGCTCTCAAGTTGTATAATTCAAAATACAGGGATTACGTAAGTTGCGTTGATCCAAATATTTTCGAAATGAAACAACTAAAACTTTCTGATTTAGAAGATGCTAATGAAAATGGTGATATTATTGTTTATCTGGTTGGTCATAAAGAGTTTTATGAAAGCTATTTTTCTGATAAAAAAATAATTTTAGATTTTTGTGGTATAAATAAATAATAATTAATAAATAACAATTATGAAAAAGATTTTAGTTACTGGTGGTGCTGGTTATATCGGCTCTGTTTTGGTAAGAAAATTACTAGCTAAAGGATATTATGTTAGAGTTGTTGATTCGTTAAAGTGGGGCGGTGAGTCTCTATTTGATGTAATGCAGAATAAAAATTTTGAGTTAATAGCAGGAGATATAAGAGATGAAAAAATTTTAGAAAAATCGATTGATGATGTATATGCTGTGGTACATTATGCAGCAATAGTTGGAGACCCTGCGTGTAAAAAATTTAGTGATGAGGCAAAATCCGTTAATTGGGATGCTTCTGTAAAATTATTTGAACTTTCCGAAAAAAAATCTGTAAAAAGATTTATTTTTTCTTCAACTTGCAGCAACTATGGAAAGATGGATGATAATAGTTCATTTGTTAACGAGGAATCTGCTTTAAATCCAGTATCTCTGTATGCTGAATTAAAGGTAAAGTTTGAGAATTATATTATAAATAAATGTAAAGATCATAAAATAGTTTCAACAGCTCTAAGATTTTCAACTGTTTATGGTTTTTCACCTAGGATTCGGTTTGATTTAACAGTGAATGAGTTTACAAGAAATATGGCAGTTGAAAAATTTCAAGAAATATGGGGTGAACAATTTTGGAGACCATATGCTCATGTTGATGATTTATGTAATGCAACTATTTTAGCTTTGGAATCTGATGAATCATTGGTTAAATCACAGGTATATGGAGTTGGAGATACGAATGAAAATTTTCAAAAAGGAACAATAATTCGAAAGATTAATGAATACATTCCAGGTAAAATAAAATATGTATCAAAGGACGAAGACCCGAGGGATTATAGGGTTGATTTCACTAAAATTAAAAACAACTTAGGTTTTGAAATTACTAAGAACTTAGATGATGGAATAAAAGAGATAAAAAAAATTGTTGAGAGCGGCGTAATCACTGACCCATTTTCTAAAAAATTTAGAAATATATGACATATGACTATACAATAATTGGTGCAGGTATTGTTGGATTAGCAACCGCATACAGTTTGAAGAAAGCTAAGGGAAAATCAAAAATTTTAGTATTAGAAAAAGAAACAGACGTTTCGATGCATCAGACTGGCAATAATAGTGGGGTTATTCACTCGGGAGTATATTATAAACCTGGCTCAAAAAAAGCGATAAATTGTGCTAAAGGTTATAAATTATTATTAAATTTTTTGAAGGAACACAAAGTGCCACACGAAATTTGTGGAAAAATTATTGTTGCAACTAATAATAAAGAAATTGATTATTTAAATATAATATATCAGAGAGGAATAAAAAATGGTTTAAAAGGATTAAAAATTTTAAATCAAAATCAAATAAAGGAATATGAGCCAAATGTTGAGGGATTAAGAGCATTACATGTACCACAAGCTGGAATAACAAATTATAAATCTGTTTCAAAAAAAATATACGATTTACTTAAAGATGAGGGTGTTGATTTTAAATTTAATCAAAAAATTACCGCTATCGATAATACTAAATCTAGCATCAATGTATTCAGTCAAAATAAAAAATTCCATACTAAAAACCTGGTAAATACAGCAGGTCTATATTCTGATAAGTTATTAAAGTTAACAGGACATAAACCAAAATTTAAAATAATACCCTTTCGGGGTGAATACTATAATTTAAAGCCTAAAGCATTTCACTTAGTAAATAATTTAATTTACCCTGTACCAGATCCTGATTTGCCATTTTTAGGTGTGCATTTTACAAGAATGATAAATGGTGGTGTAGAGTCAGGTCCCAATGCAGTTTTTGCATATAAACGTGAAGGTTATAAAAAGACCGACTTTGATTTTTTCGAATTCTTTAATTCAATCTTTTACAAAGGTTTTATAATATTTGGCCTTAAAAATTTAAAAATTGGGCTTTATGAAATTTATCGTTCTTTTTCAAAAAAAGCCTATTTAAAATCCTTGCAAAAACTTATCCCAATGATAAAAATGGATGATATTGAGGTTGGTAATTCAGGTGTAAGAGCTCAAGCAATTTCTAATGATGGGGAGATTATCGATGATTTTTTAATCATCAATTCAAATGGTGTTGTAAATGTTTGTAATGCACCATCTCCTGCCGCAACCTCTTGTTTTGCAATTGGAGATGAGATCAAAGATATTATTTTAAAAAATTGATGGATTATAAAGTTATTATTCCGGCGAGACTTAATTCTAAAAGATTACCAAATAAAAATGTTAAACTTTTGATTGATAAGCCGTTAATTCAATATACAATTGAATATGCACTAAACAATTTTCAGCCTAATCAAATCTGGATTAATTCTGATGACCATAGAATTTTGAATTTAGCAAAAAATTTAGGAGTTAAATCTTACAATAGACCAAAAGAATTAGCTAGTGATTTTACCCCAACAATTGAAGTTCTTAAGGACCATCTATTATTTTTTATAAATGAAGGTATTAAAGCTGATGCATTAGTTTTATTACAGCCAACGAGCCCGTTTAGATCTAATGATTTAATAAAAAAAAGCATAAAAATTTTTGAAAATTCAAAAACCCAAAGCCTTGCTACATTTACATTCCTAAAAAAAAAAAATTGGAACAATTAAATCGAAAAAATTTAAACCCGTTAATTATTCTTTTGGACAAAGGACTCAAGACTTGAGGGAAAAATATTATTATGAAAATGGGCAGCTATACATAACAAAATCTGAATCTATTCTGGATGGCAAAATACTAACTGATGATATTATCCCTTTAATCACAGAGGATATTGAGTCAACTATAGATATTGATGATATATATGATTTTTATCAGGCTGAAAAATATTTAATTAACAAAAGCAAAAATGAAAAAAAATAATTTTATTGAAATTGAAGGAAGAAAAATAGGGTTAGATTATCCTCCTCTGGTAATTGCAGAAATTGGTATTAACCATGAAGGATCACTAAAAACTGCATTTGAAATGGTTGATGCAGCTTGCGATTCAGGTGTGGAGATTATTAAACATCAAACTCATATTGTTGAGGATGAAATGAGTTCTTTGGCGAAATCTGTTATTCCTGGAAATGCAGATATGTCAATTTATGAAATAATGGAAAGGTGCGCATTAAATGAAACTGATGAGATAAAACTAAAGAGTTATGTTGAGTCAAAGGGAATGATTTTTTTGAGTACTCCATTTTCAAGAGCTGCAGCAAATAGATTAGAAAGGATGAATGTATCCTCATATAAAATTGGATCAGGTGAGTGTAATAATTATCCTCTAATTGAACATATAGCATCTTTTGGTAAGCCTATGATAGTTAGTACTGGAATGAACAACATAGATTCAGTAAAAAGAACAGTTGATATTTTAGAAAAGTATAAAATTAAATATGCACTATTACATACAACAAACTTATACCCAACTCCTCCCGATCTAGTAAGGCTAGGCGGTATGGAGGAACTTCAAAATAAATTTCCAAATGCTGTAACTGGCTTATCAGATCACACAACATCAAATTTAGCATGTTTTGCTGCAGTTGCTTTGGGTGCTTCTATTTTAGAAAGACATTTTACTGATTCTATGGATAGAAAAGGTCCTGATATTATTAACTCAATGGATCCAAAAGCTACTTCTGAATTAATCAAAGGATCTATTGAAATTGCAAAAATGAGGGGAGGAAAAAAAGAAGCCGCCAAAGAGGAACAAGTTACCATTGATTTTGCATTTGCAACAGTTGTGTCAATTAAGGAAATTAGCAAAGGTGAAATTTTTAATGAAAATAATATTTGGGTAAAACGTCCTGGAACAGGAGAAATACTGGCTGAGCATTTTAATGATATAATTGGTAAAAAAGCTAGTCGAAATATAAAAAACGATTTACATCTTACTTGGGAAGATGTTGAAAAATGAAAAAATTAGTTTTTCTTACAGGAACTCGCGCAGATTTTGGTAAAATAAAGTCTTTGATAAAAATTACCCAAAATCATAATGATTTTGAGGTTCATATCTTTGTTACTGGGATGCACTTGAATGATCTTTACGGCTATACCGTTGATGAAATTGAAAAATCTGGATTTAAAAATATTTTTAAATTTTCAAATCAAGATGATAGTTTATTGATGGACAGAACACTATCCAATACAATTAATGGTTTTTCAAGTTTCATTTCTAAGATTAAGCCAGATTTAATTGTTGTGCATGGAGATAGAGTTGAGGCTTTAGCAGGAGCTATTGTTGGTAGCTTAAATAATATTCTTGTTGCCCATATTGAAGGTGGCGAAATTTCAGGAACTATTGATGAACTAATTAGGCATTCTGTTTCAAAGATGGCACATATACACCTCGTTTCTAACCTTGAGGCAAAAAATAGATTAATCCAACTTGGAGAGTATAGAGATTCTATATTTGTTTTGGGTTCTCCAGATTTAGATCTAATGCTTTCTAAAAGTCTACCAAAATTAGATTTGGCAAAAAATTATTATGAAATCTTTTTTAATAAATTTTCGATTGCTATGTTTCACCCCATTACAACAGAGGTAGATAAAATATCAAATTATGCAAAAAACTTTACTGATGCTATTGTTGAATCTAAAGATAATTTTGTTGTGATCTTTCCTAATAATGATCATGGCTCAAAGGAAATAATTTCTCAATTATTAAAATTAAAATCAAATAAAAAATTTAGAATTTTTCCTTCAATAAGATTTGAATATTTTCTTACTCTTTTAAAAAATAGTCAATATATAATAGGAAATTCAAGTGCAGGCATCAGAGAAGCCCCTTATTATAATATTCCAACAGTTGATATAGGTACAAGGCAAAAGAATCGAGCTAAGTTAAATTCAATATTTAATTGTGGATATGAAAAGCATAATATTTTAGAAGCTATAAATAAGGCAAAGTCAGCTATCTCAAAAATGAATTTAAAAAATGAAGGAAATTCCCATTTTGGAAAAGGAGATAGCGATAAGTTATTCCTATCTCTACTTAAATCAAATAAATTTTGGGATATTTCCTTTCAAAAATATTTTCAAGAAATTAAATAAAATGATTAAACCTAGAATTATAGCAAGATTAGATGTAAAAAATGACTTTGTTATAAAGGGTATACATCTAGAGGGTCTCAGAAAAATTGGGGATCCTAATGAAATTGCTAAAAAATATTATTCCCAAGGAATTGATGAAATTATTTTTATGGATGCAGTTGCAGCATACTATGATAGAAACAGTTTAAGTCACATTATCGAAAAAGCGTGTTTAGATGTTTTTGTTCCAATTACTGTTGGTGGAGGAATTAGGAGTATTTCTGACATAAAAAAAGCGTTAGACTCCGGAGCTGATAAAGTTGCCATAAATACAATGGCAGTAAAGAATCCTAATTTTATTTCTGAAGCATCCAAAGTTTTTGGCTCACAGTGTATTGTAGCATCCATAGATGCAAAATTAATTTCAAATGGAAAGTGGGAAGTTTATGTTGATAACGGAAGAGAACCAACTGGAGAGGATGTTATTAAATGGGCATCTGAAGTTGAAATGCTTGGTGCGGGTGAAATTATGATTACATCAATAGATAAAGAAGGAACTAAAAAAGGTTTTGATGTTAATTTAGTAAATATATTATCCAGGAACGTAAGAATACCTGTTATTGTCTCTGGAGGTTGTGGTAAAATTAATGATATTAAAAAAGTTATTGACAACACAGAGGTTAGCGCTGTTGCTTTGGCCTCAATCCTTCATTACGAAATTGAAAGTGTTAGTTCTATTAAAAATTCAGTTAATAATTAGAAAAAATGATTGTTATAGTCGATTACGAAATAGGTAATGTAAAGAGTATCATTAATGCTCTAAAATCTAAAAATCAGAATTATAAACTTAGCAGAAATAGTGATGAAATAATGAATGCAGATGGTATTATTTTACCTGGTGTTGGTGCATTTTCTCATGCTATGAATAATTTAAAAAAATTTGGTTTAATTAAAATTATAAAAAATTATGTTAGTACAGGTAAACCTTTACTAGGCATATGCCTTGGAATGCAAATTTTATTAGAACAAAGCGAGGAGTTTGGAATAAATAAAGGATTAGGTTTAGTTGAAGGAACGGTTATTAAATTGCCTGTGAAAAATGACATGTCTATAAAATTACCACACATAAGTTGGAATAAAATTTTGAAAGATAAAATTTCATGGAATAAAACTATCTTAGATGGAATGAAAGAAAATAGTGAAGTATATTTTGTGCATACTTATGTTGCAGTACCAAAACACAAAAACCAAATTTTATCAATTACTAATTATTTTGATGTAGACTTTTGCTCATCAATAAAAAAAAATAATGTATATGGATGTCAGTTTCATCCTGAAAAAAGTTCGACAGTTGGACTTCAAATCATAAATAATTTTTTAAAAATATGTAATAGGGAAATATGAAAAAAAATGAAGCTTTTTATGGACTTCCAAGTGAAGTAAAGTTTTGCAAAAAATGTGTAATATCTAATCAAAGACCTAGTTCAACGATAGAGTTCAAAAGTGATGCAAAGGAAAAAAAATCGGTAATTGCTTTTAATAATGAGGGAATATGTTCAGCATGTGAGTATCACGACTTAAAAGAATCAAAAATTGATTGGATTGAAAGGGATGAGAAACTTAAAAAGTTACTTGCCAAATTTAGATCAAATGATGGATCATATGATGTTATTGTTCCTGGAAGTGGTGGTAAAGATAGTGCCTTTACCTCTCATCTTTTAAAGTATAAGTATGGAATGAATCCTCTAACTGTAACATGGGCACCTCATTTATACACAAATATTGGTTGGGAAAATATGCAGAATTGGTCCCACGAAGGAGGTTTAGATAATATATTATACACTCCGAATGGACTACTTCACAGGGAAATGACAAAAAATGCTTTTCATAACTTACTTCATCCCTTTCAGCCATTTATTGTTGGGCAGAGAATAATCGGCCCTGCGATGGCCAAGAAGTTTGGTGTAAAATTAGTTATGTATGGTGAGAACCAGGCGGAATATGGAAACGCAATTGAGGAAAATATTAATCCAATTATGAATATGGATTTTTTCTCTTCCGAAAATCCATTGGAGATGAAATTTGGAGGCAAAACAATGAAAGATTACATTGATACAGGAAGGTATACAATTGATGATTTTGCTCCATACATAGCCCCAAATAAAAACGACTTAATTGATGCAGGTGTAGAAGTACATTATTTGGGCTACTATGTAAAGTGGGATCCCCAGGAGTGCTATTACTATGCATCTGAAAATACAGGCTTTAAAGCTAATGTTGTCAGAACAGAAGGAACATATTCAAAATATAGTAGTATAGATGATAAAATTGATCCATTTCATTATTTCACTACTCTGATTAAATTTGGTATTGGTAGGTGTACTTATGATGCTTCTCAGGAAGTGAGAAATAATAAAATTTCAAGAGAAGAAGCTGCTTATCTAGTAAAAAAATATGATTCGGAATTTCCTAAAATATATTTTAATGAATTTTTAGAATATATAGACACATCTGAAGAAGAATTTTGGAACACTGTAGATAAATTTAGAAGTCCACATATTTGGAATTTTGAAAATGGCGATTGGAAACTAAGGCATACCGTTTCCAATAACGGAACTGATGATTAAAAATTAAATGAGATTTATTTTAAGTTTAACGGCACTTAGTGAAGTTAGCTTCACATTAAATTTGATATCTAATCTTTCAGATGAGTATCCAGATTCTAAATTTATTATTGTTGTATATAGAGATAAAATTAAAAATGAAATCCAAAAAAGATACATTGGAAATAGAATTGAAAAGATAATTTCTCAAGGTGAAATAGGTATTGATAATAATCCAGAAATAAGTCCCGATAAAATAAACAAAATTGAAAAGAAATATTCTAGATCTTCTATTTGGAATTACGTATATCAAGACAGGCATTTAGTTTACAAGAGGAATGCATTTCTTTATAAAGACAAGATTAGGTATAGTAGAGGCCAATTAATTAATACAATTCTTAAAAGATTTGATATCATTGAAGAGATAATTGAAAATTTCAAACCGACAAATTTAATATATATGACCGAGGATTTTGGAACTTCAATTGCAGCAATTCTTTTTGAAGTATGCCAATATAATAATGTAAACATAAATATACCATTAATTTCAAAATTCAGTCATTATTTCTCATTGACAAATGACATCTATGGTTCATGGCCCAAATTAGAGACTCTTTTTTTAAAGAATCTCAATGACTCAAATTTTAAGATTACTGAATCAACAAAAAATATATATAATAAATATTTAGAGGCCGGAAAAGTACTTGACGTTTCATTGATAACTGTTAAATCTGAAAAATTATCATTTTCTTTGATAAAAAGGAAACTTCTTACAATTTCGAAAATGTTTTTTGAACAATTTAAAAAGAAAGATTATCTGCATTTTTCTTTATTTTCTTATGCATATGATAAACTTTTAGTTTGCTGGAGGAGAAAAATATTGAAAAATCATAAAATATTTAAAAGACTTGATCAAATAAAATCAACTCAAAAATTCTTTTTCTTTCCACTTCACGTCGAACCAGAGTTTGTTTTACTTGTTCAATCACAAAGCTATTTAAATCAACTTGAGGTGATAAAAAATATTTCAATTAATTTACCCAATAATTTTAAATTGTTAGTCAAAGAACACCCTGAATCTCCAGGAAGAAGAACTTTCGATTTTTACAGAAAATTAAATCATTTACCAAACGTTGAGGTTATTCACCATGATGAGAGTTCAATTAATATTATAAAAAAATCTGAGGGAGTAATTTCAATAATTGGAACAGCAGGTCTTGAAGCCTTTCTTTACAATAAATTATCAATTACTTTAAGTAATGCGTATTATAACTTTCTTCCCGGGGTCATTAAGTTAAATGATTTTCAAAATATCGCAGAAACAATAAATAATTATAAAGAAAATAGCAACTCATTACATCAACTAGTATTTATCCAATCATTAATGCAAATTTCAACTGAAGTTAATATAATACAACTTGCAACTAAATTTGATTACTATAATTCTAAAATTGACTTTGAAAAGTATTATAGTTTTTTAAAAAAATATATGTAATAATATTTCAAAATTGAAATTTAAAAAAGAGTTTTTTGGTTTTTCATGGGCCTTTGCTGATCAGTTTCTTCAGTTAGCATCTCAGTTAATTAATTTAATTATAATAACCAGCTTGTTTACCCCATTTGATTTTGGGGTTTTTGGAATAGCCTTAATTATAATTGGAATTGCTAATAATTTATTTTCTCTTGGTTTTAGTGCTCCACTTATTCAGTTTGACAATCATAATAAATATTATGGAACTGCTTGGACGTTAAATATTTTCGTGTCCGTAATATTATTTTTGGTTATTTACTTTAATATTTCTGCCATAATTAATAATTATTTTACAGATTATAGTCCATTTATTTTTGAATTAAAACTGATGTTGTTCACATTATTATTTACTTCATTCAGTAATATTGGAGTAATCGAACTTTACAGAGAAAGAAAAATAAATAAATTATTAATTATTAGGGGCGCAATGGAGCTACTTAAGGTTATATTGTGTTTAATGTTGTATAAAATTTACGATAATTTCCTAGCATTGATTTATTCATATGTAATTACTTCGTTTGTCACAATGGTTTTGACATATTTGATAGCACCTATTAAAAACAGCTTAAATTTTAAATTTGACAGATTTAAGAAATTATATTTTTTTTCAGTTTGGATTCAACTAAAAAATATAGGTAAAGTTTTAGTTGATTATTTTGATTCAACAATTGTAGCTGCATTATTAAATCCTAACTCTTTGGGTATACTAAACAGATCAATTACTATTTCTAAAGTACCCGAAAGGATATTTAATAATATTAATGAGACATACACTTATTCATTTTTAAGTGAGTTTAGAGATTCCCACAATATAACTTATAATTTCTTATCAAACTATATCCTTTTTAAAGTCTTTGTTCTTTCTAATATAAATTTTATATTCATAATTTTTGGGCAGGATATTATTGATTTAGTCTTTGGTCAAAATTGGTCACAAATATTTCCAATTCTGACAATTCTTTTGATAAGCACTTCTTTAAATTCAATTATTAACCTTTTTTATCCATTATTTCGGGCCCATGGTTTACCAAAATCAGAATTTAAACTTTACTCATTAAGGGTGTTGATAATTTTAATTTTTTCATATCCCCTGATAATTAAATACGGACTAATTGGTGCTGCATATTCTCAACTATTTTCAGTTATTTTTGTAATTCCAATTACTTTTAAGAAATGTGATAAATTGGTTATAGGTTTACAAAAACTAATGTATAATTTGATTTTTGTATGGGTATCATTAGCAATATTTATTTTATATGCAGGTTTAATAAAAACATTAAATTCAAATTATACCTTTTTATTTTTTCTTATTATTTTATATAATACTATAGGTCTTGCAATAACAAATATATTTGTCTTGAAAATAGACGGTATTAAAAATCTAATTAATAAATTTTGAGTAAATATTTAATTTACATTTTATATTTTAATATAATTTTTTCAAATTTTTATCTAGGTGATTTTAATCTTACATCAGATATTTCTCTTAGGATTTTTTCTGCGATTATTTGTTTTCCAATTTTATTTATTTATTTTCCTTCTAACGAAATAAAGAAAATTACTTTATTTTATACTTTTTTATTGATTTATTTGCTCTTTGTCTTTATTTCATTTTCTTACAATCAATTTTCGGAGTTTAGTTATATTTTTGATTTGTTTATCTCTAATTTTGGTTTCAGTTTTTATGTAATTTACTTAACACACATATTAGTTCCTAAAATAATTTCAGTTGAAAAATTAATTTCAATTTTAATTTTTACTTTATTCTTCAACCCTGTTGTGGTTTTTGCCCAAGCGTTTGATATCAAGCCAATAATGGATTTTTCATCTTACCTGACTCAAAATAGATTCGATAATGAAATTTTAGATTTTAGATATAACAACCTCATTTTTAACGGCGCAGTAGGTCAAGTATACTCTGGCTATATATGTTGTTTTTTGTATCCTTTACTTTTCTATAGATTTCAATATAGTAAAAGAAAAGTTTTATATTCCTTTTTAATCTTATTCCTTTTAATAACCGTTCTGCTAACCGCACAAAGATCAGCGATACTATTTATTCTAATTTTTACACTTATATATTTAATTAAAAGTCAAAATTCATACTTTGTCTTTTTTATAATTTTACTAATACCTACAGGATTTTTTCTACTTATTGATTTCCTTGATTTTAACCAAAGAGTTTTTGATATCAGTACAGGACTAAGAGGCTCAATTTATTCAACCGTTATTGACTATATTTCTGTTGAATCTTTCTTCATAGGAAAATTATCTGAATTTGAAATGATATATGGATATTCACCCCACAACGTTTTCCTCAATGCATTTGTCAATGCCGGTATTATTGGCTTTCTTTCTGTAGTTATTTGTTTATTTATTTTTTTTAGAAAAGCTTTTAATGAAAATTTATTTGATTTTCAAACTTATAAATCTTTTATTTCTTTTGGTGTAATAGGTATTTTTATTTCTTCACTATTACACAATGCTGGCTTAACATCTGGAGATTTACTGTTTTTATTAGGAGTGAGCATTTTATTTATAGATAAAAAAAATAGTTTTGAAAAGAACTAAAATTTGTATAGTTTCACCTGGGTACCCTAGCGATGGATATCCTTTTTATGTATTTGTCAAAAACCTAGTAAATCATTTGTCTACCAAAGGAGTAGATTGCTATGTTTTCTCCCCACAGAGTATTTCAAAAATTATAATTAGAGGAGCTAAAAAGTCACCAGTAAATGAAACTCAAATTTTTGACAAAAATCCAATATTTATTTATAGGCCTTTTTTCATGAGTTTTTCTAACTCAAAAATTTTATCTGCCTTTTCAGATTTTTTATTATCAAAATTATTTTACAAATACCTAAAATCTAAGAATTTTAAGTTTGATGCTATTTACTGTCATTTTTGGCAATCTGCTTTTATTTCATTTAAGCATGCAAAAAAATTTAATATTCCAATTTTTGTAGCTTGTGGAGAGGATAAAATCCCAAGCTTTAACCGTCACAAAAATAGCAAGTTAAAATTATATAATTACCTTTCAGGTGTAATATGTGTTTCCACTAAAAATCAGCTAGAAAGTATTGAAAAAGGTTTGACCCCACGAAATAAAACTATCGTAATACCTAATGCGACAGATTTAAAACTTTTTAATAAAACCTCTACCCCGACTCTTAGAAAAAAACTAAAAATAAATACTGATGATTTTGTTGTTATATTTGTTGGTGCATTTATTAAAAGGAAAGGAATTTCTGTTTTAGATTCTGCCTTAAAATTTATTAATGATGATAAAATTAAATGCATATATATAGGCTCAGGTCCTTACAAGCCAAGTTATAAAAACATTTTATTTGTCGGTAAAGTTAATAATGATGACCTTCCTAATTATTTAAGTATTGCAGATGTTTTTATACTTCCAACTTTATCTGAAGGTTGCTGTAATTCCATAATCGAGGCTATGGCTTGCGAGCTTCCGATTATATCTTCAAACAGAAATTTTAATTTTGATATTCTTGATAAATCAAATTCAATTTTAATCAACCCTGAAAATATTAATGAAGTAGTTTATTCTCTAAATAAATTAAGAAGTAATAAAAAACTCTTAAAGCATCTTTCAATTGGTTCATATAATAAATCTCGCTCTTTGGGTCTAGATTCAAGAGCTAGTAAAATCATTGATTTTATTAAATCAAAATTAAATTAAAATGTGTGGTATATTAGGCTATATTGGTGAAAGAAAAATCAAAGAAAAACTTAAAATTGAGGCACTTAATTCAATTCGACACAGAGGCCCGGATAATCATCAAATTATCAATTTTAGTAATAATTATTTTTTAGGGCACACAAGACTTTCAATAATTGACCTTGAAGACAGATCAAATCAGCCATTTAAGTATAAAGATTATTACCTGACCTATAATGGTGAAATATTTAATTATAAATCCCTGAAAAATAGTTTAATCAAATTAGGTCATAATTTTAACACAAATTCGGATACAGAGGTTATTATTCACAGCTATGAAGAGTGGGGAAGTGAATGTGTTAAATATTTTAATGGTATGTGGGCTTTTTGCATTTACGACATTAATGAGAAAATAGCTTTTTTATCTAGGGATAGATTCGGAATTAAACCTCTAAAATATTCATATGTAAATAATCAATTATACTTTGCTTCAGAGACCAAAGCCATCTTACCTCTTTTAGAAAAAAAGGCTACGCCAAACAAAACCAAAATAGTCAATTTCATTAAAGAAAGTGAAGGAATTTTTTCAAAGGATACTTGGTTTAATGAAATTAAAAATTTAGAGCCTGGAACAAATTTGATATTTAAAGATAATTATATAAAATTTGAAAAATATTTTAGAAGTTTTGAAAAATCTCATGATAGATTATCAAACAATTATTTAAATGAACTAGATAGATCGATTAAATTAAGACTTAATTCTGATGTCCCCGTTGCATTCACAATATCATCTGGTGTAGACTCAACATCAATAGCATTAATCGCAAAAAAATATATAAGTAATTTAAAATGTTATAATGCTAAATTTAATCATGATGAAAGTGAACATAAATTGTCATCAAAATTTTGTTTGGATAATGATTTAAGTATTGATTTTAGTGTTAATCATTTTTCATCATATGATGATGCAAAGAAACTAATATATCATCTAGAATCAGGCCATCAGTCAACAGCGATTTTCCCATTATTTTCGTTATATAAACAAATAAGTAAAGATGGTTATAAAGTAGTTTTGGAGGGACAAGGTGCAGATGAATTAATGGCAGGATATGAAAGCTCAAATTACATATACTTTTTACTAGACCTGATCATTAACTTAAAAATCCTGGATTTTTTTAAAATAATATTTTCAAAAAAAGATTTCTCTCTAGTGGAATCATTGAATAGATATTCGAGATTAATTCTATCAGATAAAATGCGTGATATTATTTTTTATTTTAGGAATGGCTTAGTGTTTAAATCCAAATATTTTTTTACTAAAAGAGAAACTAGGAAATTAAAATCAGGCTATAATTATTTTATCAATTTTTTAAATAAACAATACACACAAACTTTGTCTAGTCTTTTGCATTACGGAGATTCAATTTCTATGATTTTCTCAGTTGAAAGCAGATTGCCTTTCATGGACATAAATCTTTCAAATTTTATTAGAAGCAAGAGCAACAATAATCTTATGGGAATTTTAAACGGAAAGTTTACGGGAAAACTGATTCATAAAAAAAATATGATAAAATATCTTCCTGATTATATTTTAAATAATAAAAAAAAGGGCTTTCCAGCACCTGTTGAACAGATTATAAGTTCAGACTGGGCTAATGATATTTTTAACAATTTAAGATTTACACTGGAATATGATATAATTAACAAAGATTTTGTAAATAAATTAAAAAACCAAGATCTAAGCAACATAGATAAAAACTTACTATATAGAATACTCTTGACTGAAGTTTGGTTTATTGTATTTTTTTCAAAAAATAAAGATGAGTAACAGTAAAGAAAAATTTATTTTTTTGATGTCATCTATTTCACAACCAAGATGTATTAAAAGGATTAATAGTTTCATAAAAAAAGGGTATGAGGTTGAAATTTACGGGTATGACAGAAATATTTATAATTTAAATGCAATTATTGAGGGAAATAAAATAAATATACTTGAGAAAGTCCCAAGCGGAAAACTTTATTTTTACAAGTTTTTTATACTCATTAAGAGTTTAAGAAAGGTTTTTAAGAAATTTAAAAATCAAAATGTCATTTTTTATTCCTTCTCATTTGATATCTCATTAATAATCCTTTTATTTTCAAACTATAAATATATCTACGAAATTAGTGACATTATATATTCTAATTTTTCCAATTTCAAATTATTATTTAGAGTTATTGACCGTTATGTTATTTTAAAGTCAAGACTAACTGTATTAACCTCAAAAGGTTTTCAAGATTATTTAAAAATTAATAAATTAAAAAATATTTTAGTTCAGCCGAATCGTGTAGACAGTAGATTAAAAACACAAAATGTTGAAATAAAAATTCCTGATCAAAATGAAATTATTTTTTCATTCGTGGGAGCTTTAAGATATAAGGATACAATTTTCAGATTTGCAAAGATAATTGGTGAAAAATTTCATAATCACAAATTTTATTTTTGGGGTGACTCTTCGATGGTTGCTTTAGCCAAACAATATTCTGAAAAATATACAAATGTTAAATATATGGGGCCATTTAAGAGCCCTGAAGATTTAAAAACTATTTATCATCAAATAGACCTAATTGTTGCTTGTTATGATACTAGACTTATGAATACAAGAATTGCTGAACCAAATAAATTTTACGAATCCATAAAATATAAAACCCCTATAATTGTTAGTAAAAATACATATCTTGAATCAAGAGTTGAAGAATTTGGAACAGGGTTTTCAATTGATTGTTCAAATGATTCAGAGATTATAAATTTTATTAACTGTTTGAATGAGGAGGTTATAAAGAATAAAATTCACAATATCTGTGAAATTAAACCTGAGGAATACGTCGATGATGATTCCGACAAAATTTTTAAAAAATTAGTTAATGTATAATATTGTAATTATAAGTTGTGTAGCCCCTCCCGAAACCGTTGTTTCAGGAAGGATTAATTGGGATATTGCTGATTTTTTAGCAAAAAATGGTAATAAAGTAACTTTAATTTCCCCTGTACCTTCTAGACCTATTGGTAATTTTAAAGAAGAAGTTGCCTTTGATAAAATGTTGAAGAATGGTGTTAGACATATTAGAGTAGATTCTTTTAAATTTCCTAATCGAGGCTTATTTGGTAGATTTTACGAAAGTTTTTCATTTGCTAAAGAGGCTATTAGTGTTGTAAATAAACTTGATTGCGATATAATTTATTCAATGCCTTGGCCTTTTATTGGTCAATTTCTTATTAATGTTTTTATTAATAAAAAAATTAAAATAGTAATGAATGTACAGGATTTGTATCCAGAGTCCTTTATTGATAAAATGCAATTGGGTATTTTATCAAAACTCTTTTCCCCTTTAAAATTGATTGATAAATTTTCTGCAAAAAAATCATTTCATATTACTGTTGTGTCTAAGTCACTTAAGAATTTTTATGTTAATTACAGGGGTATAAAAAGCAATAAAATCACAATTATTGAAAACTGGCAAGATGAGAAGCCATTTATCGATGGGCCTAAAACTAGTTTTATCAAACTCTTGAAAAAATATAATTTTAATGATTTTGAAAAAAAAACTGTATATATGTATCTCGGAAATATTGGTCCTGTGGCAGGGGTTGATTCTTTGATTAAAGATTTTGAAAATTTAAAAAATAAAAATTCTGTTCTTATAATTGCAGGCTCGGGAACATATTTAAATAAATGCATTGAATATGTGAATAAAAATAAGATAGAAAATGTTTTTTTCCGCTCAGTACCACCTGGTCTAAATTCGGTTGTTGAATTACAATCAATTTCTGATATAATGATTTTACCAATAAATAAAGGTTTAGCGAGCTCTTCAATACCCTCTAAATTAATCGCATATATGTTCTCATCTAAGCCTATTTTGTCCAATGCTGATATTGATTCATTCACTTCTAATGCAATAGTTGATTCAAATTCAGGATGGATAACCGATAATTTTACTAAATGGATTGATAAATTTGAAAATAACAATGTAAACAAAAAAGTAGAATTAGAAATTAAAGGTAAAAACGGATTTAATTATGCGATTCAAAATTACTCTAGATCAAAAGGTCTAGAAAAAATAAATCATTTATTTTCACAAATTATAACCAACTCCAAATAAAATAATTTGATTAAGACTAAAATTCTTACTACTAGAGATGTTAATGAAATAGTAATTATACACAAATTGGCTTTTAAAGATGCCTTCCTCACCTCGCTTGGAGACTCATTCTTAAAATTATATTACAAATCTGTCATTAAATCTAAGGGTGCTGTTACAATTGGTCTTTTTTCTAGAAATGATTTACTAGGTTTTGCAGTTGGAGCTATTCATTCCGATGGATTTAATAAAAAACTAGTTATCGAAAATTTTATTTCTTACTTTTTAATGTTTATCGAATTATTTTTTAAAAATCCAATTTCAATCTACAGACTTTATAAAAACTTCAGTAAAAAATCAGCTGATTTTGATAAGGGTAATTATTCAGAATTATTTTCGATTGCAGTTTTGCCCGAAAAATCATCAAGAGGATTAGGAAAAAAATTATTACTAGATTTTGAAGTTGAATTAAAATCTTATGGAGCTAAAATAATAACTCTTACAACTGATGAGGAAAAAAACGAGTCGGTTTTAAGTTTTTACAGTAAAATGGGCTATCATGTTTATTATAAATTCATCACATATCCGTCAAGAAAAATGATTAAATTGCAAAAAAATATAAAATGAGTATACCATTTTGTTTACCTCTTATCGATGATGATGTTATTGCTGAAGTTAACGACGTATTCAAAAATACTGGTTGGATTACATCAGGTCCTAAGGTTTTAGAGCTTGAAAATGAAATACAAACTTTAACAAATGCAGATAAATCCATATGTGTAAATTCGTGGACTTCGGGGGCAATGTTAATATTAAGATGGTTTGGTGTAGGTCCAGGCGATGAGGTTATTATTCCCTCATACACATATGCCGCTACAGCACTATGTGTTATGAACATGGGGGCTAAACCTGTTATGGTTGACATACTTGATGATTTTACAATTGACACTAGCAAACTTAAGCAAGCAATTAATACAAAAACAAAAGTTGTTATGCCTGTTGATATTGGTGGTTGGCCTGCGGATTATGATTCAATAATGGAAATTATCAGTTCTGATGTAATAAGAAAAAAATTCCGACCCAATTCTAAAAATCAAAAAAAATTGAATAGAGTGTTGGTTATTTCAGATGCTGCACATTCTCTGGGGGCAAAGTATAAATCGAAAAATATTGGATCTGTAACAGATATAACAATTTTTTCATTTCATTCTGTAAAAAATATTACTACTGGTGAAGGTGGAGCAATATGTTTAAAACTACCAAATTCTTTTGATAGTGAAGAGGAATATAAATTTTTAAAAGCACTTTCTCTTAATGGTCAGAATAAATCTGCATTTGATAAAAATAAAATTGGCGGATGGAGATATGACATAATTGATCAGGGTTTGAAAATTAATATGACTGATGTGAACGCTGCAATAGGTTTAGCTCAGATAAGAAAATATAAGTCTAAATTGTTGCTTGAGCGCAAAACAATTTTTAATTTTTATAATAAGTTCTTTGAGGATTTTGATTGGGCTATACTCCCAATTTCAAAAATTAATGAAAGTGAAACCTCATATCACTTATATATGTTAAGAATAAATAATATTTCTGAATCACAGCGAGATCAAATGATTCATTATATAAGCTCTAAAAAGGTTGGAGTAAATGTTCATTATATTCCAATGCCAATGCTAACTTTGTTTAAAAATAAGAACTATAATATTTCTAATTATCCAAAAACTTATGAAATGTATTCAAATGAGATTTCATTACCAGTTTACAATAATATATCTATTGATGATTTAGAAGTAGTATGTAAAACCGTTAAATTGGCTTATCAAAACCTTGGTATTTAATGTACAAAACTTTTTTTAAGAGAATTTTTGATATTTTTATTGCTTCAATTGCTCTATTTTTTCTATTTCCGTTATTCTTTATCGTCATTATTATACTTAGCATCACAGGTGAAAGAGAAGTTTTTTATCTGCAAAAAAGAGTTGGTTATAAAAATAAAATTTTCAAAATTTGGAAATTTGCAACAATGGTTAAGAATAGCTCAAAAATGGGTACAGGTTCATTAACACTTAGAAATGACCCTAGAGTACTCCCATTCGGTAAATTTTTGAGAAAAACAAAAATTAATGAGCTACCTCAGATTATAAATGTTTTAATAGGGAATATGTCAATTGTTGGTCCAAGACCTCAGATGGAAGAAGATTTTAATTGCTATTCAGAGTATGTTAAAAAACGTATTTATGATACAAAGCCGGGTGTTACTGGTGTTGGGTCAATTATTTTTAGAGATGAAGAGTTTTATATTTCGAAATCAAATGACCCTAGAATTTACTACAAAGAAAAAATCGCCCCTGTAAAGGGTCAAGCAGAGATGTGGTATTTAGAAAATATAACTTTCTTAAATGACTTTAAAATTATAGCCTTAACTGCAATTGCAATAGTTTTACCAAATAAAAATTATATAAATAAGTTTTTATCTTTTCCATTTAAAAAGTTTACCGGCTAGCTTTTATCTTTAAAAAAACATTTGCTCTATATTTTTTATTGAATACAAATTCGATAATTTGCATGAAATACATTGGGGTTAGGATAACTAAATTACAAATAAATTTATCAATTAAATTAAACCAATAATATTTTTCCCGCCCCTTCATTCTTATCATATAAATTTTTTCGTTTAAACTTCTTTTAAATTCATTTTCCTCAATACCTATTTCATCGATTAATATTAGGAATTTCCTGTAGTTTTTATCACTTAAATTGATTGATGATGAGTATTTTCTTATAAGAATATAGTCATAAAATGACCTTAAATCTTTTCTAGGATTAAGCCACCCATAATCATTGAATAAAAAATTTAAGATACATAATTTCATTAAATAGGTGTGTTCATTATTTTCATAATCAGAAATCATTTTCGATCCACTTAATTTTTTTCTATGCCTGTAAATTATTACCTCTGAGTGTAATTCAACAGCGAATAATTTATTAATTGAAGAAAAACGAGGAAGATGTTTTGTCCTCCAAAATTTGTAGTTAAAGTTATTTTTATAACCCATATTATTTAAAATATCACTTGCCCTATGTAAATCCTCTTTATCGACTAAAACATCTATGTCTCCAATCATTCTTTCACCAATGTCATCATATAAGCCCATTTTCAAATATTCGGTTCCCTTCAAAAAAACATGTTTTATGTTTTTATTATTCAAAGATTTTGAAATCAAACTTGCCTCATACATGAGCTTTTCGTTCCTATTTTTATTTATGATATAGATATTTTTTAAGTACTCAATGAATTCCTTTGGAAAGATTTTTGTCTTATTGTTTTTCTTTATTTTCGAATATAGTAAGGGTAGTAATAATTGGCTACTTGCAATTTTAATTATTTGCTCAAAATCTAACTCTTTGATTAACTCACGGGTAATATTCTTATTTTTAAAAATTATTTCTATTAAATATTTTTCATTTATAAAATTATTATCTGGTTTCATAAAACTTCATGTACTACTAAATATATGAATATATTTTGTAGATTTGAAAAAAATTATTTTGAGTAGATTTTTAAATTTAATATTCATTTGTGCCCTATTTTTTCACAGTTGTGGATCAAAGAAAAATATAATATATCTTCAAGATTTAAATATTGATTCAAACCACGAGTTAGCTTATAATGAATACAAAGTCAAGCCGAGTGATATATTAAAAATTGATATCCTTTCTGATGATCCTGAGCTAATGTTAAGCTTGAGCCCTAAAGCACAAATAAACACTCAATCAAATTCAAAAGATAATTTACTTTACAATGGATATCAGGTAAATAGTCTAGGGTTTATAAACTTACAATCAATTGGTAATTTAAAGGTTGAGGGCCTAAGCGTCCGTGAAATAACAGAAATAATATCTACAAGACTTAGGACAGATGGTCTTCTTACAAATGCGTATGTAGATGTTAAGTTATTAAATTCAAGTTTTACAATTATTGGAGAAGTTTTGAGGCCTGGTAATTATGATTTTTTGGATGATAATTTAAATTTATTAGAAGCTATTGGAATGGCAGGTGACTTAACGATTAATGGCCAAAGAAAGGACATTAGGATAATCAGATTTAATAATAATAAGAATAACTTTTACTCTGTTGATTTAACCAATTCAGAATTTTTAAAAGACATCAATTTGTATCAAGTTATTCCAGGTGATATCATAATAGTTAATCCAAATACTACAAGGGTAAAAAATGCAGGTATAATAGGTAACTCAGGCACACTCATCTCATTACTTACTTTTATTTTATCATCAATTATTGTAATAAGTAACTAATAAATGAATTCAAAAGATAATTTAATTAGTAAGGAATTTACGGTTCAGTTTTTCAGATATTTTTCTTTTTGGAAATTATTTGTGTCTATGATAATTATGTTTGTTATTCTAACTTTCATATATCTTAGGTATACACATAATAAGTATAAATCAGAGGCAAAAATAGAAATTATCGATAAATCTCAAGATTCAGAAATGGCATTACCCACTGCTATGACTATTTTTAATCGTTCTATGATTAATCTGGATAATGAGATTAGTGTTTTAAATTCCTACAAAATACATGAAAAGGTTATTAAAAGATTAGATTATAATGTGAGTTACTATGAGATAGGTAACGTGATTAACTCTGAGGTTCATAGATCAGATTGGTTTGAGAATTATGAGATCATTTTTAAGTCCTTTTCCCAAAAAGGAAATAAGTCACAGGATTTTTTGATTGAAATAATTGATAATATTCTTAAGATTTCCTCTTACGATGATGATGGTGAAATTTTAAACTCGTATGAATTTGATAAACTAAATACAAATTTAAAAGAGCACAATTTGCCTTTTAATTTAATTATAAAAGATAATTTTTCTGAAGACTCTCAAAAAAGAAAATTTTTAAAAATCAATTCAATACAGCACACTGTCAATAAATTCAGGGACGCAGTTAAAGTATCTAAAGTAGGAAATGACAGCGACCAACTCAGCTTATCTTTAATTCATACTACACCAAAAATTTCTAATGAGTATTTAAACGAATTAGTTTTTGAGTTTGATAATGATGGAATAAGTGACAGACAACTCGTTTACAAGAGAACTATAGATTTTGTTGATTCAAGGTTTGAAAGTTTGAGATCTGACTTAGAACAAATTGAGAATCAAAAACAAGATTTTGAAGAGGAAAATAATATTTCTAGTATAGAATTTGATGCGTCCTCTACAGTAACACAAAAGTACCTTTATGAAGAGGACTTATTTAAATCCAAATCTCAGTATGAAATTGCTAAATTTTTATTGGAGACAGTTTCAATTGATGTTATTGAGTCTTTACCAATAAATATTGGAATTGATAATTCAGATATAAATGCTCTAATTATAAATTATAATAAATTATATTCTAGATGGAATAACATTTCTAAAAGTGCAGGCAGAAATAATTCGTTAGTTGTTAAACTAGAGAATGAGCTCAACTCATCCAGAACCAGTATAAATTCGTCTCTAGAAAGTTATATTGAAACACTTGAAATATCAATTGCAAATCTTGAAAAGAAGGAGAAGGAGTTTACGGATTCCTACGGTGAAATTCCTGAGATAAAAAAATATCTTAGATCGATTAATAGAGAACTTGAAGTTAAAGAAGCACTGTTTGTTCTATTGCTGCAAAAGAGAGAAGAGGCAGCTATAAATTTTGCGGTGATTAAACCCTCCGTTAAAATTATAGATGATGCAAAAAATTCTCCCATTCCGGTTAGTCCAAAAACTAATTTTCTTTATTTATCAGCAATTTTAGTTGCATTTATGTTGAGTTATTTAATGGTATTCTTATGGTTTTTATTTGATGATAAAATCCATACCCGTGATGACATAAAAAACTTCATGGATATTTCAATAGTTGGTGAAATCCCCTTTGCTAATAATATTGCTAATAATACTGTCTATGAGTCCAGTTCAAGATTACCCATTGCTGAAAGTATTAGAATGATTATTAGTAATCTAAATTTTGTAATGTCTGATAAAAGTGATAATTCAAATGTAATTTTGGTTACTTCCTCAATAAAGGGTGAAGGTAAAACCATAGTTTCTACAAATATCAGCTCAATTTTAGCAAATAATTCAAATAAGGTTTTATTGATTGGTTCAGATCTTAGAAACCCCCAAATTCATAAGTATTTTAATATCGAAAAAGATTCACTATTTGGTTTGACTGACTATCTATCATCAAATGAAGAAAGTTATGATGCTTACGTAAAAAAAATTAAACCAAATTTTGATATATTATTTTCTGGTTCAATTCCACCTAATCCGACAGATCTACTATCTTCTGATAAATTTGGTAAGCTTATAGAAAAAGCAAAAAAATTATATGACTATGTGATAATTGACTCTGCTCCATGTTTACTAGTTTCTGATACATTTTCATTTACAAATAAAGTAAATTTAACTTTGTATGTCGTACGAGCTAATCACTCACCACTAAAACTTTTAGATTTTATTAAGGATCTAAACCATTCAAATAAACTGCCAAAAATTAATTTGGTTTTAAACGGATTAGGAAATAGTCAAAAATACGGATACAAATATTCGTATCAATACGGATATGAATATGGCTATAATTATGGATATGGGTATGGTTACTCTGAATCTGAAAATTAGTTTTATCTAAAGATTTCTTCAGTATTTTGAATTGCTAGATTTAGTACCTTCGTATTTTTAATTTTTATATTTCTGTTAAAGTTTTTGATTTGTTCTAATCTATGAATGTCTGTTCCGACAAAATCTATCAAATCTAATTTCAATAATTTGTCTGAAAATTTAACAATACTATTTCCGTAGAGCCCGGTAATTGAAAATAAGTTTAATTGAAATTTGCAACCAATTTTTTTTAGTTCATAATATTTTTCAATTTTATTATGCATAAACATATACCTTTCAGGGTGAGCTAAAACTGGAATATAGCCATTAGTTTTAATTTCAAATAATATTTCATATAAATTTATTGGTCGAGAATGATAGCTCATTTCAACTAAAACATAATTATTTTTTAGGCATAATAATTTATTTTCTTTTATTTTTTTTATCAAGCTATTTTCTAAGAGATATTCCGAAGCATAAAAAACTTCATTTTTTAAATTTTCGTCACTGGAGGTAAGTAAACCATAACTCTTTGATATTGTATTTTCTGTATTGTCATAAAGTCCTGGGTATGTGTGGGGAGTTACTATAAATTTGGAAAAACCTAACTTTTTCAACTCTGAAATTAACTTTAGTGATTCTTCAACATTTTTAGCTCCATCATCAATTCCTGGAAGAATATGAGAATGTATATCAACAAATCCTTCAGGTATAAGTTCCTCTAGTGTGGGTTTGGACTTAAATAAATTAAAAATCATAACATTAATTTAA